>OLYC01000645.1_pt1 | contig 27527 bp, 27 predicted proteins | sample 1674271 | NCBI WGS metagenome assembly OLYC01 (sample SAMEA103958154, study PRJEB25191) | human gut metagenome
TTATCACTATCTTTGCAAATAACAGGTGACATAAAGTGCCTAAATAACTTAATTCAGAACAAATAATTAAAAAGCTTCACATAGTTATGAAAATGAATCTCAAACGTATCGCTTTAATGCTGATTTGCATTTGTGCAACCTTTAACGCCTTTGCCCAAAAACAAAGCGAAGGTAAACCAAGTGTATTTGTCGACTACTTTTATCATCCATCTAATGTACCCGAATCATGGGTAGAAGCTTTGCGCAATAAGGTGCTTGAAGGTTTACAAGAAACACAGCGCGTTATTATTACAGATGTAGACTCTGAGGCTGCGCTAAAACTTGAGAAATCACGCCGTGAAGAAGGCGAACTCTCTGCTGGCGGTGATGCTGACCGATTGTCTACGATGTCGAAACTTGGTGCGAACTATCTGATTCAAGGCGTTGTAACCTCATTCTCTACTGAATATAAAAAGAGCTCAGATGGCAACTCACATTGGTATACAGCTTCGGTAAACTACACCATAAAGGTAATTAACCCCAAAGATGGCACAACTATTGCTTCTGAGAACTTTAAGCATGGCAACACCATTACCGAAATGTCTACAGGTAACACCGAAGACGAGGCTGCAGTGGATATTACTAAATTTGCACGTAAAGACATGCGTGAGTTAGTAAACAAAGCCTTCAAATTGAATGGTACTATCATTGAAATCAACGAAAGCAAAGGTGATGAAGCAAAACAAGTATACATCAGCTTAGGTTCAGGTCACGGTGTTACCCCCAAGGGAAGCTTCAAAGTATTTGTTTTGCGCACTGTAGCAGGTCGTGCTTCACGCAAGGAAATTGGCGAGCTCAAAGTAAATGCCATTGAAGGCGAAGACCTTACGCTCTGCGACGTAAAGAAGGGTGGAAAGGAAATTAAAGAGGCTATGGAAGCTAAACAAACCATCGAAGTTGAGGTATTCCACAAAGCTTCGTTGGGTAGCAAACTCAAAAAAGGAATTGGCTCTGTAATGTAATCCACTTTCAAAATTAAAGGGTTATTAGGTTTTTTGGGGTCTAAGATTATAAAGAAAAATCGATTCTTATATTGATTTTTCCTTATAACCTCATAGACTTATAACGTAATAACCCTTTCACTTTTTTATAACCCCAACAGTCCCCTAATCCCTTAACCCCTGTCCTTTTCAACTACTACCCCCTTAACCCTTTATATCTCATGAAACATCTACTTATTACATTTGTTGGCGCATTGATGTGTTTCACCAATGCGTTAGCACAAGCCCTTTCAACAGATGCAACTCTCGTAGCCAAAGATGGCAATGTCATTACACTACGTGCTTCAGCCACAGCCGATAAAAAGAAAGATGCAGCACTGCTCGCTACAAAATCGGCTTTCAACACGTTGTTTCACTCTGGAATTGAAGGAGTTAAAGACGGTTCACCACTCATTGCAGTAGAACGTAATGACTACGACTACCGCTTCTTCTCAGAGTCACGATATATAAACTACATTGCTAAAGAGGTAAAAACTGTTGACGATTGCAAGGTGGGTAAAAAAATTAAAGTGACCGTACAAGTGGCTATAAACCTCAAACCTCTCATTGCTGACTTGCAACATAACAACATGGCAATCTCGCCTTCATGGGGGGAATCGGGAAAGAAAAAAAGTACTGCAGCACTTAATCCCACTATCGTAATTGTGCCTGCCATAAAGACTTGTGAAGGATCGGATTTCGATGCCATGCAAAAAAGCGTAGAAAACAATATTGCAAAAAAATATGCGCTCGACAAAATTACAGGCGAATTTACACGACGTGGTTATAAAACTCGAAACTTTGTAAGCATGCTGCAAAACTCTAAAAAAGACGAGTTGTTGCGCACTAAGAGTCAAAGCGATGTGAACACACAAATCGTGCAACAACTGCCAGGAGACATTGTAATTACCGTAGGTGCCGATGTAACTACAGACGACCAAAACCAAGTAGAATGTCAATTAAGCATTACGGCTGTCGAGAATCAAACCAATGGTAACCTTGCTGCTGCTACATTCCCCAGTGGAAAATACTATAAAGGTGTGGGCGAGGCAGAATTGGTTGACTATGCCCTAAAGAAAATCAAAAGTGACTTTTTTGATCAAATCCGCACTTCGTTCGAAGCAATGGTTACTAATGGTCGTGAGGTTTATGTAGATATGACACTCTCGAATGCGATTGACGATTGGGACTTTGAACAAGATAGCCCAGAAACTGGCGATAACTTTAAAGATGCACTCGATGAATGGCTACGTAATAATGCCCAAGGTGGTGTATACGATATGAGTAATAACACCGACAAATTTATACACGTTACACTCAACGTGCCTATTTGGAACCATGAACGCAACCGTTCATACACTCTTTCAAATTTTGCAAGCGACATCAAAAAGTTCTTCAAGGCACAACTTGGCGACTCTTATAAGGCTTCGGTTACGGCACAAGGTCAGAAGCTTGAAATTATCATTGAATAGTTACACAGATTAGCTTTTTACACCATTATGAAAAAGACAATTTTACTGATCTGTTTGTGCTTGTCGACCCTAACGACTTGGGCACAAAATGCAAATATACACTTCAACATCCAGAAGTGCGAGACGAAGAATTTATCGAACAACGTGGTAGAAGCTCTCGACCTGAAATTGCACCAAATCTTTAATCGAAATAGTGCAGCTGCTGCCGATAAATATAACGCATTTGTGGTAGTTCCACAATTAGCTTTAACCAATATGCTATCGACAGAAGGTGGAGTAGTACGCAATGTTTCGTTAGCACAAGGCGAATTGGTTCTCATTGCTAAGAATCGAGTTGATAGCACCGAATATTATGCCGTAACAATTCCTCTTGAGGGAGATGCTGTAGGCAGTAAGGAAAAGGCTTTGCTTAACATGGTAAAGCGCATCAAGGTAAACAACCCTGCCTTTACACGCTTTGTGCGAACCTCACGAAAAAAGATTGAAGAATACTACACTGAAAATTGCGCTACTATCCTTCAAAAAGGTCTTGCGCTATACAACGAAGGACGCTTTGAAGAGTCTCTTCAATATCTTTCGGTTATTACACCCCACATGCCTTGCTTTGAGCAGGCTGACACACTGAAAACCGAGATTATGAAGAATATAACCAAGGAATAAGCACACACTTGGTTAGATTCTAAAAAATGCCTTCAAATACTTTGAAAAAAATCAATGCCCTATGAAACAATTTATCATTACAGCCCTGTGCTTGCTCTTTACATTTAGTGCGATACAGGCGCAAAATAAAATTATTGAACGTAGCGCTAAGAAAGTACCCGAGTGGCTCAAGAATAATACCGACGGACAAATTGTGGTTACGGTTACAGCTATGTCATTGTCAGAAGCACAAACTAAGGCAATGACCGAAGTTACAGAACGCATCATTTTGTCTGTAGCAAGCCATGTGAGTGTAACACAAAAGAGTGAAGAGAGTGAAACGATTGTCAATGACGAAGTGGATTCTCACGACTCGTTTGAACGCATCTCTAAACTGCAATCGGCTAATTTGCCATTTTTAAAAGGTATTTCGCCCAATAAGGTATTAGCCTTCTACTGGGAACATAAACGCGATAAAGCAACAGGTAAGGAAACATACGACTATTCTGTGCTTTACCCTTACTCTTTGGAGGAACAACGCACACTACAAAACGAATTTGAAAAACTCGATGCTGAGAAAGTTGCAGAATTACAAGGTTTTGAAACGGGAATTGACCAAATTACCGACGTAAACGAAATAAAGCAAGCCATGTCTAAACTCGATGCACTGAAGACTTTCTTTATTGACGATGTAAGACAGAAGGAAGTTGAGGGAGTTAAAAAGACTTACAAACAACTTTACGATGCAATAAGTGTAAAGGGAGAATTTGTCAATGCTAACACCTACCATTGCCAACTATTGTTGCGTGGAAAACCTGTAACTTGTACAAAATTACCCATCGTGAAATCTGAATGTGCAAGCCAAATTAATGTGATTCCTGCCAATGGCGGTTTCAATATTCACTTTGATACAACAGACTGTTTACCCGAAGAAGAAAACACCATTCAAATCACCTTCCGCATCGAAGGTAAAAAACTTGAACATAAGGCTTATATTAAAAATGGCAATAATGCCCAATAGACTAAAACCCCTCAATACAATAGATATATGAAACACTTGCTATTAAATATTTTGCTTGCCCTCACAGCATTTGCTTGCTTTCCAACCTTAAATATGGCACAATCAAAGGCTTTAGAGAAAGAAGTAAAGAAAACGTGCAAGGAATGGCGTAAAGAAGGTTGGACAATGATTGACATGCGTTCTACTATGGAATATGCACTCATGAAATATCGTATGTACGTAGATGAAGACGAAGACAACCGTATCGCCATAACAGGTATAGCAATAGGTAGAAATACAAAGATTGGTCGTGACCATGCTATTCTTAATGGTCTTTCTAACTATGCCACACGTGCTAAAGCACAAATTGTAGGAAATATGAAAAGTATAATGGCAACAGATGGAACAGGTGACGGAAGTGAAGAAATCGATAAATTTGCTGCAGCCTACGAATCAAGCTTTAACGCACGCATAGCCTCACTTGTAAAAGAACACTTTGCACTGACACGCGACAAGGATGGCAAAAAAGAATTTATCGTTTATATGACAATCGATGAGGCTGCCGCTAACAAGGCACGACATGCCGCTGCAGAGGAGGCTAAAAACAAAGCAAATTTGGGCAATCTTGCCGAACATTTGGACGAAATCACCAACAAACCCGTTGAAGCAGAATAATTTTGTAACTTTGCAGCCAAAATATTAACACACAACAGCTGAATGAACAAAATTTGCTGCATTGGGCATATCACACATGATAAAATTATCACGCCCAATACCGAAGTGGATATGCCGGGAGGTACGTCCTACTATTTTGCACACGCCATGTACCACCTAAATGGTGCTAAAAACTTTGAATTGGTTACGTCTCTTGCCCCATCAGACATGAAGGCTGTAGACGATTTACGCCAAATGGGTGTATTGGTAAATGTAATTCCCTCGAAACACACCGTATACTTTGAAAACAAGTATGGTGAGAACCAAAATAATCGCAAACAGCGTGTATTGGCTAAAGCCGACCCTTTTACGGTAGAGGCTTTGAAAGACATTCAAGCGGGAGTTTTCCATTTAGGTTCACTCTTAGCAGACGATTTTTCGCTTGACGTCATTCAATCACTTAGCCAACGTGGTGTAGTCAGCGTAGACTCACAAGGCTATCTGCGTGAGGTGCGTGGCGAAAAAGTGTATGCCGTTGATTGGACAGACAAACTCGAAGCGCTTAAACTCATTGACGTGCTTAAAGTAAACGAATATGAGATGGAAGTGCTCACCGGACAGAAGGAAGCACATAATGCTGCCCTACAACTCGCTGAATGGGGCGTAAAGGAGGTTTGTGTCACCCTGGGTAATTACGGCTCTGTAGTGCTCGAAAATGACCATTTTTATGACATTTGCGCCTACCCTACTAAACAAGTAGTCGATGCTACAGGTTGTGGCGACACTTACTCTACTGGATATCTTTACATGCGCTCTCGTGGTGCCAATCCAAGTGAAGCAGGACATTTTGCCGCTGCCATGTCTACACTTAAGCTCGAACACTCTGGTCCCTTTGCTGAAACCGAAGAAGCTGTTTGGAACATTGTTAGAGGCTAACAATAGAAAAAGTAAACATAAAGGCTGCGCCTTATTCTAAGTAAGTCAGAAATTCTAATAAAACAGAAATTCTAAAAAACTTAGAATAAGGCGCAGCTTTTATGTTTGCAACTTAAGCCTTAGAGTTTGGCACTAAGGGGGAAAGAAATACCCACTGAGATGTTGCTATTAGCACGGTTAAGGGGAATACCCTGCTTACTAAGTTTACCAAAGAAGCGGTCTGTACCAACAAACACATTAAAATGCTTCGCATGGAGGCTACCTACCAAACCACCTACTACCCCCGTACTGGTAAAGCCAAGGCTCAACGAAGCGTCAAACCACTTGGCAGGAGCTACATTCGCAGAGAATGTACCTGAGTGATATGAATGATGGCCTGCAATACGACTGTTATAAAGGAAACCAAATGTGAGCTTACGATAGTAAGGCAACACATATTCAGCACCAATATTGATATTGGCAGCCAATGCACGACATTCGCTCTTTTTGCCATCATAGTAAACAGCAAAAATATTACCTAAATCGTTACCAAGAGCCTCGAACTGATCACCAATTTCGTTTGTCTCAGTACGGTTGCTAGCTACATAAACGTCTTCGTCAAAACCATCAAATTCCCAAGAACCTGTAGATGAAGCCTGATGCATATTCTTCCAACTAATGAAACCAAGGTCGGTAACAGCTGCACTCACCTTCAAGTCCTCATATACTTGATAAGTAGCACCCAAGTCGAATGCAACACCAAATCCTGAGAGACCAGCCTTAAAGTCGTCAAGACCATGTACACGATGGCGAGGAGTCTGTCCAGGAGCTACGTACTTATTAGGTTCCGTCTTATTAGAAAGTTCTACCTCTGTGTCCATAAGCGAAGCCTTGGCACGTACATCACCATCAACACGCCAAACGTCCTCAGAAAGATGCAAATTCACATTATTGGCAGTCACATCAGCATAAGCCAAACCAAAGAGGAACTTCATCTTACCACCGACTGTAATCTTGTCATTAATTTTATGTGTGTGGCCCAATGCAAGTTCTGCAAAATTCTCTGTGCGTACACCAAGGTCCGAAATATTGTAATCCTCCTTTGCACCCGCAGTTTTCGCAAATTCAAAGAGCGTTTTAGGCAAGGCAATACTGGTATTTGAACGTATGTTAAGTTCAATCAAGTTCATACCATTAAAAGCCTTAAAGCCAACACCAAAAATTTGATATTTCAAGTTAGCCGAGATGCGGTTATTGTCCTTCAATCCGCCCAAGAACTTGTTAGCGTCAACACTTGGATGCATAAAGGTGGTAAGATTATTGCCACCATTTAGGTTATAACCTTGCCATGAAGGATCCATTTTGTAAACAAAACTCTTCAATCCCACATTACCTGTAGTACCCACGTTCAAATTACCGAGTACAAGTGGCATCGACACATAAGACTTATCGAGCATTGCAGGGTTCATCTCGTGGCGATTTACCGACGAGTTCAAGAAATAGGATGTATGCAATTCTTGCGCCGCAGCAGGCATACTAAGCAGTGCGGCCAAAGAAAGTATATGATGGATTTTCATAATGTAGTAATCGTTTCAAGATAATAGACTAAATTAATTAAAATCGGCCGTTACTGCTCCCTTAAGGCGTAGCTTGATTTTATCCAAACGGAGGTACTGGTCTGAAACCAAAGTATGGCTTTCAGTAGTTTCCTTATTGTCGGCACGTACCTTAAAGATGAGTTTGTCTACCAGCTTCAACAAGTTTGGATCTTTCAACGTAGCGTCGAGCGTGATAGGAGTTTCAACAAGTTCGTATTTAGCAGTTGCAGGATTCTTCTTACCGCTACCAGCCTTTACCACTGCAGGAGTAAACACAATACCCTCAATCACGTTACCATTTACGTCAGTAGCCTCGATAGCCACATTCAAGTCGAGAGGTATTGCATTCTTTGCCAAAGCTGTAATGCGAATACCCTCAGCAGCATACTTATCAATGTCATCGTTAAAGCTATTGGTAGAATCGTTATAAACAATTGACAAGCCCTTGTTAAATTCGAAGGGAACAAATACACTGTAGTCTGCATCTGCAGTATACTCTTGGTTAAGCTTAATGGTATAGAGTTGGTCTTTTACCTTCACCTTGTTACCACTCAAGTCAACCTTAATCTGTTCAGGAATCTTTTTTACAAGTGTGTTAAGATTAGATACTTGAGCCTTGTCGTATGTACCTTCTGCAGGCAGTCCTGAAGGATCATAAGGATTCTCTGTTTGTGCATAATAAAGCACATTGTGCTTATTGTTTTCGAACGACTTTTCAGGCAACGTCACACTGCAATTCTTTGAAGCATCCTCGAATACAGAAGTAAGTTTACCACTAAAATTCACACCCACGGGGATGTTGCTAAAATCTGATGTAAAGCGCAAAGTGGGGTTAGCCACATCAAGTGCCACCTCTTCGTCCTTCAAGAAGTCGGGTAACGAGCTACCAATGTCAATCGGATTAACCTGTGGGTCAATTACTGGATTAAATTTACCTGTAGCTTCTACCACAGTAAGATTACTCTTCGACACATTCGAATTTCCCACAACAATATCAAGACGAACTGAAGCCACGTCATTCTCATGCATTGTGAAAGCCTCTGTAGCACCAAAAGTCACCTTTTGTGCCTTCATCGTGATAGTAAGTTCATTTTCTGAGAACTCAATCTTACCATTTTTAGGCTCACGATTAAGTACCACCTTGTCTACCTTCAATGCACAAATAGTGGGTTGTGCCTTGTTATAGTTAATAGAGGCACACTTCAATGTATTTTTTGATTTGTCAAGCGTCCAACCAGCAGCCAACGAACCTTCTTTTACACGCAGCACAGACGGAAGCGTAATTTCTACATCATTCAAGCTAATTACGCCCAAAGGCATGTTCGCAGGAGTATTAGCTGTGTGAAGCATCAGTTTTACGTCTGTATCTTCAATTACAAGGTCTTTAAGATAAGTCACATCAGACTGCATGCCCGACACCTCAAAGTCCAATGCTTCAGAACCATCAGCCTTACCAGTACTTCTCAAGCCATTGTCTACAGCCACTGAGGTAACATTTCCAAGCGAAGTGCCTAATTTTTCTTCTACAGAACTTTTCACGTCGGCAAACGAAAGAACCGGTGCGTTCATGTTAAGTTTTGTATCGGAAATATTTGTACTAAAGCCATCCACCTTCATGTTAATATTGGTACTACCATTTTCAACCAAATAATAAAGGTTATTAGCATCAAGCTTTACCGACTCATCCGTGTCAAGGATGTCGTTAAGCATAATATTTTCGGTGTTACCAAGGGTCACAGCCAGTCCGTCGCTGCCAAGTCCCATAGTAAGGTCCACCTTGTTCAAGTCATAGGAGTCGTCCAAGCAGCTTGTCAGCATCAAAGCCGCTCCGGCACACAATGCTCCGCTAAAGAGTATGCGTTTGATAAAGGGATTTGCCATAATCTTAGGTTTATAAAAGTAATTAATAAGGTATTTTTTTCACTATCTGAGTTTTTGTTTTTTCGTTCATTTTGAAACTCTGATTCGACAAAGATAGAGATTATAATCGAAATTCACACACAAAAACAAGTTATTTTTTAGATAATTTTTTTAGAATTGTTTTAAGCGGTTTAAAAACATACATAAGTTACAAAAATAGCACTATAAATGCAATGTATACTATTGTATTACAACTCATCAATAGTTATTGTAACAATTCTGATTAAACACAATGCCTTTGCCAAATTTTACAAGCGTCGTTCCATTTTTTTGCCCACTCACGCACTTTTACAGTATTCAAAGGAGCATCCAACTTATAAAGTTGTCAGCAAAATCATTAAAAAATTTACATAAACATAGCACATTTCAAATAATTACGTATATTTGCAACGACCATCGTAATACGATGCTAACAAATTTTACTTACCCTTTTAATACCAATTCATCCCACATGATTGAAGCTCCCGTATTGATTGCAGTGATTATAATAGCTGCTATCGTTTTTTTAAGCATTTTCTTCCATTTTGTACCCTTCTTCTTGTGGCTCAGTGCCAAAGTTTCAGGTGTACACATTTCGCTTATCCAACTATTCTTAATGCGCATTCGTAATGTGCCCCCCAACATCATTGTGCCTAGTCTTATCGAGGCACATAAAGCAGGACTTCGCACAGTCACACGCGACAACCTCGAAGCTCACTACATGACAGGTGGACACGTACAACGTGTTGTACACGCCCTTGTGTCTGCTTCAAAGGCTAACATTGATCTTTCTTTCGAGAAAGCCACCGCTATCGACCTTGCCGGTCGCGACGTTTTTGAAGCTGTTCAAACCAGCGTAAATCCCAAGGTCATCGACACACCGCCCGTAGCAGCCGTGGCAAAGAATGGTATTCAGCTCATTGCCAAGGCACGTGTAACCGTGCGTGCCAATATTCACCAACTTGTAGGTGGTGCTGGCGAAGACACTATTTTAGCGCGTGTAGGCGAAGGTATTGTGTCAAGCATTGGTTCTGCCGAAACTCACGAACAAGTACTCGAGAACCCCGATTCTATCTCTAAACTTGTGCTTTCTAAGGGTTTGGATGCAGGTACTGCCTACACCATTCTCTCTATCGATATTGCTGATATCGACGTGGGTAAGAATATTGGTGCTACCTTGCAAATGGACCAAGCCAATGCCGACAAGAATATTGCCCAAGCTAAGGCAGAAGAGCGTCGTGCTATGGCTGTAGCTACCGAACAAGAAATGAAGGCTAAAGCACAACAGGCTCGTGCCGAAGTTATTCAAGCAGAGGCTGAAGTGCCCAAAGCATTGGCACAAGCACTGCGCGATGGCAACATGGGATTTATGGACTACTTCAAGTTCGAAAATCTTAAAGGCGATACTGCCATGCGCGATACCATTTCGAAAATCGACCCTAATAACTTTTTTAACAAAGGAAAGTAGGCAAATTTAAAGGTAGTTGAACAATTTAGAAATATGTTTGCTGACCGATTAAAATTATGGGTAGTTAAAGAATGCGTTTATTTACTTTTAAAGAATACGAACACATTTGTCAAAGGATGATTTTCCTTAGCAAAACCCACTTTTTTAAACTCAGCCCCTTCTAAATCCTCAAACCTTGCCAAAACCACAATGAAAGTAAAAAGTTTTTTAGGTTTTCACTTTGCAATGTAAACGCCTTGTATTACCTTTGCAATAATAAAAAACAAAAGAAAAAAACACACTAATATGGAAAAGGTAGACCAGCTTGACTTGAAAATTTTAAAAATTATTTCAGTCAACGCGCGTATTCCCTTTAAGGATGTAGCAGCCGTATGCGGTGTTTCGCGTGCAGCCATCCACCAGCGCGTACAGCGCCTTATAGAAGCTGGAGTCATTACAGGCTCAGGTTATAATGTATGTCCTAAAGCTATTGGCTATAGCACTTGTACCTATGTCGGAATCAAACTCGAACGTGGTTCTATGTATAAAGGCGTAGCTGAAGAACTCGAAAAAATTCCCGAAATTGTGGAGTGCCACTTCACCACAGGTGCCTACACCATGCTTGTAAAACTTTACTCGCGCGATAATGAGCACCTTATGGATTTGCTCAACAACCACATTCAGGAAATTCAAGGCGTAATTTCCACCGAAACGCTCATTTCGCTCGAACAGAGCATCAATCGTGCCGTACCCGTGGTAATTCCCGAAGACAACTAACGCCTACACATGGCATAAAGGTGGTTCTAAGAATGGTTCTGAATTCTTAGAACCACCCTTTAAAAATTATGATACCTCTTTATTGGATAAATCGTAAAAATCATCCATTGCAGTGAGGCATAATTTTCGACAAAATCATTAACTCCCCCACCCTTCAACTCCAACTACCCAACATGACATTTACCGGAGCATTGATAGGGTTGACCACCTTTCTTATTATTGGTGCGTTCCATCCTGTTGTTATAAAAACCGAATACTACTATGGCACACGGCTGTGGTGGATTTTTTTAGTTGTAGGCATCGGCTGTATTGTCGGTGCTTTGTTTGTTACACACACCTTGCTCAGTGCAGTGATGGGTGTAACTGGTTTCTCGGCCCTATGGTCGATTATCGAAATCTTTGACCAACAAAAAAGAGTGGATAAGGGTTGGTTTCCTGCTGGCCCTGGACATAAAAGCAAAAACAAAAAACAATGAGTGTAGATTCATTGGTCGAACAATTTAATGCCGAAGCCCTTGCTTTATCTGCACAACCTTGTGCCAAACCGCTTATCGGCATAACCGCAAACTATTCCGAGGGTCAGTTGCAATTGGCTCCCGGCTATTTTCGTTCGGTTGAGGCTGCGGGTGGTATACCCGTAATTATTGCCCCCAAACGCATGCCCGATGTCAACGTGTCGCTCTTACTCGACCGCATCGATAGCTTGCTGCTCTCGGGAGGTGCCGACATTAACCCCATCTTAGTAGGCGAAGACCCTGTACCTGCTTTAAGTGGCATCAACAGCGAGCGCGATCTTTTTGAATTAACCCTAACGCGCTTGGCTTACAACCGCCAAATCCCTATGTTGGGCATATGCCGCGGCATACAAGTGTTGGCAGTTGCCTTAGGGGGCACAGTGATGCAAGACATTGCCACCTCCCTACCCCAAGCCCCACTCATTAAGCACTCACAAAAAGCCGACCGCGCCACAGCTACCCACTTTGTGCAAGCAGTTGAGGGGTCGCGCATTGAACAATTATTAGGCAAGCGTTTTGCGGTCAACTCATTCCACCACCAAGCAGTAGATAGTTGTGGACCACGCTTCCGCATCACGGCACAATCGGCTGATGGCGTAATCGAGGCCATTGAGAGCACCGAAATGAAATCTATCATAGGTGTGCAATGGCATCCCGAATGCTTCATTACCGAAGGCGACACATGTATGATGCCCTTGTTCAAGCAATTAGTAGACGATGCTCGCCAATTTGCCACAGCCCGTCGCATACACCACAGTGTGCTCACACTCGATTCGCATTGTGATACCCCTATGTTCTTCGAGCAAGAAGTTAACTTAGAGCGCCGCGACCCTAAACTCCTTGTCGACTTCCCCAAAATGCGTGAAGGGCACCTTGACGTAAGCACAATGGTAGCCTACTTACCACAAGGCGATTGCAATACTGAAGCCTCAGCAGCTGCTACAGCCCAAGCACTTCGCACGTTAAACGAGATAGAAGAACGTGTAGCGCACGCACCAGGTGTGGCTTTAGCTTGCACCCCAGCACAGCTCTACGCCCACAAACTCGAAGGCAAACTCAGCATCATGCGTGGCATCGAAAATGGTTATGCCATAGGCAAAGACTTACAGAATATCGAGAAATTCGCCCGTATGGGTGTGGTCTATATCACACTCTGCCACAATGGTGATAACGACATTTGCGACTCAGCCCGTCGTTCCACACAGCGTCATGGTGGACTCTCAGACTTTGGTCGCGATGTTGTGCGCGAAATGAACCGCTGTGGCATGATGGTCGACCTAAGCCATGCAGCCGAAACCTCGTTCTACGACGCTTTGCAATGCAGCGCTACTCCTATCGTGTGTTCGCATGCCTCGAGCCGCGCCATGTGCAACCATCCGCGCAATCTCACCGACGACCAACTTCGCGCTCTCGCCCAAGTGGGCGGAGTGGCACAGGTTACACTCTACCACGGCTTTTTGCGTTTAGAAGAAGAAGGCATCCCTGCCACCATTCACGATGGTGTGCGCCACCTCATGCACATGATTGACGTAGCTGGTATTGACCATGTTGGCATAGGCACCGATTTTGATGGCGATGGTGGTGTGCCAGGTTGTGCATGCGCTTCTGAACTCATCAACTTCACACGCTTACTCGTTGCCGAAGGTCTCACCTCGCACGATTTGCAAAAAATATGGGGCGGAAATTGGTTGCGCGTGATGCAGCAATGCCAAGATTTTTCAGAACTTTCCTGGTAAATCTCATTGTGAGTACGCAAGGACTTCACTTGTGAACTCACACAAAAATTCACTCCCATTATATCTCACCCACACAACGCATTCATCTCAAAGAATATGAAATACATTGCATTAACCGTACTGTCGTTTGCACTCCTTGCTTTCGCTGCATGCAAAAGTCAAAAGAACAGCGAGCAAGAAGAAAACCGCGACACCATTGCCGTAACTAACGTGCAATTTTGTGCCGACTCAGCCTATGCTTCTATTGTGAAGCAATGCAGCTTTGGTCCACGCGTGCCAAATTCTGAGGCACACCGCCAATGTGGCGACTATATTGTAGAGAGTTTTAAAACACTCGGTCTCAGCGTTACCGAACAAAAAGCCGATTTAAAAGCCTGGGACGGTAAAATGCTTCATTCACGCAACATCATTGCAGCCTATCGCCCTGAGTTAGCCGAACGCATCATTATTTGCACACACTGGGAAAGCCGTCCTTGGGCAGATGCTGACCCCGATTCTACCAAACACCACACCCCCGTGATGGCAGCCAACGATGGTGCCAGTGGTGTGGGCGTGATGCTCGAGTTAGCACGCAATCTCAAAGCACTCAACCCCAATGTGGGCATTGACTTTATTTGTTTCGATTCTGAAGACTATGGTGCCCCCTATTGGGCAAGCGACAAAGCCCCTCAAGATGGTAGCGACTGGTGCTTGGGTTCACAATATTGGGCAGCCAACCCACACGTGCCTGGTTATCAAGCCAAATTCGGTATATTGCTCGACATGGTTGGCGGACAAGATGCACGTTTTGCCTACGAAGGCATGAGCATGCGCTATGCACGCGACGTCATGGTTGGCGTATGGGATGCAGCCACACGTGCTGGTGCCGAAAAACTGTTCCAAAACATAGAAGGTGGTTATGCACAAGACGACCACATCCCTATGAACGAAGTGGCTGGCATTCCCACCATCGACATTATTCCCTTTATCGAAGGTGAACACTCATTTGGTGCCACATGGCACACCGTGAACGACACCCCCGAGCACATTTCGAAAGAGACATTGCGTGGCGTAGGACAAACCCTACTGCAATTTATCTCTGAACAAAAATAAAAACAATCCATACACCTCAAATTATGACTATCAACGAAGTACAAGACGAAATCATTGAAGAATTTTGCGAACTCGACGATTGGATGGATCGCTACCAACTGCTCATTGACTTGGGCGAAGAACAAGCCCCCCTACCCGAGTGCGACAAAAACGATCAGAACCTTATTGACGGTTGCCAAAGCCGCGTATGGATTGTGTGCGACGAAGAGAACGGTGTGCTCAACTTCCGTGCCGAGAGCGATGCTTTAATCGTAAAAGGCATTGTGTCGTTGGTTATTCGTGTAGTAAATCATCATACCCCACAAGAGATTCTCGATGCCAACCTTTATTTCATCGACAAGATAGGACTTACCGAGCACCTCTCTCCCACCCGCTCAAATGGTCTACTCGCTATGATTAAGCAAGTGCGCATGTATGCGCTGGCATATAAAACCAAATTGGGTGAATAATACATACAACACCCTTTAACCTCTATTCATAGGTATGCAAGAAAGCACAAAGATCTTTCTGCATACCTATTTTTTTGAATAATAACCACGTGTCAGCAGCATCCTATACCCTAAAAATGCATATTGTGTGCATAATTAGTTAAAATATTGCATACTGCGAACCAGTATGCAATATTTTTTGTATATTTGTCGGCATAATTAGACAAATACTAACATGATGATTCCCGAAATAACAGCTGCCGAAGCAGCTTCGATGATACAACATGGCGACTTGCTTGCTGTAGGTGGATTTGGTCCTGCAGGATCGCCCAAGGTTATTACACCCGCATTAGCAGCCAAAGCGCGTAAGGAACACGAAGCCGGACGCGAATTTAAGGTAAACGTGGTAACAGGTGCTTCGATTGGTGCCAGTTGCGACGGAGAACTTGCTGCTGCCGATGCTGTAGACCGTCGTTTGCCTTTTAGCGTCAACCCTGAAATGCGAAAGGCCTACAACGCGGGACGTGTGCGCTACACCGACCTCAATCTGTCGGACAACGCATCGCACCTACGCCAAGGACTCACGGGACGTATCACATGGGGCATCATTGAGGCTTGCGATGTGCAAGAGGTGCGTGGCAAACTGCGCATCTACCTTACTGCGGGCATTGGCATTGCGCCCACCATTTGCCGATTGGCAGAAAAGGGTGTTTTCATTGAATTAAACACTTGGCACAGCTCGCGCATCATCGGCATGCACGACATTTACGAGATTGAAGATCCTTGGTTTCGTGCCCCCATACGCATCACACAACCCATCGAAATCATAGGTTTGCCCTATATCGAAGTATCGCCCGAACACGTGAAAGGCATTGTTATGACGCACTTGCCCGACGAGGCACGCGCCATGACACCTGGCAACGAGGTGACAAAAGCCATAGGTCAGCACACTGCAGAGTTCTTGGTGTGGAATATGAAACAAAACTACATCTCGCGCAACAAACTCATTCTGCAAAGTGGTGTGGGCAGTGGAGCCAATGCCGTGATGGGTGCTTTGGGCGAGTCGAAAGAGGTGCCTAATTTCTCCATCTACACCGAAGTGTTGCAAGAAGAACCCATGCGACTGATTCAAGAGGGTAGGGTAATAGCAGCTTCGACAGGCGCCCTCACCCTGAGCCCTGAGCATTTGCAGGACCTTTATCGCAACATGAACGATTATCGTGGACGTATTCTTTTACGTCCTTCTGAAATCTCAAACTGCCCCGAAATCATTGCACGTTTAGGAGTTTGCTCGCTCAACACAGCCATCGAGGTTGACATCTACGGCCACGTGAACTCCACCAAAGTTTCGGGCACCAAAATGATGAATGGAGTAGGGGGCTCGTGCGACTTTACGTGCAATGCCATGCTTGCCACCTTTACCTGCGGTTCTACAGCCAAAGACGGCCGCATTAGTAGCATTGTGCCTTTCTGCTCGCACGTAGACCACACCGAGCACTACGTCGACGCCATTGTTACAGAATATGGCGTAGCAGATTTGCGTAATAAGTCGGCGCTCGAAAAAGCCGAAGCCCTTATAGCCATTGCACACCCTGACTATCGCCCCATTTTGCGCGAATATATGCGATTAGCTGGCGCATACGGCGGACACACACACCACATTTTGCCTGCAGCCTTTGCCATGCACGACACCTACCGCCGCAAAGGTGATATGCGATTGGTTGATTGGAGCGAATATATCAAAGACTAAGAGGAATTACCCACCACCAACTTTTCGTTTAGGTATTTGTAGCCAACCTGATTGATGTTTAAAAAGCCGTAGCAACTTAGTCAACTGGATGCGGTAGCTGCACTTGTTCGTGGCAGAGTATTCTTGACTTACCGACAGCCAATTTACCTAAGATGCCCTTGATGATGTCAATGGGAGTAATTTTGCCATGATAGTAGATTTTTTTTGGTTAGTAAATAGCTCCAAAATGGTGGTTGTGTTCCTTCGGAATGATATCGGAATTCCTTCGGAATCGTTTTTCGCCAAAATGGAGCATGTTTTAGCTAGCTTGCGAGTGCAAAGTTACAACGCGAAAAAGGGGAATCCAAATTTTTCGCAATTTTGTGGCGTTTCGAAATGTTAAAAACGGCTCACTCACCCAGTGTTTACGGGGAAAAATTTATTTTTTTGTAGCGCGAAAGTGTGCAGATTTCAAAAAGTCATTTGACGCAAAAATGACCGCACGGCAAAATTAAATACAAATTAGCATGAATGTTGTGCATTTGTAAGGATATGTTGTTAATAAGTTTTATATTTCGATTGTAATGCTTTCATTCCGTTCTTACAGCCCATAACGAAGTGTTAGGCAGTATTTTGCTTCAGGCTAAAAAAACGCGCAATGTATTCTTCGCTTTTTTAAAGGGAAAATATGGTTTGCTGAAAACTTATTTCTTACCGCTTATGTTGACGTTTACACCTATTAACTCAGAATTAAGGAATTTTTCAAATGGCCAAATGACCACGAAAGCATTGATTATCAATACTCTTAGTGGTCATTAGTCATTTGTCATTTTTGCATTCACCCTAAGTTAGCTGCAATTTGCCCCGTGTTTATGGGTTGATTTTCTGCGTGATGGAGGGGTGTTGAAGGTCGAGAAGTTCTGACAAAAAATAAGGGAACAACAATGATTTAGAAATCTGTTGTTCCCTCAAAAAAAAATTTCGCTCTAAAAATCTATTGCTATAAATGCGAACAGATCAACTTTAAATAAACGCTATTAAAAGGTGATGCTATCGTCCGCGTAATAGGCAGAAGTGATTTGTCCACTGATGTTGCCATCGTAGTTTATTTGTGCCTTTTTAATGGCTTGCCAAACTGTTGGTTTGGTAGCTTCGGTGAGCGTGTAGAATGTGTGAACCTCGACGGTAAAACCATCGTTATATCTACGCTCAAGGGCTTTCAGCAACTCGGTAGTTACACCTGTGACGTAAATGGTTACGCCATTGTCTTGACGCGTTACCTTTACATCGACTTGGGCTCCTATGGCTCGGTCGTAATCTTGCACTTCGAAATATTTTTCGAAATAGAGGTGGTGTGTTTTAGCCACGCTCTTTACTTGCTAAGCTTCATGCCTACATACATGCCACTATAATTGCTAAGGATAGACGACACTGCACCCATGCTGCTGCTCTTGCTCAAGGCAGAAACGCCCTTGAGGAGTTTAAGCATTTTGTCGCCCTCCATTAACAAACAGAGTTGACCGTTTTGCATGGCTACGTGAGGAGTCATCTGTGCAAGACCTGCGAGATAGGTCAACTTCATTTTTTTGTTTTTTGTATCGAGGGTGTAGTTTCCGCTAATGGTGCGTCCGCCAATGTTTGCGGTGTAGGTGTTGTCGCTATTGAATGTGAACGAGCATGCACCGTTCTTTATGCCCACCTTGGCGAGTTGGGTGTTGATTTCGTTTTCAATTTTGTTTGCAGCTACTGCACCACCGGCTTTGGCAAGAAGATTTTCGCTTTCGAACACGCAGTTAGCACCTGAGTAGTTCCATGTGCCTTCGATGCTCTTTTGCGAGAGGGTGCTGCTGGTGCCTAAGAGGTTGCCAAGCAAGCTACCCAAGATTGTGGTGCCTGTGTTGGTTGCATCTGAACTGCTGTTTGAGTTGGTTGTGCCATTGCCATTGATGGCATTGTTGAGTATGGTTTGACCTACACCTTGTGCTACGCTGCCACCTGTGGTGCCACAGCTTGCAAATAACATTGCGCCAGCCATAATTGCTAACGATGTTGTTATCTTCTTCATTATTATTGCTTTTTTGTTTTATCCTGTAAACTTATTCGGTGCAAAAGTACAAAAAAAGCGCAAAACATAAGCTGTTTTAGCGCTTTTATAGACAAATGTGGCTATTTTGCCGACGTTTTATGTGATTTTCAGTCCTTTTGGGACGTTTCTGCCAAGGGGTTCCAGCCTTGTGCGCGTAGGTCGAACTCGTTGCCATCGCGCGTGATGAGCTTGCTGCCCAATGTAGCTTCGGTGATGTGGCCTATAACTTTTACATCGTCGATTTGACTCACACGTTCGTGGTCGGTAAGAGGCACGGTGAAGAGGAGTTCATAATCCTCACCGCCGTTGAGCGCAGCTGTGTATACATTGAAGTTGAACTCCTCGGCAGTAACTGCGGTTTGATAGTCGATGGGGATGCGCTCTTCGTAAATGCGGCATCCCACCTGGCTCTGTTTGCAAATGTGCATGGCCTCGCTCGAAAGTCCGTCGCTAATGTCCATCATAGAGGTGGGACGTATGCCAGCTTCGCGCAAACGACTGATGATGTCGCGACGTGCCTCGGGCTTGAGAAAACGCTCTATGAGATATTCACGTCCTGAAAAATCGGGTTGTGCAGCAGTTTCGGGATTCCCCTTTTGCGATTCGAAAATACGTTTTTCGCGTTCCATAAGTTGCAAGCCCATATAGGCAGCCCCTAAATTGCCACTGACACAGAGTAGGTCGGTGTTTTGGGCTCCCGAACGGTATACGATGTCATCGGCTTGGGCTTCGCCCACACAGGTGATGCTAATGGCAAGCCCTGTGAGCGACGAGGTGGTGTCGCCTCCCACGATGTCGACGTTGTGGCGCTCGCAAGCTAAACGGATGCCTGCATAAAGTTCGTCGAGGTGTTCTACCTTAAAACGGCGTCCCACGGCAATGCTTACCAAGAGTTGGCGCGGTGTGCCGTTCATGGCGTATACGTCGGAGAGATTGACCATGGCTGCCTTATAACCCAGGTGCTTGAGCGGGGTGTAGGTGAGGTCGAAATGGATGCCCTCCATCAACATGTCGGTGGTGATGAGCACACGACGGGTGTCGGCAGGGTCGGCACTATATTTTAGTACGGCACAGTCGTCGCCCACGCCGAGAAGGGTCGACGCGTTTTGCATCTTCATATCGGCTGTGAGGCGATCTATCAAACCAAACTCGCCGAGTGTAGATATTTCGGTCATATATTAATTTATTATCAGAAATAGAATCCTAAACCTATGCGAATGCCCACTGTACTCTTTTTTGAGAAAGAGTCGAGCGACATTTTATAATATACAGAAGGTTCGATGGTGATGAAACGATTTACAAAAAACGAATAGCCGATTTCGACCGGTATTTGCACATCGTTGCTATTGGGGGTGTAGTGCACGTAGTCGGCTCCTGCACCCATAAACACGCCACATTGGTCGAAGTAGTAACGGAGACCTGCACCAATGGCTACATCGTCGATTTCGGGGGTGTGGTTATAGCTCACAGAACCGCGAAGCATTAAGCAGTCTGCCATGAAATAGCCCGCTGTGGCATCAACGCCTAAACGGAACTTTTGGTTATCGCTGTAAGATAGACCTATGCCCGAAAGCGAGGTGCTGACATACTTGGTGCCCTGGGCAAACTGGGCATTGGCTGTGAGTGTGCTCACCAAAAGGAGCATCAGTAAAATAACTTTTTTCATAGGGTTGTATCTTTTTAATGTTCAAAGAAAGGGCGAATGTACACATTTATTTGTTATTAGTAGGTATTCAAAATTATTTTATACTATCAACACCATATTTTTTCCAGTTTTTATACTAATTTTGAACACCTACTTACATCGGGGTTTGCACATGGAAAAGTTGTGAAAAGCACGTAGGAATGCTTGTGGCACAACGTTTTTCGACATCAATAGCTACTTGTCCCATTGTGCGACGCACATTGACCTCGATGCAAGGATGCAAGCAGGGCTCGGTGTGTGTGGCATCAGTAGCCCACATCATGTCGATGCCTAAACAGCCTACATATTTCCCATCAATGACTTGTGACAATGCGGTGCAACAAGCCTCAGCTAATGTGTGAAGGGTGGCAACACTAAATGGCAACTGTTGTTGCAGGGTGGCTTGTGGCGCAATGATATTGCCCGAATAGCCCCCATTGGGCGTGGTGTGGAACAAGGATATGCCTACGTATGTGACACGTCCGTCGGGGTGTGCTTCGAACTCTAAGGCAAAGTCCATTACACTGTGATATAGGGGTTCAAACTCGATGCCTCCTTGCTCACGAAGCAGGCGTTTGACGCGCCCCATGCACGACTCGGACATGGGATTTGACACACGAAACACGCCACGTCCGCTACACGACCACAATGCCTTTGCCATGGCATGGGAGTGCTGACTTATGAAGTGTGTTACGTCGGTCCACGATGTGGCTATATGCGATGCACCCACGGTGTCGATTCCTTGGTTACGAAGCAGTTGGTGCAACAAAGGGAGCACGCGCGACGTGGTGTGACGGCTGCTTAGTTGGCGCACATGGGCTATGGCGTCGGCACTGGGTAAAAGTGTGGAGGGGGCTCCTGCCTTGCTGAGTTGTTGGTGTATAAGTGCATCCCACCCCCAAGGAGAGATGTTGCCTATGGTTTGCCAAAACGCTTCTTTTAAATCGCTTTGGTGGAGAAGGGTTACATGGCTTGCCCAATCGGGCACGGGGACGGTAGGCACATCATTGGGCACCCACACCACATCGCCCGCTTTAGCCCATAGTGCAGGGAGCAATGCCCACGCCGAAGCTAACTTACGCGCTATCACCGAGGGGTAATAATAGGGGGTGCCTGCTGCTAAAGCCTCATCGTGTGAGGGATTGAACACATGCAGGGTGCGAGAGGGATATTGGGGTGTCTGCATTTTTAAAGATGAGGGTAGGCAAGTTTTGGGGGTATTTTTGAAATTTAGGGAAATCAGATGATTTTGCCCTAAAAGAATCAGTCTTCGCCACAAATTTCGTGGATGCGTTCGGCACAGTTTTCCATCAACCATTTGGGGGTAGAGGTTGCGCCACAAATGCCCACGCTCTTAGCTTGTGCAAACCACTCGCTGCGAATGGCATTGGGATTGTCGACGAGATAGGAGTGTGGATTTTCTTGTCGACAGGCTTCGTATAATACACGTCCGTTCGAACTCTTTAAGCCGCACACAAATACCACCACATCGTGGCGCGAGGCAAAAGCACGAATGTTGGGTAAGCGGTTGGCTACTTGGCGGCAGATGGTGTCGAAATAGCGAAATTCGGCAGGCGGCTGAATATGTTGTGTGATATAATCTACTATTTGGCGGAAGCCTTCGAGCGGTTTGGTGGTTTGCGAGAATAGGGCTATATTTTGTGCATAATTTAACTTGGCAGCCTCTTCAACACCTTCTATCACGATGGCTTCGCCGTTAGTCTGTCCTACCAACCCTAATACCTCGGCATGGCCACGTTTGCCATAAATCACGATTTGCGGATGGTGCTCTTCAGAATATACTTTTTTGATGCGACGTTGCAGTTGCAACACTACAGGACAGGTGGCATCTATTAAACAAATACCACGTTGCTGTGCCAATTCGTAGGTGGCAGGGGGTTCGCCATGTGCACGCAATAACACCTTTGTGCCTTGCGGCAAATGGTGCAGAGCCTCGTGATTGATGGTGTCGAGGCCCATCTCGTGTAAACGCTCACACTCGCTGCCATTGTGCACGATATCGCCCAAGCAACAAAGCGAGGAGGACTGTGAAAGTTCCTCCTCGGCCTTGCGTATGGCTGTGGTCACGCCGAAGCAAAAGCCCGACGATGCGTCAATTTCAATATGCATAAATAGGGTTTGTGGTGACGATTTTTAAAAAGTATTTTGCGAAAGAATATAGTTGCTTGCAAAAAGAATATGACTAAGCAATGTTCTTTTTATACAAGTCAATTCAGCTTAAAGTCTACAGGAATGGTGATGCGAACGGGGGTAGGATGTCCTTGTTCGTCGGTACCGGGTTTCCATTTGGGCATGCTTTTTAGCGTGTTGACTGCTGCGCGATAAATTTCGGGGTTGAAGGCATTTTTTACCTCTACATCTGTGGCATATCCTTCGGTGCCCACAATAAAAGTCAGTGTCACAGAGCCTTGCTGATTATTGTCGATGCAATGGGTGGGATAAACAAGGTGTTTATCGAGCCAACGCATAAAAGCACGAAGTCCACCAGGAAACTCGGGCATTTGCGAAACGTGCTCTGTGGGCACTATTTTTTGCTTTACCACGGGTAAACTTTCGTCGCGAATGCCTGTAGTATCGACAATGGGTGTGGTAATTACGTTTTTCTCAGGGTCGAAGTCGATAGGACCATCCATGCCTATTGTCTCGGTCGCGGGGTTGCCTTCTACAATCTTGGGGATTGCCGATTTTGCACCTGGTGCCATACGCATAGGGGGAGCTTGTCGGGCGGTTGAGATGAATTTTACCTTGTAACCCTCTTTTAACTCTGTGGGTTTCTTGGCAAAAGCATCGGCTGCTTCTTTCATGCTTTTGGCATCCACAATGCGCGTATAGAGCATAATCGACCCCTTGAGCAATAGCATCACAGACAAGGTGCCTAACATAATTACGAGCACACGTCGGTAGCGTGCCCCCGTCTGCTCACGCAGCTTGTAGGCACCATATTCTTTGTTGCGACCTTCGAAAACGATGTCGCACCATTCTTTTGAAAATATATCTGACGTATGCACTTTCTTTTTATTTTTAAAACAAAGGTACGGCAAACCACGCGGAAAACAAAATAAAATTTAGTTTTTTCCGTTTTTTAGTGAAGGTAAAAGTTTTTTGAAAACTCGACTTTAAAAATAGCTTGCCACTGCGAGCTAAAAACATATTTTTGAACATACAAGGCGCTACGTGGTAAAAAATAAGTAACTTCGCAGCCAAACAAATAACATCACATCCGCAATGCACACAAAGTTTACATTGCTGGCCCTTAGCTTATTGCCCTGGGCTACAGCATCTGCCCAAGAATATTCCTCGGCGTTTAACACGCTGAGACTTCCTGCATCGGTACATGTGGCGGCATTGGGCGGACAAAATGTGTCGCTCATTGAGGATGCGCCAACCGCTGGATGGGCAAACCCTGCACTCTATGCCAACGCTGCCGACAAGAGTTTGGCGCTTAACTTTATGACTTATGCCGTGGGTAGCCAATGGATGGGAGCACACTTTACGAAAGCCTTTGGCGAACGACATACCTTAGCCGTAGGAGCACAATACATGAACTTTGGTTCGATGGACGAAACCGATGAAACAGGTACCACCACAGGCTCGATCAATGCAAAAGACTTTGTGATTGGGGCAGGATATAGTTATCTGCTTTCTGACAGGTGGTCGGGCGGTGCGAATGCTAAATTCTTGGTATCGAACTTAGCTGGATACTCGGCTATGGCGCTATCGGTAGACGTGGGATTAAATTATTATGACGAGGATAACGATCTTTCGGTTTCTACCTCGCTACAAAATGTGGGTACCCAAGTTAAGGCTTACGAAAACGGCATTCATACCCATCTGCCCTTTGCCCTTTCAGTAGGTTTTACCAAAGGTATGGCACATCTGCCCGTGCGCTTTCACGTGACGATGACGGATGTAACCCGATGGAAGTCGAGCTACTACGTATTGCCCGAAAATAAAGATAACGAAGACAAACAGAAGGTGAGCTTTGGCAAAAAAGCACTCAACCACTTTATTGTGGGGGTTGACGTGTTGCCCACAGACTACCTTTATATTGCTGCAGCCTATAACTTTCGCCGTGCCTACGAGCTGAAGGCTTCGGGTTCGTCGCACCTTGCAGGTTTTTCGGTAGGTGCTGGGCTTAACATCAAGCGTTTTCAGTTTGGAATTTCATACGCCAAATATCATCAGGCAGGAAACTCTATTATGGCAAGTGCTGCCTATACCCTATAATTTTTAAGAGGTATCCTTTTTTATGAGAGCAACCCTTAAACTTGAACAATATATTTTATGAAAAAGATAATCGTGGCCATTGATGGACATTCGTCGTGCGGAAAAAGCACAATGGCTAAGGACCTTGCCCGCGAAGTGGGTTATATTTATGTAGACACGGGTGCCATGTATCGTGCCGTAACACTTTTTGCCTTGCAACACAAGCTTTTCAACGCTGATGGCAGTGTGAAGGCTGACGAATTAGAAGGCATGATGAAAGACGTGGTGGTGGACTTTAAACTCGACCCTGAAACAAAACTCCCCTTGGTGCACCTTAATGGTGAATGCGTAGAAAAGCAAATTCGCGGCATGGAGGTGAGTTCACACGTTAGCCCTATTGCCGCACTCCCCTTTGTGCGCCAAGCCATGACGGCACAACAACAACGCATGGGACGCGACAAAGGCATCGTTATGGATGGTCGCGACATAGGCACTGTGGTTTTTCCGGATGCTGAACTTAAAATTTTTGTTACTGCATCGGCTGAAGTGCGTGCCCAACGTCGCTACGATGAACTTAAAGCTAAAGGACAAGAGGCAAACTACGACGACATTCTTAAAAATGTGCAAGAACGCGACTACATCGACTCGCACCGCGAAGTAGCCCCCTTGCGTCAGGCAGACGATGCCCTTTTGCTCGATAACTCGAACCTTACTATTGCACAACAAAAAGAATGGCTCATGATGCAGTTTGCACGTCACACCTCGTGGACTGTAGCCATTGAACATGCCCTTGAAGGTGTGCCTTATCCTGCACAACCCGAAGGACTTTACGAACCTATTAGTTATGTGCTTTCAATGGGCGGAAAGCGTCTGCGCCCCACCCTATTGCTCACAGCTTATTCTTTATATAAAGATAATGCTGCCGAAGCAATGCCTGCAGCCATAGGACTTGAAACCTATCACAACCACACCTTGCTGCACGACGACCTGATGGACAATGCCGACATGCGACGTGGCATGCCTACCGTGCACAAGAAGTGGAACGACAATACGGCAGTACTATCGGGCGACACTATGCTTATTATGGCTTTTCAGCATATCATGCAGTGCCCATGTAACCAACTGGCTGAAGTGCTCGACCTCTTTGCTCGCACAGCTCGCGAAATTTGTGAGGGACAGCAATATGACGTGAATTTTGAAACACGCACCGATGTGACTGAGGCTGAATACATCGAGATGATTCGCCTTAAAACGTCAGTGCTCTTGGCTTGTGCCACCAAAATGGGTGCTATGATAGCCGATGCCCCTGCTGCCGACTGTGAGGTGCTATATAAGTTTGCCGAACGCATTGGTCTTGCCTTCCAGTTGCAAGATGACTATCTGGATGTGTATGGCGATCCTGCCGTATTTGGTAAGAAAATTGGCGGTGACATTCTTTGTGGCAAAAAAACTTTCTTGCTTATCAATGCCTTCCAACGTGCCGACGATGCACAAAAGGCACGTTTGCTGCAACTCTTGGCTGACGGTAATATGCCTGCCGAACAAAAAATTGCCGAGGTTACTGCACTTTATAACCAACTCGACATCCCTACACTTACGCTCAATGCCATCAATCACTATTATGACGAGGCACATAGCGAATTGCAAAAACTCTCGCTCACGCCTGCACAATGGCAACCATTGTGGGATTATGCTCAGTCGTTGCTCGGACGTAAAAAATAAATGTGCCACATATGCAGTTTATTGATACCCATACGCACATTTATAGCGAGGAATTTGACAATGACCGTGCAGAGGTGGTGGAGCGTGCCATAAAGGCTGGTGCGCAAATGTTGCTCTTGCCCAATATAGACGAGGCTTCGATTGATGCCATGATGCAACTTTGCCAACGCTATCCCACACTCTGTCGCCCCATGATGGGACTTCATCCCACGGAACTACCTGCTGACCCTGCCCCACTACTTTGTCGCATGGAACAGATGCTCAGCCAACCTAACCATCCTTTTGTGGCTGTGGGCGAGGTGGGCGTAGACCTATATTGGGACCAAACTCGACGTGACGAACAGATTGAGGTGTTTCGCCAACAAGCTCAATGGGCTGTGCACTATGGTTTACCTCTCATGGTTCACACACGCTCTGCCCATCGCGAATTGGTGGATACGCTCTTGCCATTAAAGGACGAGCTTACGGGGGTGTTTCACTGTTTTGGTGGCACTGCCGAGGAGGCTGAAGAGTTGCTAAACACTTTTCCGGGATTTGTATTGGGCATTGGCGGTGTGTTGACTTTTAAAAAGTCGAAACTACCTGCTGTGCTTCATGCCACAGTGCCGCTTCATCGCATTGTGGTTGAGACGGATGCTCCCTATCTCACACCGCACCCTTATCGAGGTCAACGCAACGAGCCTTGCCACATTCCATTGGTTATTGCCAAATTAGCCGAGATTTACGATTTGCCCATAGAGCAAGTGGAACAAACCTTGCTCGACACTACGCATCGCATTTTTCCTAAATTATAAGGAGTAGAATTTATTGAGGGTGTGTCAAAAGCAAAAAAACACCTTCAATATAAATCAAAACTCGCAACTTTAGTGAAATACACTTAAGCTGCGA
>OLYC01000647.1_pt1 | contig 27445 bp, 24 predicted proteins | sample 1674271 | NCBI WGS metagenome assembly OLYC01 (sample SAMEA103958154, study PRJEB25191) | human gut metagenome
TGCTTTTGGACTGTGACCTCGTTCTCGCCCATGCTCACGATGCCGCTGTCAGGGTCGTTCGCCTTCACCACGATGGCATAGGTCGAGAAGTGTTTGAGCGTCAGCACGGCGTTTCCGCCGCGGTAGGCTACCTCGACCAGCTCCTTTGTTTTGCCGTCATCGGCAAGATACCAATCCTGCAGCACACCCTGTTGCGTCCACGTAAACGGAACGGAGACGGTCACCTTGCCGTTAAAGCTGTGAATTTCCGTTCCGTTTGCCGTCAGGCTCACATCAAGCACCACGCCCTGTTCGATATCGCCGATGATCTCGGTCTGATCGCTGCTCAGTGCATCGCCGGTGCTGACATGCAGCTGAATATCGTTGCCGTCCGCTGTTTCGACGACCGACTGCATCGCCGTCTTGTCCAGCGTGATCGCCGCGTCCGCCATCTTGATCGACAGCGCTTTCGCTTCCAAAGCAAGGACGTCGTTCGCGGCGCTGACGGGCAGCGTCACTTTTTCCGCTTCCAGCCCGGACACATCGATCTGCGCCGTGCTGCCGGTTTTGAGCTGCTCTTTAAGCTCGTCCTGATCGACCGACTCGATCTTCACGGTACCATCGTCCGCCTTAGTATAGTAGGCGGAGCTGTCCTCCGTCTCATTGCCGATACGCTCCCACTGGGCGGTGCAGATCGTCGTCTTGCCTGCGTGCAGCTTTCCATCGTCAAACACGGTGGAAAGCTTATGCAGATTGCTGAGCGTATAAAGCTTATCTTCCTTGCTGTCCGGATCAGGGCCCACAAAGCCCGTCAGTGTAAAGCCGTCGCGGTGGAACACGGTCTTGAGCTCGTCCGCGTACATGTAGCACCAGCTCGCCTGATTCGGCAGAAGGACAATGACATCGCTGCAGCGCGCGCACCGTGCGCCGTTACCGCGCCGTTGCCGTCGAGGAAGATTTACCGCTTACGCTCACGGTTGTTGAGGCGGCATCGGTGCTCCGAATCGGGCGCACGTCTGCGTATATCATTCCTGTTCCATCCCGGATACGGTCATGTCACAGAGCAAATGAAGCAAGCAAGTTCAGAACGCATGGATAACTTCATTAAAAGCGTGTCTGGTGGTGAAAAATGAGTTCTTTTCACTCTCATAAGGGAAAACTAAAGGGAAAACCTCCCCGAAAAGGCAAAAGGAAAACCCTGTAGTCATTCGGGTAATATTCATAGGGACACAAGTTGACACCGTGTCTTGCAAGGGGGCGGACAGCGTTTGCTGTCCGCTTCTTGCGTTTTTTCTCTGCTTTTTTATTATGCGGGAAGCTCGAATACCTCACTCAGGGGCGGCGCAATGCGCGGCTGCGCCTCGCCCTGCTCCATCGCGCTGTCCACCGTGCCGATGTCGCGGTACACGATGCGGATGCTCTGGTGGGAGCTGCGGGAGTATTTCTCCGTCCGCTCGCCTACCTCAATCCGCTGGATGAACAGCCGCAGCAGCTCCGGCGTCAGCTCGTCGATGGCGGTGTACTGCTTCGCCTTCTCAACGAATGTGCTCACGTTGGCGGAGGCAGCTTTCAGCTTTTCCAGCCGGGCCTCCTTTTCGGGGATCTGTTCCTCCAACGCTTTCTGTTCGACGGTGTAATCGCCCGCCAGCATCCGGTACTGCTCATCGGTCACCCGCCCCAGCACATTGTCCTCATAGAGCCGCTTGAACAGCTTGGACAGTTCCTCTCTGCGCCGCCGCATGGTATCCAGATCTTTTTGGATCGTGTTCATCTCACGCCGCAGCTCCAGCGTATTCTTGCTGCTGATGTAGGCGGCGAACTGCTTTTCCTTCATCCGCGCGAAGTGCGTCACCCGGCGTAAGTCCTCCAGCACAACGGCTTTCAGTTCAAACTCCCGGATGTGATGCGGCGTGCAAACGGTCTTGCCCTTTTTGCCGTAGGTGTAGCACTTGAAGTTGTACTCCGTCCGCTTCATCGTGCTGGCTCTGTGCAGCACCAGCGGCTTGCCGCAATCCGCGCAGAACACCAGTCCAGAGAAGATGTTCGGCTCGTCCATGTGCTTGGGGACACGTTTTTTGTGCTGACGCACCTCCTGCACGATGTCCCACTGCTCCTGCGTGACGAGGGCTTCGTGGGTGTTCTTCACCACAAACCGCTCACTTTCAGGGCGCTCCACGCGCTGCTTGTTCTTGTAGGAGATCGTAGTGGTGCGAAGCCCAACCGAGTGTCCGAGGTAGACCTCATTGTTCAGAATGCTGGTGACGCTGTTGGAAGACCACAGGCAGGGTCTGGTGGTGTCCAGTCCTCGATGGCTTTTCCCGGTCTTGCGGTAGTAGGCGTTGGACGGGTTCACCACCTGCTCCTTGGTGAGGATGGTGGCGATCCGCTTGGGGCCGTTTCCAGCGGCGCAGAGGGAGAAGATGCGCTTCACCACAGGTGCGGTGTCCTCGTCCGGAACCAGCGTGTTGGCGTCACCATCACTTTTCCGATAGCCGTAGGGCGGTCTGCCGCCCAGCCGCTCTCCCTGCTCCGCTTTCATTTTCATGACCGCGCGGACCTTGCGGCTGGTATCCTTGGCGTGAAGCTCGTTGGCCCAGTTGCGGATGGGGTTGAAGTCATTGCTGCTCTCCACTGTGGAATCCACGCCATCGTTGACAGCGATGAAACGGACATTCTTCTGCGGGAAATAAATTTCCATGTAATAGCCCACCTGAAGGTATTCACGCCCCAAGCGGGAGGCGTCCTTTACGATGAGGTTCGCCACCTGTCCCGCTTCGATCATCTCCACGATCTTTTTCCACGCCGGACGCTCGAAGTTCGTACCTGAGTAGCCGTCATCCGCAAGGAAGATGGTGTTCTCGAAGCCCTTTTCTTTTGCGTATTTCTCCAGCAGGGTGCGCTGGTGCTGAATGCTGTTGGACTCTCCGGCCCGCTCGTCCTCCTGACTGAGCCGCCCGTAGAGTACGGTGTATTGCTGATTTTCTTGACCTGCCATAGTTACCTCCTTTTCGTTGGGGCAGGCCGGTACGGTAACACGAAGTATACCGCACCGGCTCTCGCAAGTCTACCGGAATTTTACTGCTCATGATGCTCCCGCTCTAACTTCGTGTCGATAAGCTGCAGGAGCTTGTCTGTGGGTGTTGCCGATGCGCCGCCGGGGAATACGGAGGTCACAAGGAAGCACTTCCCACCGACCAGCATCGCCCGTTGACGGGTGAGGTCATCGCCCTCCCATTTGGCTGTGCTGTCGCGGAACAACGTTTCCACGCCGCCGTCCTCGGAGCGGCGCAGGATGACCTGCTCCGGCCGGTAGGCGCCGAGGATGCCCGTGTCACGATAAATTTCCCAATCCTGTTTCATTACAATCCTCCCATGGTCTGCTGCTGTTGCTTTTTCTGTTCTTCCCGCATGGCCTGTTCATCCAATTTTTCTTTCACCGCCAGAGCCGCGCCTGCGGCGAAGCCGACCACTGCGCCGAAGTTCTCCGCGGCGATCCTGGCCTCGATGCGCCGACGCTGTTCTTCGGCATCGCCGCTTTCTTCGTCCAGCAGCAGACCGAGTGTTGCCAGCCCCGCCGCGCCGGTACGCAGCAGGGGCGTCATGGAAACAGGCTGAGGATCTTTGCCGCGCTGTACCATCCCGCCAGCGCCACCGAGCCAAGCAGCGTCACCAGCATGATCCACTTGATCGCTACGAGCAGACTGAAATCCGGCAGCCACCGAATCCATTTGCAGGAATACCGCTCGCTCAGGTTCCCAACCCGTTCCAGAAGCTTGTTCATCTCGGTCAGCGATCTCTGCATCTCGACCAGTGTGTTCTGCACCGACGCCAGGTCGGTATGCGTTCTCAGACTGGGGAGCGTTTTCCGGATCTCCTCCAGTTCCCAATTCATTCCGTCTGCCTGCTCCATCAGCTTGCTCATCGCCTGCGGAAGATCGCATCGGATCACGATGGTCGGTGTATTTGCCGATGCGCTGTTCGGCTGATTCATCCGCTTCAATTCCTTCATTGATTTCCGCTGCTCGACGGAGTTTTCTCTTGACGAGCTCTGCGCGTATTCTGAATTCATGCTCCATGACCTCCTTGCAATACTTTTCCTCGTGTAGTTTGTTGTCGCGGCATCTCATGCCGTCCGGTGTGGTGTAGGTGATGTATTTGCGGCTGCTCTCCCAGCGGACCGCGTAGCCCTCGGACTCCATCAAGGAAACGAAGGCGTCCTTGTCAGCGGCATAGCGCATGCATTCATCTATCGTGTTTGCCAGCCGCAGCTTCCAGCTTTGTCCCTTGAGCGCTGTGTGGTACTCCGCTCCGCTCATGCCGCGAGACTTCTGTGCGGCCGCTTCAAAGACCGGCAGCCCCATCTCCTGACAGATCACATCGTTGCGCCGCATCAGTTCCTGCAGCTGTTTCTTTGCCATGTGCAGCTTCTTGCCCGTCTCGAAGTTAACGGAGTTGATGACGCAGTGGGAGTGAATGTGCTCGCGGTCAACATGGGTGCAGACCAACACCTCGCAGCCCTCAAAGTACCCCGCCAGCCGCCGCGCGGCTTCGTGGGCCTGCCGTGGATCGACTGCTGCGCCCTTTGGAAAGCTCTGCACCATGTGGTAGAACATCACGCCGCCGTCCTTGTGGTAGAGCAGCTTCGTGTTCAGGAAATCGTCGTAGACGCTCTGCGGCTGGCAGTTGATGCCGCTGACGAGCGGCCCGCCCTCCCATGCGGTTTTCTTTTCCTGCATGACGTAGAGCATCACGCCGCGCATGGCGGCGCGGGACTGTGTGCCCCGCTTGTAGTTCACAAAATGTACGATGGCCATACGGCTCACCGACCTTCCATGACTGACCGCAGCGCGGCGCTGACCTCAGACAGCTCACCGGCAGCTTTTTCCAGACCGATGACCTGCACCTTGCCCATGTTGGCGAGGACGGTGAGGCGGTTGATGTTGCTGCCGATGCCCTTGAGCTGGCGGAGCAGTTCCTTCTGTTCGTCGATGACCACGATCCGTTTGCCGAGGCAGCAGGCGGTGACGTAATCGCTCATGGACATTCCGGCCTTCGCCGCCAGCGCCTTGATCTTCTCACGGTCGGCGGACGCCATGCGCGTGCTGAATTTAATATCTTTTTTCATGTTTTTCTCCAATCGTAGCTAAAAGTGGGTCCGGGCTTCTGCCCGCAGCTTGGGGGTGTGGGGCCATGCCCCGCCCAGTGCATTTGGCAGGGCAGCGGCTTCGCCGCAGACCAGACAAATGCGATGCTGGCTGTCGGCGGCACAAGCTGCATATCACTCGTTTCCGTCGCTGTCGCCGACGAAAACTCGCTCACTCCGCTGCACCGCCGTCTTCCCACCGAAACCGCTTCGCTGGGTTTCGGCGGTAGCCCTGTTGGGGGGGTGATAAAACTCCCGGTTTACATTTTTCGGCGTTCCTGCATGGGGGTGGTATCACTACCCTCGGCGTGCGCTTCATGCCGTTGAAACGCTGGACGCCCGCGGGTCACGGCGGCTTATTTGCCGTTTTTATGCCGCCCCAGAATTCGCCCAGTGTGGGCTGAATATCCCCTCAGCGGGTACACACGCCACCCCAACCCCTGACCGCGCACACAGCGGCTCACACGCCGAAACACGGCGGGTTCTCAGGGTCGGTGGTGACGGTGTTTTCGGCAGCGGGATCATCGACACCATCGATCCTTTTCAGGCAGATCAGACGGTCACCGTTGCTCTTGCGGAAGGACACCGTAATGCCGTTTCTCCTTAGAGCGTCAACGCTTTTGCGGATTCGGTGGGAGAAGCTGTTGGGGGTCAGTCCCTCCGCACCGGCAGGGTCGATCTTTTCCAACAGCGCCTTGGCAGGGGCGCTGATCTCCGGCTGCCGGCGCAGCAGTTCAGAGAGAAGAAAAAGAATCCGTTCACTGGGCTGCTCCGTCTGTTCGCAGTCATCTGACAGCAGCTTCCAGACATGATCCTCACCGTCGAACTCCAGCGCCAGTTCCCGGTAGGGGATGTCCCGCCCGGTGCAGTAGAGCGTGGCGGTGTTCTCTCTGCGCTTGCTCTTGCGGAGGACGAAGTTGCTGTCGGTGGCGCCGCTGAGTCCGGTGGTGCCGGAGATCATGTTCATGGGATCATCGTCATTCATCTTCCGCAGATGATGCACCAGCAGAATGGCGATGCGGTGCTTGTCCGCCAGCGCTTTCAGAACGCCGATGTCCCGGTAGTCGCTGGCATACGGGTTTGCGTCATTGCCCGCAGTGCGGATGCGCTGGAGCGTGTCGATGACGATGAGCCTGGTCTGCGGATGCTCCTTCAAGAATTGCTCGATCTGTTCCACCAGCCCGTTGTGGAGCTGCTGGGACATGACGGCGAAGTGCAGCGTGGGCGGCGCGTCCTCCGTGAGATCGAAGAGGCGGCTTTGGATACGCTGGAAGCTGTCTTCCAGACAGAGGTACAGCACCTCGCATGGCCGTGTGGCGAACGTCCAGAGCGGCTTGCCCTGCGCGGCGCAGAGACACAGCCACAGCGCCAGCCACGATTTGCCGATCTTCGGTGCGCCTGCCAGCAGGTGCAGTCCCTGTGGCAGCAGATCGTCGACCACGAAGGAGACCGGCTCGTAAGCGGTGCTTTGCAGCGTGTCCGCGTCAATGGTTTGCAGTCGTTTGATTTGAGACATAAAAAACCTCCGGATAAAAGGATAAGGGCAGAGACCTCGCTGCAGTCGAGGCTCTAACCCTTTCACTTGATTATTCTGTATTTTTTGATAGAATGAGAATATCACGGGACAGATGCAAAACAGATATGGGACAGGAGGGCGATGCTATGCCGCTGGGAATACAGCAGAACAACGATTTCACGCAGTTCACAATGGATGTCTGGAATGACAAGATCTTTTATCAGGAGAAGGAGTTCCCGGCGGGATTCATGGCGATGTCCATTCTGAACATTCCCGAAGAAAAACTGCCGGAGCTGATACAGGCCGGCGGCGCACCAACCTTCCTGTTCCCTGTGGTGGTACAGGGCAGCGATGAGGAGGCTGCGGCGGTATTCCCGCAGCTGCGGGAACGGATCTTATACCTGACTGAACTGCTTTGGAAGTATCCGCCCTTTTGCTATAATGACTACGAGAAGGAAATGCGCCGGATCAATATCCTGTTTGACGAGAGAAACCTCCTGCAAATACGGACGCCCGATTCGGAGTTCCAGACAGAGTTTCTGAGATTCTGCGTCGGGATCATACGCATCCCTATCGCCATGTATCACTTCTATGCAGCGGGGCGGTTCTTTGAGCTGGATTATCTGCGGCGGCTGAAAAAACGGAACGAAACGCATTTTGCCGTGGCCGCGCATGACTGCTTCAACAGCGAGCAGTTTTGGAATGAGATGCGGGGCTTACAGAGCCTGGATATGGAGCCGTTCACGGTCTACCCGGAGCTGTCCTCCACCTATGTGTTTGCCCGCAGTCCTAAAAACGAAAAAGAAATGGTGTTTGTAGAACGGGTGATTTTTCCGCGCCTGACCGATTTCTACACCTATGACCTGATGAACGGATTGCACCACGGCCACGCGCCCAGCCAGTGCCAAGGCTGCGGAAGATACTTTCTGACCACCAACGGTCACATCCCCAAATACTGCGACGGCGTCGCCCCGCAGGACAATCGCTATACCTGCCGGCAGTACGGCGCGATGATGCACCAGAAGGAGCAGAACAAACAGCACCCGGTCTACCGCCTGTTCAATACCCGAACCGGGACGATCCGCAAGCATCACCAGAGAGGAAAAATCTCCGATGACCTGCGGCGGGAGGCACTGTATCTGGCGGGGAGCTACCGGGACAAGGCACTGATGGACAACGACTATGCCGCTGACGGATATGCGCGGGACATGGAATTGGAACACATTTACGCGGAGGCAGAAAAGCGGCTGAAATGAGGAAGGGGGCGTTCCTGTGACGAAAAATATGTACACCGTTGCCGGGGACGGCCCCTGCAATGAAGAGCTGGCTCTGCGGATACAAGCCGGAGACAAGAATGCCGCGGAGCGGCTCGTCTCACAGAACGAGGGTTACCTCACCGACCTGGCGCGGGCGTACACGCCGTGGTGTGAGACGGAGGACTTGAAGCAGGAGGCGGCGCTGGCGCTGCTGGACGCGGCAGGGCGCTTTGATCCCGCCTACGGAACAAAGCTGCTGACCTATGCGACGCCCGCGATAGAAGCGGCGATGATGGACTACGCCGCGCAGTATTCTTCCTCTCTGTCCATTCCCATCAGCCGGTACAATCAACTGCGCAGGGTGGCATACCTCTGCGCCGAGGGATGGGACTCATCTGATGCTGAGTTGGTCAAGGTGGTGTGCGGAGAACTGAATGTATCTGCCAAGGTAGCTGGGGCATTGATAAAAGAATACCGGACGCTGTTTTGCGTCCGGCAGTTAGGTGACGATGTGTTCTCTGTCAACTGCGGCGGCGATCCCGCCGTGGCCTATGACCGCCTCATGCGCCGGACGCTGCTGATGCAGCGGATGGAGGAGGTGCTGACGCCCAGAGAGCTGAATCTGGTGCGAAGCTACCTCGGCATCGGTCAGCCGGACGAGGTTGGCATGACCTTTCAGGAGCTGGCGATCTATCTCAACTACAACGGCCCCAGCGGAGCGGAGAAGGCGTACAAGGCCGCACTGCGGAAACTGAAAAAGGACTTGTATGGCGGGGCCTACAGCCGGTGGCTCTCCGCACAGAAGGCCATCCGCGCCGCCAAAGCGGAGGCGGAGCAGGCCGCGGGGCAGAGCACAACGCCGCAGAGAACATGGTGGGAGGAGAAGGCGCTGGCGAATCGGTTTGCCTGCGAGGTCGCAGCACTGATCCGTGTTTACGAGGTGCTCAGCGGAGCTTGATCAAAAAAGTTTTTAAGTCCAAATGCAATAAAACGCCCTTTCCGTGCATTACACGGATGACAGGAGAAAAAGCCCATGCTCAGTATGCTGATGACAACCGAATATGCGCCGGCAGAGGAGCGGCGTGAGCTGCAGCGGCTGCTGCGGTGCATTGCCGGGAATGACCGCGACGCCTTGGCGGAGCTGTACCGGCGCACGCGCCCGGCGGTGTACGGCCTTGCGCTGTCCTACCTCAGGAACGCCCACGATGCGCAGGATCTCACGCAGGATGTCTATGTGCAGGTGTGGGACTGCGCGGCGCAGTACCGCCCCACCGGTTCCCCCATGGGCTGGCTGCTGGCGGTGTGCCGCAGCCTGTGCCTGATGCGTCTGCGGCGGGAGGAACGCCATGCCGCCCTCAGCGAGGAGGAATGGGACGCCATTCCCACGCAGGAGTGCGGACTGGACGCCGACGAGCGCGCGCTGCTGCAAGGCGCATTGGCAAGACTCGCTGACGAGGAGCGGCGCATTGTGCTGCTCCACGCGGTCACGGGCATGAAGCACAGAGAGATCGCGGCGCTGCTGGAGCTTCCGCTTCCCACCGTCCTGTCGAAATATCACAGAGCATTGAAAAAGATGCGCAGCTTTCTGGAAGGAGATGACGCCCGATGACCAATGAAAAAATGGAGCAGAGGCTGGCTGCGGCGCTTGAAAAGACCGCGCCGGATGATGTGAACGGCGTTCTCTCCCGCTGTGAAGAGCGGAAAGGAACGGTAATTCCCATGACAACAAAGAAAACGGCAAATAGAAAATGGACATCGCTCATTGCCGCCTGCCTTGCTGTAATGCTGCTTGGCGGCGGAGGCGTGTTCTACCAGCGAGCGAACGCGGTGGCGTCCGTGGTGTCGCTGGATGTGAACCCCAGCATTGAGCTGAAGGTGAATCGGAGCGAAAAGGTTCTCGTCTGTACGCCGCTCAACGAGGATGCAAAAGCCATCCTTGCGGATATGAGCAATGGTGCTGACCTCAAGGGTGCAAAGCTGGATGTGGCGGTAAATGCCATCGTGGGGAGTCTCGTGCGAAACGGCTATCTCGACAGCATTTCCTCCGCCATCATGATCTCGGTGGAGGACAAGGACGCAGCCCGTGCGGAAAAGCTCCAGCGTGAGCTGACCAGCACCGTGGACGGCGTGTTGCAGACCAGCGAAGCAAAGGCCGCCGTCCTGACGCAGACGCTGACGCAGGATGCGGCGCGGGAGCAGCAGGCACGGGAGAACAGTATTTCCACCGGCAAGGCGGCGCTGGTGAATCGCGTCCTCGCCATCAACCCGGCGCTCAAGTTTGACGCGCTGGCAAAGCTCTCGGTGGAGGAGCTGAAGGACCTTGCGGAAGCAGGCGCGCCCGCCATGCCCATCGGTAAGGATGCCGCCGCTTACGCCGCGGAGCAGTATGCCGGGACAACGGCGTTGGACTCCGTCACGGCGGAGGTCGATTCCGAGCTGGACGAATTCCCCGCGCACTACGAGGTGGAGCTGCACACGGCATGGGGTGAGTTTGAGTATCTGGTGGACGCCTACACGGGGAAGGTGCTCAGCGGGCAGAAGGACTTGCCGGCCACGGCCCCTGTAGGGGATGAGACGGCAAAGCCTATTGCGCCCACCGGCGACATCGGCCATGCCAAGGCGAAGTCCATCGCCCTGAACCACGCGGGCGTGAGCGAGAACAAGGCGTATGACATGGAGATCGAGCTGGACGACGAGGACGGCACGCTCGTCTATGAGGTCGAGTTCAAATTCGGCGGCATGGAGTACAGCTACGAGATCAACGCCGCCACCGGCGCGATCCTCAAGCACGAGGCGGAGCTGGATGGCTGAAAGAAAAGGCGCGAGCCGCTGCAATACAGCGGCTCGCGTCTTTTTACGGGTTATACAGGATCATGTGCAGAATGGTGGTTTGGTCGGAGATATTGCGGTAGGCGTGGGTGGTGTCGCCCTGAAAGCGGACGCTTTCGCCCGCCTGAACGACAATGGCCTTCTGATCAGCCGTGATTTCGATTGCACCGGCGAAAAGGGTGACAAACTCGGTGGTACCCCGCAGATGCGGCTCCGACTGCCAATGGCTGCCGGGAGCCAGCTCCATATAGTAGACGGAGAACTTCCGGTTTTCATCGTCCGGAAAAAGGCAGTAAGGCGATACATTGAAAATTATCAAAAACCTGATTTCCATCTTGTAATTTTGGGCACACTCCGTTATGCTGATACTTGTTGATACTAATTACAATCAGCGGCGGAGGTGATTTCATGGATGCTGCGCTGTTTACCAAGATGCTGTCCGACAAAAACGTTCTGGATTTGAGAAAACTCGGCTATAAATTCCCGCAGGCCGACATCAAAGAGTTTACGGAGCTGCTGAAAAACGGTTTCTATCATTCGCTGCCGCTCAAGGATTTCTCCGGGCAGAACATCGTCTATCTGAGCAGCATTGCACAGGTGCGCCTTTCCGCTGCCAGGGTGCTTTTGACGCCGCAGAACAGCACGCAGCTTTACGGCGTCAAGGCCATGGAGGAGGAGATCGTTTCCACCTTCACTATTGAGCAGGTGGACTTCACCCGCGACAGCGTCCGCAAGATCCTCTCCGGCCTTGCTCCCACAGACGAAAGCGAAAGCCGCATTTTCGGCATGAAAAAGGGACTGGAGTTCATCAGCGACCCGGCGAATCAAATCACTGAGGAGACCATTCACCAGCTCTATGAAATGGCCATCGGGGCCTATCTACCCGAGGAGGATTGGCTGCTGCCCGGTCATTTCTACCGGCATGACAGCGTGTATGTGGTCGGCGCAAAGGTGGAGCATACGGACTTTCCCTGGCAGGCGCTGCCGGAACGCATGGGAGAGCTGGTCGCGTTTATCCGCGAGGATTCTGAGATCAACGACCTGCTGAAAGCGGCGCTGGTCCACTTCTACATCGCGTATCTGCACCCATACTTTGACGGCAACGACAGAATGGCACGGCTGATGCATTTGTGGTATCTGGTGCAGCAGGGATATTCCTCTGCGCTGTTCGTGCCGCTCTCCGAGTATATCAACAAAAGCCGCAAGGGGTATTATGACGCCTATACGCTGGTGGAGGAGAACGCAACCATCAGCGGTATGCTGGACGCAACGCCGTTTTTGGCGTATTTTATCAAAAATGCATATCATAAGCTGAACGGGGTGCTTCCGACCGCACAGACGACCGAGGCGTTTCAGACCGCCCTGTCCCACGGACAGGTCACTGAGAAGGAGAAAGCACTGTGGGAGTTTGTTCTGTCCGCTTACGGCGACGCGGAGTTTTCCACCAAGCAGTTGGAAAAGGACTTCGGGAACGCCGCTTACGCGACGATCCGCAGCTTTGTGTTGAAGTTTGAAAAACTGGGACTGCTCAAATCGACACAGTACGGGAATCGTGTGAAGTATGCGGTTCGTGTGTGCTGAAAACGGGAGCCGCTGCATCTGAGCCGCATGACCTGTGAAGTGCTCAGACTGCTATTTGACTACTACCGCAAAAAACCTCGGAAGCCCTGCCCCTGAACCGCACCCCGTCAAGAGGACAGTGAAAAAATATAAAGTTTTATCCGACCGACAGCCAAGCGCTGCTGGCCGCTTTTTATGCGGCGAGACAAAGCGCATGCTTTTCCATCGGGGTCAACACGCCCAGATTGCGCTGCACTCGTCTGGTGTTGTAATAATGGATATAGGTCTCAATCATCTGCACAAGATCCCGCTTGCTGGTGAACCGCCTGCCATAATAGCGCTCTCGTTTCAAAATGTCCCAGAAGCCCTCCATCGGACCGTTATCAATGCAATGTGCCACGCGGGACATACTTTGCACCATTCCAGCCTGCATGAGCTTATCCTCATCCGTCATCACCTTGACCGCGTTGCGGCAGATATGGATGGACCGCTGCTCCCAATCAATGTCACACCATTTCAATCCGCAGCACTCACCCCGCCGCATTCCCGTGGCGATGATGAGCTTGAAGTAGGTTTCGTACTTGATGCTCTCGCCCTCCAGCGCGGCGATGATCTTCTGCGCCGTTTCCTCGTCCGCGATCTTCTTTTCACACTTGCGCCCGGCGTAGCGGTAGGTGCGCCACGCCGGATTATGCGAAAGAAAGCCACCCTCCACGGCATCAGAGAGGATGCTGCACAGCGTAGCGTGCACGCCCTCAATGGTGTACTCGGAGAGTGGCTTTTTTGTGTCGGGACTGATGACTTTTCGCAGTTCGGCGTAGAAATTCCGGAAGTGCTCCGGCCGCAGCTCGGTGAGCTTGTAGTGACCCAGCGCCGGGAGAATGCGTTCGATGTCCTGCCGGTCGCGGCGGATGGTGGACTTTGCCAGCTTGCCGGGCGCGATGTCCGTCAGCCACAGGTCGATGTATTTTGCCAGCGTGAGCTGCTGGACGGGCTGCGGCGTGTGACGGCAGTCACGCTCAAAGAGGACGGCCTGCTCGTTGAGCCACTTTTCGACCTGCCTGGGTGTCAGCTCCTCCGGTGGGTGAACGGTTTTCTGCTGGGACTTGATGCGTTTGACGTTGTAGTCATAGCCCATGGAGACCACGATGAGATAGCTGCTGCCGCGCTTGCGGATGCTTTAGTGTTGGACACGACAAACAATCCTCTCAGCGTAGAAATCCTATCGGTAGCATGTGTGTAATATTCAACCGATTACATATTTTCCAGCCGTTTTGCCGTTTCCAAAAAAATGAAAGAGATCCGAGGAAGAACACTTTCGTCCAAATCAAAGTCCGGCGCATGATGGATGCCTGATGTGCCGGGGCGGCTGGGTTGACTGCCAACAAAGCAATAATATCCTGGGAAAGCATGCAGAAATTCTGCAAAATTATCTGAAGCAGAAGAATTTGGCATATCAAAATGCTTAAACCCAACTGCCTCGGCTGCCTCTCTGCCGATCGCGGTCATTTTTTCGTCGTTGACTACAGGATAACGGGCAGCGGGAGTAAACTGTACCTGTGCTGTGCCGCCATGAAAAGCAGCCACAGCTTCGGCAACATGGCGGACACGTTCCTCTAATATAGCGCCATCCTCGATACCCATAAATCGAATCGTTCCTTCAATCACAGCCTCACCCGGTATTACATTGAAGCGCGTTCCGGAACGCAAGACACAGGGACTGATGACACAGGTTTTTGCCGCTTCATGGTGATTAGATGGAATACGCAGAAGCTGTTGATAGGTATCGCACATAATTTCCGCAGCACTTACCGCTACATCCGGCCGAGCCCCATGTCCGCTCTTTCCTTGGATATCAATGTGGAATGTGATTCCACCGTTGGCGCGTACGCCGGGCTGCAGATTGATCAGACCGGGAGGAAGAATGGACAGCATATGCACTGCAAATGCCGCATCTACACCACCCTGCTCCTGCAGATACTGTACGCACTCCGCCGCGCCTATGCCGGCCTCTTCACCACATTGGAAGCACAAGTAAACCGTTCCGTGCCACTGAGAGGGGTTTTCTGCAAATAGCTTTGCGGAACCCAGCAGAGCTGCGGTGTGCGCATCATGTCCGCAGGCGTGCATAACGCCGGGGGTGTTGCTTTTCCAAGGCACATCCACCTGCTCCTCTACTGGGAGTGCATCGATATCCGCGCGGAAGGCGATGCGCTTTCCGGATCCGTTTTTGATGCAGCCTATGACATTCTTCACATCAACAATGTCATAGGGAATGCCCAATTTCTCCAGCTCCGCACAAATTACGGCACGTGTATCTTTTTCTTTTCCGGAAAGCTCCGGGTGCTGATGGAGTTTTCTGCGCAGTGAAATGACATATTCATCAAATGCATTCTGATTCATGCGTGGTATTCTCCTTTTCTGCAATATCTTTAACCAGTTTTTTCTCCATGCGAATCACAGGAATCAGGAAAGCAACAACAGCAACGACCGTTGCTATGGGTATTAGCAGGTTCTCGGCAAAGAACAGATCCAAAGTAGCAGCATCCGGAGTTTCGCCGGGAGTATAGTCGACGGCAGCCAACAGACCTGCCGCAATAATAGAACTGACGGCCTGGCCAAGCTTTTGCGAGAAGGAGTACAGCGAGCAGAGGGCACCGGAGATATCCACGCCTTGGAGCTGGCTGTATGTAGCTGCATCATTGCGGCACTGCCGCATCATATTTGCAATGAGTCCACTGCCGAATCCCATAAGTACAATACATATAAAAAATACAACTATACTTTTATCTCCCGTAATAATGCGCGGGATACCTGCCATGAAGCATAAGGCCGCACCGAGAAGGACAGACTTTACATTCCCGAGCTTTCGGGCGATGAGTCCCATAAGCGGGATACACACGAGCATACCGACCATGAGAGCGGTGGAATATAGTCCCATCAGGTTATCATTGCCAACATTGTATCGGAAGTAGTAAACCAAGGTGCTCCCCATCAGACCAGCGTTAAGCATATAAAATACATTGCTCAGGATGACCAGAGTACTGTACTTGTTCTTAAATGCGGTCTTCAACATTTCCCGCAGGCTGGGCATTTCTGCCGGGGCTTGGTCGGAAACGGTTTCGCCGCTGGTATCGGGATCCAATCCTTTCGTTGTTCGCACGAGCAACAGCGTGCTGACAGCGTACATCACGCTGATGGCTAATGAAAGAACAAAAAAGCCGGTGCCCGCGTGCGCGAATTTATGAACAAATGGCAAGGTCACTGCGGGGATCAGTACATTTGCCAGCATACTGGGAACCGCTTGAAATTGACCGAGTCGAACCCGTTCGCTGCGTTCCGGGGTAATTGTAATGGTTAATGCCTGAAAGGGAACGCCAATAGCCGTCTGCGCCATGCCCAGTAGAATATAGGTTGCACCGGCCCAAATAATCTTTGCTGGCGTTGCCCAGTTGGGGCATAGGAACGCCAATGCCAGAAAGATGCCTGCCGGAATAGCGACGCGCCTCAGCCAAAAGCGGGATTTCCCCTCTTTGCTGCGAGTTCTGTCGCAGATCACACCCATCATCGGGTCATTGATAACATCCCAAATTCTGGCGATGGTGAAAATCACCGTAGCGGCAGACGCCGGAATCAAAAGGACATCTGTGTAAAAGAAAAGCAAGTAATAGTTGATAAGCATCCACATACAGTTGGATGCCAGATCGTTGAAGGTAACTGCGGCGATTACCTTACCGGGTAGTTTCCGTGTGCTTTGTTTTTTCTCTTTCATAGGTTCCTCCTTCACGCACATAGATACATGGATACATGCAATTTTGAGTGGCTGTATATGTTACTGAGCATATTACAAAGCGCACAATTTGTCAATAAAAAATATTGACAAATTGTGCGCTTTATATTAAATTGAAAATACTGATATGCCCAGTGATATTTACAGGTGGGAGGAGAATAATGGATCGTTCGTTTTTTGATAAATCCGTATGCCGCGAAGGAAACGGAAATATGAAGGGGGCCTTCGCAGAAACAGTGCCAGCAGAAAGCGTTGTGCTCTGGGGCGCAGAGATGGACTATGCTACCGCGCCTTGTGTAAGAAATGCGTTGGCAAAGTTCGCGGAAAATGGGATATACGGTTTCACCGTACCCACCCCGGCGTACAAGAAAGCCATATGCGAATGGATGCAGTTTGCGCGAAATGCTGAAATACACCCGGATTGGATCGTTCCTGTTATGGGCACCGTATTCGCCCTCAGCACAGCGGTGCGCGCCTTCACAGACGAGGGCGATGGCGTTATCATCCAAAGCCCCTCTTACTATCGCTTTGATATAGCGGTGGAGCGCAATGAGCGCCGCCTTATTTTAAATCCGCTGTTAGAGAACCATGGCATCTACCAGCTCGATTTTGTAGATCTCGAGGAGAAAATGGCCGATCCGCGCAATAGGCTTTTGATTTTGGTGAATCCCCACAATCCAACAGGTCGTGTATTTAAGGAAAGCGAATTACTACGTATTGCAGAACTTGCCAAGCAATATGGTGTAGTAGTATTCTGTGATGAGATATTTGCAGAAACTGTTCAGTCCGGGCATGAGTTTCGCCCCGGTGCATACTTGAGCGATCAACTGATTACCTGTTTTTCTCTAGGAAAAAGCTTCAATTTCACAGGTGTCAGCCAGGCAAATCTGCTCATCTCTGACGCAGGTCTCCGAGAGAGGTATATCTTCCAAAGGGATCGGGATCACTTTGGAAGCATAGATCCCTTCTTTTACAATGCGGTGCTTGCAGCCTACAGCAGCGAAGGCAAGGCTTGGCTGGATGCGATGAATGCGCATACCGCAGAGAATTATGCAGTCCTTCAACGCGCCATTCGGAAGATGCCTCGACTGTCTGTTTCTCCGTTGGAAGGGACCTATGTGGCCTGGCTGGATTGCCGCCGATTGGGATTTGACAGTGAAGCCTTGCAGCACTTTTTTGAGCACGACGCAGGTATTATCGCCGACCCCGGGGCGGAATATGGCGCCGCCGGCTTTTACCGATGGAACATCGCAACAACAAGGCAGAATCTTGAAGTGGCGCTTTCTCAGCTGGAAGGCGCGTATCAAAAGAATTTTAATGACATGGAGGTACAAAGATGAAACAGTTGACACTTTTGCTCAAGCCGAGATGGGGTGAGGATACTGTGGCTAATATGTCGGTTTATGCGGCATATCCCGCCTCTGAGTTTGACAAGGATCTGAGTAAGCCCGCCCTGCAGTATGCCGAGCAGGCCTTTGGCGGATTGTGCCCGTTCCCGGAATGGGAGGATTTCAGCATTACTGATGACCTGGGAGACATTCCCTTTGAGATCAAAGACATTCCATCTTTCTATACCGCAGCAACTTACAAGGGAATCTTTTTTCTGCGTGCGCCTGATGGCGAGGTCAAGTGGAGCATGAAGCTGCTGCCCCGCGTGCTGCCGGAGGGATACCGCAGCAGCCCGTACTACGATTTCCGCGCCGAGCCCTTGGGGCTGAACGGTTCGAACATGTTCAGTATCATTTTCCCGGCCGTACCGATTCAAACGCCCGTTGCGGTTCACTTGGACTGGGACCTCAGCGAAATGCCGGAAGGCGCAAGAGGAATTTGGTCTTACGGAGAAGGCGCCGTCGATAAGGTACTGCCGCTATGGCAAATTATGCTAACCCTCTATAACACCGGAATGATGCATGCGGTGGAGGAGGATGGCTTCGGCGTATACTGGTTCTCCGAGCCGAATTTTGACGCCGAATCTGTTGCCAGACGGATGCTGCCGATTTTCCATTATGAAAAGAACTACTTTGGCGATGGGGATGCCCAGTTCCGAGTTTTTTTGAGGAGAGATCCCTTCGTTGACAGCAACGGCGGCTCTGCTTGCCCCTATGCATTTATCTCCGGCTACAGCGCCTATGGCGGGGCGGATCCCGAGCGGTGGTTCAACACACTGCTGCACGAGATGACGCACACATGGCCCTCCATGACAGATTTCAATGTCGGCGAGGGAACCTGGTTCAGCGAAGGTGGAACGGAGTACTACTGTACAATTCTCCCGTACAAGGGCGGCTTTGTCGATGCCAAATTTACAGTTGACCGGCTGAACGAAAAGATCCGCGACAGATATCTTGATAATATTTACCGCAATCTTTCCAATGAAGAGATTGCAGAAATTCAATGGAAGGACCGGCGTGCACAAACTGTGCCCTATGGTCGCGGGTTCCTGTACTTGGCCAATTTGGAAGCGAAGCTCAAGCGTCTTGGAAAGGGCAGTATCGATGAACTTGTCAGAAAGCACAGCATCATACGTCCGGTAACCCCGAAGGAATGGGAAGACTTTGTTGTTGAAAAGCTGGGCGATGAGGGACTGCGCGATTTTGAAGATATGAAGGCCGGCAAGATTCCCGTATTGGAGGCAGATTTGTTTGGCAGTGATATCGTCACTGTACCGCATGAGATTGAGCTGAACGGTAAAATTGAGCAGAGTTATCACTGGGAGGTAAGGAAATGATTGCTGAGCAAAAGATTGCGTCTATGGGGATTGAATTGCCTGCCATGAGCGAGCCTAAGGCTATGTATGTCCCTGTAGTCCAAACGGGGAATCTCTGCTTTGTTTCCGGGCAAATTCCCATGGTAGGGGACTCGCTGGTTTACACCGGAAAAGTTGGCGATACACGGACACTGGAAGAGGCACAGTCCGCTGCTAAGATATGTGTGATCAATGCGCTGGCCGCGCTCAAAGCGCACTTGGGTGATTTGGATCGGATCACGCGGTTTATTAAGGTGCAGGCATTTGTCGCAAGCAAGGTCGGATTTGACCAGCAGCACATCGTTGTAAATGCAGCCTCACAGCTTCTATTCGACATCTTTGGTGAAGCCGGGCGGCATGCACGCACAGCGGTTGCCCTTAACCAGCTTCCCTTGGATGCGACCGTAGAGATAGAATTTATCGTGGAAATTAAAGAGTAGGAGGCAAATATGATCCTTACAAATTGCCGGCTTGTGCCTGAATTGACCGGAGGCATCGGCTGTGATTGCGGTACGGTAGAGATTGAAAACGGAACGATTTCTGCCGTACACGAGGGATATGACAGCACAGAAAACGCTGCTGACTGCGGCGGAAAAACACTTCTGCCCGGTCTTATCGATCTGCACACGCATATTACCGTTCTCGGCGGAGTAGGACTGGACAGGGTGCATGATGTGCAGGCCTTGCAAGTTGTTGCAGCAAAACAGGCTACGCACTATCTGAACAGCGGCTTTACGACCATCCGGGACTGCGGAAGCACCCTTCGCACGGCTAATTATGTGCGGGATATGGTACGGAACGGGACCATTGATGCCCCAGATATGATCACCTGCGGCAGGGCTCTGATGCCGATTTCCGAAGGCGATCCATCCTGGCCTATGGCAAAGCATATCGTACCGTCTGACGGAGCATGGGAGGTCATGAAAAATGCTCGGACTGAACTTGGGATGGGTGCAGACTTTGTGAAGATCTTTGCTTCAGGCGCAGCGGCAAATCCATCCGGCAAGGTCGAGCAAAGCATTATGACTCCGGATGAAATTCGCTCTGCTGTTGAGGCGGCCGCGCGTAAGGGCTCCTATGTTGCGGCACATTGCCATGCGGACGACGCCGTTCGCTGCTGCGCAGAAAATGGCGTACGCACGATTGAGCACGCTACCCTAATGAGTGAGCGAACCTTGGATGCGATTCTCGCAATGGGTGCTCAGGTGCGTCTGGTCCCCACTTTAGCCGTAATGCACATTGGCGATGGTCCTCAGAAGGCATACTGGCAGGCGAGATTGGGACCAATGTTTGCACATTGCACAGGTATTATGCAAAGAGCGTATCAAGCCGGACTAAAGTTGGGCTTTGGAACGGATTGCGCTGCCGGAAGCTACGAATATGAAAACGGCACAGAATTCCGTTTCCGCAAGGAGAACTGCCACATGAAGGATATAGACATCCTGCTTCAGGCAACGGTAATTAATGCCGAGATCGCCGGGATTGACAATGTCGTTGGTCAAATCAAGAACGGTATGCGTGCAAATCTGATCTTAGTCGATGGAAAGCCGGATAAGGATATCTCCGCTATGTATCACCGCCCGTGTAAGGTCTGGAAAAACGGAAAATTAGTTCGCGGCTGACGAAGCTTTTAGCTGGGCATAGGCCGTATGCAACTGCCGTTGCTCGCAGAACAAAAGTATCCCGCAACGTTTAGTTGCGGGATACTCAGCTTGTCAAAAAAGTCCCTTGTGGGACTTTTTTGACTGCGCTTTCCACCGAGCATTTTGAACGAATTCAAAATGCAATTTCCAAAAATCTTGATATATCAAAGTTTTGGCGGCGGTTTATCTGATTTGAGGCGGGCCTTGCCCCCTCAAGCTCCCCCGCTGCTGGCTTATCGAAACTTGCAGCATAGTTTTTTTGACAGTCTCAGTATCCCGCAACATTTAGTTGCGGGATACTTTCGCAAATTCCGATATACGAAAGTTCAGAGCTGATAGAAGTCATCTACACTTGACAATATCCTCTTTCAGACTCGCTATGGCCCTGTCCAAATTTCTTGCAGCCAAAGCGGATAGGATATCTTCATGATGACTCTGCCAGCTTTGAAGAACATCTGCTGAAATAACCTGCTCCACCCTTGATTGCGCGCCTAAGATGTCGTGCAGCATGGAGACGAGAAAACGGTTATTTGTCATCTGAGCCATTGCCATATGGAATCGGTTATTGCTTGCCGTTGGGTTTCCGTCGCTTTCCGGGTGCATTACGATATATCTCCGCAGACTGCGAAGTTCATCGTCAGATGCTTCTTGGCACAGCGTTTCCAAAACAATGGATTCCAGAGCTTCACGAATACGGCTTAGCTGGAGCCTTTCCGTAGGAGTCAGGGTCGTGACCATATATCCGCTTCTTGGATAGCTGGTAAGGTGTCCTTCAGCGCATAAGCGATGCAAAACCTCGCCGGCCGTTAACTTGCTCACACCATATTTTTCAGCAATTTGGCGCTCTGTAATCAACTCATTTGGTTTATACTTGGCGTCGAAAATTTCGTCACGCAGTTTTCTGTATGTGCTATCTGTCAATTTCATAAAAATCCCCAATTCCATCTTTATTGTGTCTCTGAATATATTACACAAGTTTGCCAAAAAAAACAAGGAAGAAAACAGCATGAACAGCAAGATTAAAAACGCGGAAGATTTGCTTTATGCATCTCAAAATGGTTATGACAGACTAATGAACGAGGTGCATCATGACGGAAATATAAAAGAAAATCGAATTGCTGCAGAGGATCGCTCAGCGGTTGAACGAGGCCCATGTGCAGTGGGCCTTGGGCACGTCGATGCTGCTGTATTTCAAGGGCATCACCTCTGCGTTCCACGATATTGATTTAATGGTTGCTGACCATGACGCCGAATGTGTCCGCACGATTTTATTGGAAATGGGCGAGCTCCGCCCATCTGATCCCGTGCCGAATCCCATGTACCGGACGAAGACCTTTATGGAATTCCTCATAGAATCGATCGAGGTCGATGTCATGGCAGGCTTTGCCATCGTGCATGAGGGAACGGTCTATGCAGAAGGTCAAAGTTCCGCACACATCAAACGAACTGCACCTGCACATGCAGGTATTCCATCAGCCGCAGTAGGTCCTCCAGCGTCAGGGACATGGTTTTTGTGTTGGTGTTAGGGTGTACCCATACGGTCAGACCGAGCAGTTCCTTGTCAATCAGCAGGGTCACGTCGCGCTGGGTGTTATTGACCAGTCCCAACGGCGTGACCGAGCCTGCGGTAAGCCCCAGCTTCTCCAGCAGCTCACCCTCCTTGGCGAAGGTCAACGCACCGCTTTCAATGGTTCGGCGCAATGCTTTCAGGTCGGCCCGCTTCTGCGCGGGAAGGCAGTAGAGGAAATAGTGGGTCTTATCCTTGATAAAAAGGTTCTTCACCTCCACGCCGGGTAGGTCGATCTGAAGCCGCTCCGCCTCCTCAATGGTATAGACGGCAGCGTGAGAAACCTCCTGATAGGGGATGTTCAGCTGATGCAGAAGCTCATATAACGCCATGAAAAACACCTCACTTTATTTGACTACTGAGTATAATTGACAGCTGCGGCGCTGTCAAGAAGATGATGCCAGAGCAATGGGATTCATTACCTCGTGGTAAGAGCTGTGTGCCATCTGCTGGAGACAATGTTTCTTTGCGAGAAACTTCTTGACGTTTTTTTGTGAACTATTCCCAAAGCGAAGCAACATGAGGTTAGATGATATGCAGAATTTGCAAAAACATGTTGCGTATTACATGTAATATGTGATATAGTAAAAGCGCGGTAAGGAAAACCGCAGACAAAGCGAGAGACCCAAAACGATAAAAATAAATGCATGGAGGAAAAAAGATGGATACCAGAAGCCTGTATACGCCGCTGCGCGAAGAGGGTCTGACCACCCTGAAGATCCGTTACGACTGGAAGACCGACAAGGGATACATGTATGCCGCCAAGGAATGGGATCCCGACATCAAGTGGAGCAATTACGGCAAGACCTTCTATTCCGAGAGCCTGCTGACCGAGAATGATGTTCGTCTGGGCAACCGCGAGACTCGTGCCCTCTATGCCAAGTATGGCCTGAGCGATTATGTGGATGAAATCTTTGAGCTGCTGCGTCACGGCAAGTTCTTTGGCCTGGATTGCTTCTACAATTCCCAGAAGGACTGGCGCTTTACTGCCAACCTGCACAGCTATGTGCTGGGCCGCAACAACAAGGAGCACTCCATTTACACCGGCGGCATTCGCCGTCACGAGAAGGACGAGCCTGAGATCGACGTGATCATCGACGGTCTGAATCTGGGCCGCGCACAGAGCCATAAGAACGTGGCCTCCGGCATTCCCTACGGCGGCGGCAAGATCACCGTTATGGCCGAGCAGGTGAATCTGGACGATCTGGATGAGCTGGGTTTCCTGTCCTATGCGCTGGATCGTGTGCGTTTCTTCACCGGCCCCGATATGAACTACCCCGTAGAGCTGGCCGATGCCATGAATCAGTTCACCAACATGATCTGCGCCGGTATGAAGAACAACCCCATCGGCCCCTCCGGCGGCCCTACCGCCTATGGCGTCACCGCCGCCATGAAGAAGGCTGTCAAGTTCCATTTTGGCCGCGACGATCTGAAGGGCATGAAGATCGCCGTCATGGGCCTGGGTGCTGTGGGCTTCGCTCAGGCGGAGTATCTGCTGGCTGAGGGTGCCAAGTTGGTGGTCTGCGACGCGTATCAGCCTGCTGTGCAGCGCCTGCTGGATAAGTATCCCAATGCCGGTATCGAGGTGGTTCCTGTCAGCGATATCCTGACGGTGGAAGCCGACATTCTGTGCCCCTGCGCCATCGGCGGCTTTATCACCGAGGATGTCATCAACAACCTGAAAGTCAAGATGGTGTTCGGCGCTGCCAACAACCAGCTCCACGCCACCAATAAGGAAGAGGAGATCGCTCTGGCCGAAAAGCTGGCTGCCCGCGGCATCCTGTATCAGGAATGCTGGGTGCAGAACATCGGCGGCGTTATGTGCGGTACAGAACTGCATCTGTACGGCGAGAAGGCCGACCGTGACGCCCTGCTGAAGAAGATCTGGGACTATGTGGGCTACCGCACCGAGGTCAACCTGAAGGAAGCTGCCGAGCTGGGCATCACTCCCACTGAAAACGCTTACCGCAGCGTGGAAGCCGCTATCTATCTGTAAGCCGCATCTTTTTAGAATACCCTACTCCTCATGATGAAGAGCACGGCCGTCGCGCCACCGTTTCTCTCCTGTTTTCTTTCGGCGGTCGTGCTTTTCCTCCTCAAAAAGCTATGATATAATCGAATCACAAGTGCAGACAAAGAAAGGAACGCACTATGGAAAAAAGAGATACCTTTGGCTCCCGGCTGGGATTCCTGCTGGCCACCATCGGGTTCTCTGTCGGCGTGGGAACGCTGTGGAGATTTCCCTATATCTGCGGTGAATACGGCGGTGGACTGTTCCTGTTGACCTATATCTTCTTTATGATCGTCATCGGTGTGCCGCTGTTCACGGCGGAGGTCTCGCTGGGCATGGCATCCCGCCGCACACCGGTGGCAGCCTATCAGACGCTCTCCGGCAAAAAACAATGGGGCATTGTTGGCTACTTCAATATGTTGTGCATCATTCTGGTGGCCGGATATACCATTCCCGTCTATGGCTGGATCATCAATTACATTATCGCAACGCCTCTGGGCACCTTCAAGGGCATGTCCAGTGCGGAAGTGGCCGACTACTTCGTGGATATGTCCGGCAACTTCTGGCTGGTGTTGGGCATGATCGCCATCAACTGTGTGTTGACGGCGCTGGTGGTACGCAAGAACCTTCAGTCCGGCATCGAAAAGATCGCCAAGATCCTGCTGCCCACGCTGGCGGTGGTCATGATCGTTATCGCGGTCATGGGCCTGTTCCAATCCGGCGCGGCAGAGGGCGTGAAGTTCCTGTTCAAGCCTGATTTCTCCAAGTTCAGCGGCGAGGCCGTGCTGACAGCTCTGGGCCAGACCTTTTTCTCTCTGGGCATCGGCATGGCTGTGGCGCTGGTATTCGGCAGCTATCAGAAGGAAGGTGAGCTGAATGCCACCAAGAATTCCATGATCATCAGCTGTGCCGTGATCTTCGTGGCCATTCTCTCCGGCCTGATGATCTTCCCCATGGTGACGGCGCTGGGTCTTGAAATGCAGGCGGGCCCCGGCCTGACCTTTATGGTCATGCCCAATGTGTTCAACGCCATCCCCGGCGGTGTGGTGTGGGGCACCCTGTTCTACATTGCCTTTTTCATCGCCGCGTTTTCCTCCGGTATTGCTGGATGGGAGGCGATCATCGGCTTCCTGATGGATCGCTTTTCTCTCAGTCGCGGCAAGGCCCTGATCGGCACCGTCGTTCTTGTGCTGGCTATCGGTATCCCGGCCACGCTGTCCGATTCGCTGTTCAATCTGTTTGACATGCTGACCAACAACGTGTTCCTGACCGTTGGTTCGTTCTTTATGTGCATCTTTGTCGGCTGGATCTGGGGCATTGATAAATTCGTCGCTACGGTGGGTATCGAGGACAAACCTGTGCTGAAGAAGATCATGGGATTTGTGATCCGCTATCTGGCCCCTATCGTAATCGTGGTGTTTGCCCTGTCCCTGTTCGGCATTATTTAAATCAGAATTGTCTCCCCCCTTCTCTTCTTACCATAGACTCATACGCAGTTAAAAAGAGGCCGTCGCGCCTCTTTTTAACTACCCAGAAAGGAACAATCATGCGAAACGAACTGATTTTAGTTATCAATCCCGGTTCCACATCGACCAAGGTTGCATTGTTTGAAGGCCAGAAGGAACTGAGCCAGCGGGAGCTGCGGCATGACGCAGCGGAGCTGAAAAAATTCCCTCACATCAACGACCAGCGGGAGTTCCGTGAGGCAGCCGTCCTGCAATACCTGAAGGACGAGCAGGTGGCCCTGATCGATCTGGCGGCTATCGCCACCAGGGGCGGCGTGGTGGGACAGCTGGAGCCGGGTGCCTATGAGATCAACGAGACCTTTGTGGAGCGTTCGCTTCACTCCAAAGCGCCCCACCCCGCCAATCTGGCGCCGGTCATCGGCTATGCATTGGCACAGGAGGCCGGGATCCCCGCTTATGTCTATGACGCGGTGTGCGGCTGCGGTGTGCCGGAGAAGATGTATACCATCACGGGCCTGCCGGAACTGGAGCGCCCGTTCCTGACGCATGTGCTCAACAGCCGGGCCGTCAGCATCGCTCAGGCGAAAAAGGACGGCGTAAAGCTGGAGGATGTGACCTATATTGTGACACATCTGGGCGGCGGTATTACTACCAATCTGGTACATCACGGCAGGATCATGGATTTTGTGGGCGATGACGAAGGCGGCCTGTCCCCGGAACGCAGCGGCGGTGTGCCGGTGCGTCCGCTGGTAAAGCTGTGCTATTCCGGCAGATATACCGAGAAGGAGATGCAGGAAAAGCTGAAAGGAAAGGGCGGCGTGATGGGCTATCTGGGTACCAATGACATGCGCGAGGTCGAACGCCGTGTAGACAGTGGTGACACAGAAGCCTCTCTGATCTTCGAGACCATGGCCTTGCAGATCTCACAGGATATCGCCTCATTGGCGCCGGATGTGAACGGTAAAGTCGACCGCATTATCCTTACCGGAGGTCTGGCCCATTCCAAACGCTTCACCGAGCTGGTAGCACGGCGGGTAGCTTTTATCGCGCCGGTAACAGTGATCCCCGGCGCTTATGAAATGGAAGCGCTTGCTTTCGGTGCGCTGCGTGTCCTCTGGGGCGAAGAACAGGCCCGACGGCTTTAAGACGGGTGAGGTTCACGATGTTGAATGAGTTGCAGCGACATTCGAATAGCATATTCCTAGGTGAAGCCGGATGCGGAAAGTCCGAGCTTGCCGTCCATTTGGCTTTGGAGCTGGCGAGACAGGGACGGGAAGTCCACTTCTTCGACCTTGACCAGACCAAGCCCCTGATGCGCTCCCGTGATGCGGAAGGGCTGCTGGAAAAAGCGGGCGTCACCGTCCACTTTCAGCAGCAGTACGCCGACGCGCCCACACAAGTGGGTGGCCTGATTCCCCTGCTTCTGGACGAGAAAAAGGCCGTCATTCTGGACGTGGGCGGCAACGACACCGGCGCGAAATTGATCGGTGGGTACGCTCACCTGCTGAAAACCGCTGACGTGTGGTTCGTGGTGAACCCCTACCGCCCATGGTCGGCCACCACCGAGCATATCGACGGCACGCTGTCCGCCATTCTCCGGGCTTCCCGATTGAAAATGCCCCGGTTTCTGCTGAACCCCAATCTGGGCGGGGACACCACGCTGGCGGAGTATCTGGACGGCATCCGGCAAGGGCTGGAGCTGCTGAGTCCCTACGTCGCCGTAGAGGCCGCCGCCGTGCCCGCCGGGCTGTATGAGCAGGCCAAGGAGGAGACGTCCCTGCCCCTTATTCCCATCACATCCCATATATCCGTCCCGGAAGCGGGACTTGAGTGATATTTTTCGTAAGAAGAGGAGGAAACACTATGCCGCAAGTCACCATCCGCGCAGAGAGCTGCAAAAGCTGCGGCTACTGCGTGAAGTTCTGTCCCAAGGGCGTGCTGG
>OLYC01000648.1_pt1 | contig 27439 bp, 27 predicted proteins | sample 1674271 | NCBI WGS metagenome assembly OLYC01 (sample SAMEA103958154, study PRJEB25191) | human gut metagenome
ACTTCTAACGACCGAAGGGAGTGATAACTTCTTTAACTTCTATAACTTCTGAACTCTGCGAAAGTTCTATAACAAAAAACAATTATGAAGAAAAGAATATTCATTTTTGCGGCAATACTGTGCATAGGAATGGTCAGCAGCATAATAGCAACAGCCAAAAGTTCCCACTCTGAGGTCATGACCAAGAAGGCAGACGGAACCTACATCGTCAATACCACAACGCTGGGGAAAGACATCAAGGGATTTCGCGGCAACACACCACTTGCTATCTACATCAAGAAAGGGAAAATTGTAGAAATCAAAGCACTTGCCAATCAGGAGACTCCCAAGTTCTTCAACAGAGTAAAACAGGATCTGCTCAACAAATGGAACGGCATGAAAGTAAAAAAGGCGCATACTGCCCAAATCGATGGTGTCACAGGTGCCACCTACTCCAGCAATGCTGTAAAGGAAAACGTAAAGCGGGGCATCTCTTATTATCTAACGCATTGAACCTTCGCAAATACAGAAGTTGGAGAAGTTATCACTCCCTTCGGTCGTTAGAAGTTAAAGATTCAAGTTTTACAAGTGGTTTAAGTACGGGCTGAAGGCCCAAAAGCTCTTAGCCCAGGGCATCGCCCTGGGTATATTGGCAGTCAACAAGGCGCCCTGTAAGGGCAAAAGCATTGTAATTTGCCTGGAGTTTTAAAGCTTTTGCCCTTACAGGGCGATAGGCTTTCTCCCGTAATAACCCAGGGCGCTGCCCTGGGCTAAGAGCTTCTGCCCCTTCAGGGCGTGAGGGGCAAAGCTTGCGAAACTTGAATAAACAACAAACACATGACCAAAGATGCAGAAATAGAACAGGTGCTATCACTGCCCAATGAGGAATGGCAGAGGAAGAAGCTGAGATTACCTCACTCTCAGAAGATAGAAGCTGAGAAACCTCAGAAGAGAAGAAGCAGAGAGCCCACTCTGCTAAAGGATTACAGACGATTCTGCCAGAGCGAATCTAACGTTCATGGGAGCGAAACAGAGATTCATGGGAACGAATGTAAAAAAACATGGGAGCGAATGTGGCAATCGTCACATTCGCTCCCACAATCCCCTGTCTCGCTCAGAGAAATCTCCTTTACTAAACTTCAGTCATTAACCACGCAATGAATTACGGAATCAACAACGAAGAATCACCATAGCTCAGGAAACGGAAATCGTGAGCCAGAGCATAGTCGTACACTTTCTTCCAGTCGCCATGGAGGAAGGCACTAACGAGGAGGAGAAGAGTGCTCTGAGGCTGATGGAAATTGGTGATAAGCATCTTCACTATCTTATACTGATAGCCGGGGGCAATGATGATCTGCGTGCTGGTGTGCAAAGCCTCCAAGCCATTGCGGTCGAGATAGTCGATGATGGCCTGTATCGCCTGAGAAGGCTGAATGGCATTCACCAAACCGCCATCTTCCGACAACTCGTAAGGATCCCACTGGTTGACGTGCAGGTCGTCTTCTGTCGCCTCGGGATGAGATAGCAGATGAACGCCCATATAGTACAGGCTCTCGATGGTTCGCACACTCGTAGTACCCACAGCAATCACCTCGCAATGGTGCTGCAGGAGCTTCTCCAACGTATGACGGTGCACCACGATATACTCGGTGTGCATGCGGTGTCCCTCTATCTCAAGACTCTTCACCGGCTTGAAAGTACCAGCGCCCACATGAAGGGTAACCTCCTCACGCTCAATGCCATGGCGGTCGATGTCCTGCAACACGGCATCGGTGAAATGAAGTCCGGCAGTAGGAGCAGCCACACTGCCCTTTATCTTCGAGTAAACCGTCTGATAGGTAGTCTTGTCGCTCTCCTCGGTGGCACGGTTGAGATAAGGCGGAATAGGCAACTCGCCCACGGTCTCGAGAATCTCGGCAAAGGAGACCTGCGTGTTGTCCCAGTCGAAGTCGACCCAATAGTTGGTTCCACCACCCTTCGCCACCATAGAGGCAGCCTCCGAGCCTAAGGCGTCGCCACGGCGCATGGTGGCAGAGAGTGTAAGCTGATGCCCCTTGATCTCGAAGTCGCGCTTCAGCCTGCCCTCCTTCCACTTCTTCAGGTTGCCTATCATGCAGAGCCATGAGCAATGTCCAGTCGTCTGGAACATGAGCTCATAGTCGGTAGGATCGGCAGGCTCCATGAGGAAGACCTCTATCAGGGCACCCGTCTCCTTGCGGAAATGCAGACGCGCCTGAATCACCTTGGTATTGTTGTAAACCATCAGTCCGCCCTTGGGCAGGTATTCAGGCAAACGGTAGAACACATCCTCGCCTACCTCACCATGACGGTAGAGAAGGAGTTTGGAATGGTCGCGCTGCGCCAAGGGGAACTTGGCAATGCGCTCATCAGGAAGAGGGTAATTGTAATCGGTAATTTTTATATGTTTTGTATCCATTATGATTGAATTTTAATGTTACACTCCTCCAGCCATGACTATCGCCCGCAAGAAGGCATAGACCAGGGTGAAAGCCAGGATGCAGAGTATCTTGTCGATATCGTCGTGGTCGTAACCCGTGGGGGTGTACTGGTCGGAGATATATGTGATGTGGGGTGACACCTTGTAATACAGTTTCAGATAACCTATGTAGCACACGACACCGATGACAGCACCCACAAGGAGTCCGCAGAGAATGTCGGAGGGATAGTGCATGCCGAGATACAGGCGTGTCCAGCAGTTGAGCAGCGACCACGAGAAGAGGGCGATGGCGAGGCGCTTGCCACGCATGAGGAGCGAGAAGAACATCGCTATCGACATGGTGTTGGCTGCATGAGCCGAGAAGAAGCTGTAGCCACTGCCACGAAGGTTGCCCACCACCTGAATGGTGTATTTCAGGATGGGGTCGTTGTTGGGGCGCCATCGTTCCACCAAGGGTTTTACCACGCCATCGGTGATACCCTCGGAAAGAGCCACACAGACGAGTGCTCCCATTACCGCCAGACCAATCTGCGCCATCGTCTCATTGTTGCGCACAATGATGTAGAAGAGGGTGAGATAAAGCGGTATCCAGGTGAGCCCCGACGTAAGGACGAGCGCTAACTGGTCGATGAACAGATTGTCGCTTCCATTGAAGAAGTGGAGCACCTCGAGATCGGTGAGAAGACATGAGACAAACATCATATTTCCTCCAGTTGTTTGGTTTCTATCCATCCATCTCTTCCATCTGCCAGGTGGATGCCACGCCAGCCATCCATAGAGCGGTCGGTGATGTCGACACGCGTTCCCTCATGAATGACGAACTGGTCGGCGCTCTGTCGAGAAGGAGTCTTCTTGACATTGACCGTAGGAGCCACGATGATGGCGCCCGTGCGGTTGACGAGTATCTGTTTCTGCTGATAGGCAAAGAGCGAACTCAAGAGGAAGACGACAAAGAAGAGGATGCCGCCAAAGAAGCCGACCTTGCGCAACAGCAACTGGGGCGCGAAGAGATAGACCAGCACCAATACCAAGGCAAGGATGATGGACAGGATGCCCGTCTTGGCCCAGTTGTCGACACTGGTGAAGTTGACCAGCGCCTTATACCAGGTGACGAAGAACATCTCGCTGACAGGAGTGATCTTGTCGATGGTCTTGCTGCGAGCAAACTGCAGGTTGAAGTTGATGTCCTCGTCGCCGGGCGACAGCAGATGGGCACGTTCGTAAGCCAGGACAGCCTTGGTGATGTTGTCGGTGCGATAATAGGCATTGCCGAGGTTGTAGTAGACCTCGGGCGAAACACCGTTCTTGAGCAGGTCCTCATAGTCCTTGATGGCCTGCTGATAGTTGCCCTTGGTGTACTCGGTGTCGGCGTTCTGCTTGGTGACAGCAGAGGCAGAGAGGCTGAAGCCCATGAAGATGAGCAGCAGCACCACACCGAAGGTATAGTCGCCCTGACGGGCAGAAGTCTTCTTGCCCTGCTTGCGGGCAGCCTTGATGGCATTCTCTATTTCCATAATAGCAGTCATGGCTGAATCAAAAGTCTTGTTCATATTGCCGGCAGGATCGCCAGGAGCATAGCGCTCAAACTCACACTCGTCGAGAGCCTGGGTAAACTTCTCTATGGTGTCGGCATCAACGGAGTGAGCCAACAGCTTATCCTGAATATTCTCGCGCGAGAGCTGTTCGACAGGCATATTGAGCTTGTAGCTGACGTAGCCCCACAAGGCTCTGAGCACCTCGTCGTAGAACTCGCCCTGCTTGCGGGCCATCATCAGGGTGCGAGCCTTCTTGAGTCGCTTGGTGGCTATCTTGTTTGCCTTGTTGGAACGCATCTTCACGATGTCGGCATTCTCGATGGCACGGCGGCGGAAGGCGATGAGCAGACCGATGAAGGCGATGAGAGGCACCATCAGACTCGTCCAATAACCAAAGCTGCCATAGAACATATCGTCGATGTCGCAAAGCTTGCTCTTGCCCAACTTCAGGGCATGAATGTCCTTGTCGGCATTGCTGTAGTTGACCGACGACGAACCGTCTGTGCCGTCGCCCTGCTCCACGGTAAGGGTGAAGGGCTGGGTCTTGATGGTGCGGTAGGCATTGGTCTTGGTATCGTAGTAGGTGAACTCTACCGATGGAATGGTGTACTTGCCCTGGTTGCGCGGAACAGCGAGGAAGTCGTAAACCATGTTGCCCTCCACACCGTTCTGGGTGAGCTTGGTCTTGTCGGTGATTTTGGCGTCATACTGGTCGAAGTCTTTCGGCAGGTTGAGCACAGGCTGCTTGAGGAGTTTCAGGTTTCCGATGCCTCCAACTACCACACGGATGTTGATGGGATCGCCAGCCTTCACGTCGTTCTTGTCGAGCGTGGCAGAGATATTGAAGCGGCCTACTCCACCCGAGAAGTTGGCAGGACGTGCAGGCAGCGGGTCCACCTGAATGGTAATGCCAGGCGCCTTGATAGACTTATGCACCTCCACATAACCCGAGCCGCCATTGAAGAAAGCCTCGATGGGGTCGACATTGCGGTTCTGCTGAACCACGATACCCTTGAAGGTGATGGATGGAATCTCGAGCTTGCCCGTCATCTGAGGATACATGACGTACTGACTCCAGGTGACACAACGGTAAGGACGGCCGTTGATGACCTCGGTGTGAAGCACTTTCTGCTGTGGCTGTGGCACCTCCTGAGAGTGGAAGCCCTTCAGATCGGGCATCTTGCCGTCGAGCTGGGTAAGGTCGACCTGTGTATAGACCTTATAGGTAAGGAGCACAGGCTCCTGCTCGTGCACACGCTTCTTGTTGGCAGTGACCTTGATGAAGAGGTCGTTGCCCGAGATGGCAGAACCCGCCTGACGCATGCGAGGCTCATCGGCATCATCGTTGTGCATCCTGGGTGCTCCGCCAGAGTTGTGAGCATGGCCCGAGACGGTGATCTTGACAGGATGGGCTGCGAGCTTCTTGCCATAAACCAGTGCATGCGAGGTACCGATGGTGTAAGTTCCAGCCTTGCCTGCATAGAGCGTGTAGGTGATGGTGAAAGAGGAAGAAGAGCTGGTGTGGCCGTTGACAACCTGATAGCTCGACTGCGAAGAGGTGTAGGGTCCGGCTATCACTTCCAGTCCATCGGGCACATTGCCCATACGGAACTCCTCCACTTCACGGGCGTTGACCGTATAGGCTACTCTGAAGTTCTCGCCAGCAGCAACATGTGTTGGTGCAGATACCGCCACACGCTGCGCCTTGGCTTCCTCCGCCAGGCCCAGCATCACGAATATCATCAATGTGTACCATTCTATTTGCTTCATAATGAAATGATGTTTGCTTATTGTTTTACCAGTTCTTGTCGTACTGCCTGCGTCGTGGCTGACTCATCGCCTTCTGCATCTTCTGCTTGGTGGCCTTCTCCTGCTGCACGGCTGCATTGAGCAACTGCTCGGCATTGTCACGGCTCATCTTGTCCTGCTCGGGCTTCTGTGACTGGTTGTTCTTATCTTTGTTTTGATTATTATTCTGTTTGTTCTGATCCTTGTTCTGATCCTTGTTCTTGTTCTGATCTTTGTTCTGATCCTTATTATTCTTGTTCTGCTTGTTCTTGTCCTTGTTGTTCTTGTCGTTGCCGCTCTTGTTCTTGTTTTGGTTCTGCTGGTTCTTCTGATTCTTCAGCTGATGCTTGCAGAGCGCCAGGTTGTAGCGGGTCTCGTTGTCCTGAGGATTGTTGCGCAGCGCCATCTTGTAACATTCTATTGCCTTGGCAAACTCCTGATGGTTCTGCATGATGACGCCCATGTTGTGGAAACTCTTGGCGCGGCGTATCTTGTTGGTGGTCTGCAAGTCGGCAGACTTGGCAAACTGCTGCATGGCGAGCGAGTCTTTCTGCTGCATCATGAGCGCACAGCCCAAGTTGTAGACCGCCTGTGGATTGTTGGCATTGCGGGCTATCGCCTTGCGATACTGCACCTCGGCAGCCGTCCACTTGCGTGCCCTGTACTGGCGGTTGCCCTGACGGATGAAGGTGCGGTCGTTCTGTGCCAGTGCTGCAACTGTGCTGACGAGGAGCAGCCCCAACAGCAGGCACAGCCTGCGCAGTCGCAGGGACGATATGATATGATAAGTTAGATACATTTCGATTAATTTTTAATGTGTAAAGAACTTCACGTTGCGGAGAAGCGGATTCTTCACCTCGAGCATACAAATGTCGAGGATGAGCAGGAGGATGACCAGGATGCCTACAGCCTGGAACTGCTCGTCGTACTCGCTATAGATGACGGTGTCGGTCTCGCCCTTCTGCAACTTGGAGAGGTCGTCGTTGAGTGCCTGCTCCGCATCGCTGGTGTTGTCGACGTGAATATACTGTCCACTGCCAGCCTGAGCCAACTGTCGGCACATCTGCTCGTTGAGGGCAGTCATCACGGTGTTGCCCGTACGGTCTTTGAGATAAGAGCCGTCGCCCATAGGAATGGGGGCTCCCTTGGTGCTTCCTATTCCCAGAATGAAGACATTGATGCCTTTATTCTTGGCTGCCTTGACAGCATCCTCGGCTCCCGGCTCATGGTTCTCGCCATCGGTAATGACGATGATGGCGCGTCCCACATGGTCTTGCTGGGTGAAGCTCTTGGTGGCCAGGTCGATGGCTGCAGCAAAGTTGGTGCCCTGGGTCTGGATGAGGGCTGGTGTGGTGTTCTGCAGGAACATCTTGGCAGACACGTAATCGCTGGTGATAGGCAACTGCACGAAGGCATCGCCGGCAAAGACGATGAGACCTATCTTGTCGTTGGTGAACTTGTCGACCAGGTTCTCCACCAGCATCTTGCTCTTGTCGAGTCGCGAAGGCGCCACATCCTCTGCCAACATCGAGTTGGAGATGTCGAGACAGATGATGGTCTCAATGCCCTGACGCTTGTCGTGAGAAATCTTGCTGCCCATCTGTGGACGCGCCACCATGAGGATGAGCAGGGCTAAGGCTGCCAGCAGCAAGCCGAACTTCACCGTGGGGCGATAAGATGACACATTGGGCATAAGGGCTTTCAACAGCTCAGGGGCGCCAAACTTTCGGAGCTTGGCCCTTCTCCTTCGCCATCCTATGAACCTCACCAGTACGAGTACCGGCAACATCCACAGCAGCCACAAATATATTGGATCTTCAAATCTTAGCATATTCATTTGATATTAATTGAACTTCGGCTCGTCTCTTCCCTATGGGATTCTTCTGAGCCAGGTGATGCGAAGCAATATCTCTGCGAGCAGTACCAACAGGGCTGCAAGGGCAAAAGGCTGATAAGCCTCGTAGCGCTTGGCGAAATGGGTGACATTCATCTTCGTCTTCTCCAACTTGTCGATGTCGTGGTAGATGCGCTTCAGCTCGGCGTTGTTGGTGGCGCGATAGAAGTTGCCATCAGTGGTACGGGCAATGTCCCTGAGTGTCTCGGTGTCAATCTCCACAGGCATGTTGACGTACTGAACGCCAGCCGCTGTGGGCATAGGGTAAGGAGCCACCTTGTTGGTTCCCACACCGATGGTGTAGACTCTGATGCCAAAGCTCTTGGCTATCTCGGCGGCCGTCATAGGCGAAATGTCACCGGTGTTGTTGCTGCCGTCGGTCAGGAGGATGACCACCTTGCTCTTGGACTTGGAGTCCTTCAGACGGCTGACTGCATTGGCGAGACCCATACCCACCGCCGTTCCGTCGTCGATGAGTCCACGGGCAGTAATGTCGGTACGGGTGTCCTGCAACAGTCGCAACAGACTGGCGTGGTCGGTGGTCATAGGACACTGGGTGAAGGCCTCACCAGCAAAGATGGTAAGACCGATGTTGTCGTTGGGACGGCCTGAGATAAACTCGTGAGCCACATCCTTGGCAGCCTCCATACGATTGGGTTTCAAGTCTTCGGCCAACATAGAGGTAGAGACGTCCATCGCCATCATGATGTCGATGCCCTCCACCGTCTTGTTGTCCCAGGAGTTGTGGGTCTGCGGACGAGCCATCGCACAGACGATGAGCACGAAGCACAGACATCTGAGCATCATGGGCAGATGGACAAGGCGCTGGCGCAGGCTCTTGGGAGCATAGGCAAACTGCCGGGTGTCGCTCAGCCTCATGGTAGGCTCGTTCTTCTTCCTGTACAGGAAATACCATAATATATAAGGTATCAGCAACAGGAGCAACAGAAAATATGCTTTACTTGCAAATTCCATGTTTTTATAATATTATTCTTTTTTATTCTATACTCCTACATCAGCAGCATGCAGGCGCCATAGATCACGTAGGCGGTGATGGCTGCCATGACAATCGCTCCACCCCAGAGCAAAGCCTTGATGAGCTTGCGCTGACTGCGCGTCTTGCGATCCTGGTCGGTAAGCTCGGGAGCCACCTTTTCCTCGACGGTCTGCTCGTTGGTCTTCGTCTGGTCGATGAAGTTGATGGCGTTGACCAGATTGGCGTCATTCTCGCCAAGGAAGGTCTCGTACTTGGCAAACTTCACGAGGTCGGCAGTACGGAAGAGCTGTTTCAACTCGTCTATCATCTTCTGGTCGCCAGCCGACTGCAGATGCTCTATAATCTCGCCGCTGGTCATCTCCATGGCACGGAAGCCAAAGCGCTGCTCTATGTACTCGCGCAGCGTGGTGGTGAGGCGGGTGTAATATTCCTTCTGGGTCTCCTGCGACTCGGTGTGCTGCTGCTTGATGACATTGATCTCGCTGAGCGCCTTCTCGTGGGCTGGCACACGCTTCACGATGCGCATACGAATCACGATAGGTTTGTTCTGACGGAGGCGCTGCCAGAGCCACAGCATGACACCGAAGAGTAAGAGTACCAGAATGCTGAGCCAGAACAGTGGACTCCACTCACTCCATAGGAAGGGATTGTCCTGTACGTCCTTGGGGGGATAGAACTGGTTGGGATGTACCGTATCCACAGGCACCGTGAGCACCTTGAGCGCCAACGGGTTGCCCTGACAGGTCTTGCCGTTGACCTTGACCTGAAGGGCTGGTACAGCGTAGACTTTCTCGTCGAAAGAGGTGAGCGTATAGTCGCGGCTTATCTGTAGCCTGCCGCCGTCGAGCTCGGCGGTGTCGGCATCGCTCTGCTCCACCACCTCGATGCCCGGAATGAGCATCTGTGACGGCTTGAACGAAGGCAGCACCACCTTGGCACCCTTGGCAGCGGTGACCTTGAGATGAAGCTTCGTCTGCTCGCCTATCAGGATCTGCAGAGAGTCGAGTTTCTGCACCACCTCCTGGGCTGCCGACCCTACTGGCAACAGCATCAGGAAGGCAAGCATCATGATGATAATATTCTTCTGTTTCGTCATTTTTCTTTTCCCTATTGGTTTACTTCTCCGCTTTTCAGCCCCGTTGCATGAACAGGTTGAGGAGAGCTCGTGAGAAGTCTTCGTTGGTGGCGACAGCCGTCCAGTCGACCTTGCTCTTGGCAAAGGTTTCGCGTAACAGCTGCTCGCGCATCATCCAGTGGCGTGTATGCGCCTGACGCAGTTTCTTGGAACTGGTGTCAATATACATCTCGTGACCTGTCTCAGCATCGCACACCTTGAGGAGTCCGATGTCGGGCAACGCCTTGGCACGTGGATCGTACACCTGAATGGCTGCCACATCGTGCTTCTGATTGGCAATCTGAAGGGGATGCTGAAAGTCCTTGTCATCGAAGAAGTCGCTGATGACGAAGGCTGTGCAATGGCGCTTCATCACCCGTGTGAAGTACTCCAAAGCCACACCGATGTCGGTGCGCTGGCTCTGAGGATGAAAATCGAGCATCTCGCGGATGATGTAGAGAATGTGCTTGCGGCCCTTCTTGGGCGGGATGTATTTCTCTATTCGGTCGGAGAAGAAGATGACACCTATCTTATCGTTGTTCTGAATGGCACTGAAGGCCAGGGTGGCTGCAATCTCGGTAGCCATGTCGCGCTTCATCTGCCGTGTGGTACCGAAGTCGAGCGAGCCACTCACGTCGACCAACAGCATCACAGTAAGCTCGCGCTCCTCCTCGAACACCTTGACAAAGGGACGATGGAAACGGGCGGTCACATTCCAGTCGATGTCTCTCACGTCGTCGCCATACTGATACTCCCTCACCTCGGCGAAGGCCATACCCCTGCCCTTGAAGGCCGAATGATACTGGCCTGCAAAGACATTCTGGCTGAGACCGCGAGTCTTGATCTCGATCTTGCGTACTTTCTTTAAGATATCTTGTGTGTCCATTTATTACTTATTCCTCAAAATCAAGGTACTTCCACCTTATTAATTATGCGGCTCACGATTTCCTCGCTGGTCACATTTGAAGCCTCTGCCTCGTAGGAGAGTCCCACACGATGGCGGAGCACGTCGTGAGCCACGGCACGCACATCCTCTGGAATCACATAGCCGCGGTGCTTGATGAAAGCATAAGCCCTGGCTGCCTTGGCAAGAGAGATGCTGGCACGTGGACTGCCGCCAAAGGTAATCATATCCTTGATGTCGGACAGACCGTAACGCTCGGGATAACGGGTGGCGAAGACGATGTCGGCAATGTACTGCTCTATCTTCTCGTCGATGTAAACCTCGCCTACTATCTGGCGAGCCTTCAGTATCTCGTCGGCTGTGGTGACGGGATGTACCTCGGGCAGACCTCCGGCGATGTTTTCACGGATGATGAGTTTCTCTTCCTCGAGTGTAGGATAGTCGATGATGACCTTGAGCAGAAAACGGTCCACCTGTGCCTCGGGCAACTGATAGGTTCCCTCCTGCTCTATTGGGTTCTGCGTAGCCATTACAAGGAACGGACTGGGCAGTCGGAAGGTCTCGTCGCCGATGGTGACCTGATGCTCCTGCATCGCCTCGAGCAGCGCACTCTGCACCTTGGCAGGAGCACGGTTGATCTCATCTGCCAATACGAAGTTGGCAAACACTGGACCCTTCTTCACATGGAAGGTCTCGTCCTTCTGAGAATAAATCTGTGTACCCACCACGTCGGCAGGCAACAGGTCGGGAGTAAACTGAATGCGGCTGAAGTCAGCGCTGATAAGCTGAGAGAGGGTCTTGATGGCCAAGGTCTTTGCCAGACCTGGTACGCCCTCGAGCAGGATGTGGCCATCGCTCAGAAGACCTATTAGGAGACAGTCTACAAGATGTTTCTGTCCTACAATCACTTTGTTCATGCCCATCACCAGATTGGTGACAAACTGGCTTTGTTGTTCTATCCGGATGTTGAGCTCGCGGATGTCAATAGATTCTGCCATAATACTATGCTGTTTTTGTTGTATATTCAATTAGTCGGTTTACCTTTTTCCTTGCGCCAGCTGGTACTGCAGAAAGCCCTTGCGACGCAAAATCGAACGCAAAAGTAAACATTTAGGGAGAAAAAAACGAATATCACACTCTAAATAATATTAAAAATGGCACTTATTTCCTTTATTTAAGAAACTTTCAATATAAAAAAGCACAAAGGCTTTTGAATTAAAAAAGATTTTATCTATCTTTGCAGTAATAACCGAGAACAATCCAACGTTATTAACGACAAAAAACATGTAGATTATGAGTAAGTATTTTGCAGAATCTGAATTGATTATCAATGAGGACGGAAGTTGTTTCCACCTCCATCTGCGTCCTGAACAACTCGCCGACAAGGTGATCCTCGTTGGCGACCCTGGCCGTGTAAGCCTCGTGGCATCCCACTTCGAAGAGAAAGAGTGCGAGGTGGAAAGCCGTGAATTCCATGCCATTACCGGCACCTATAAGGGCAAACGCATCACTGTACAGAGCACAGGAATAGGATGCGACAATATTGACATCGTGGTAAACGAGCTCGACGCTCTGAAAAACATCGACTTCAAGACACGTACAGAGAAGCCCGAACACACCACACTCACCCTCGTGCGCATAGGCACCTGTGGAGGCTTGCAGCTCAACTGCCCTGCCGGAACCTTCGTTGCCTCACAGAAAAGTATCGGCTTCGACGGACTCATCAACTTCTATGCACGCCGCAATGAAATCTGCGACCTTGACACCGAGAAGGAATTCAAACGACAGGTGAAATGGAACGACCAGATAGGCAATCCCTACTGCGTGGACAACAATACGGAACTCCTCGACCGCATTGCCGCCGATGACATGGTGCGAGGAATCACCATCGCCTGTGGCGGATTCTATGGTCCACAGGGCAGAGAACTGCGTGCACCATTGGCCGACCCTGAGCTGAATGCGAAGATTGAGGCGTTCGAATATAACGGTCTGCGTGTCAACAACTTCGAGATGGAGAGTTCGGCTCTTGCCGGACTGTCGCTGCTCCTCGGACACAAGGCGCTCACCTGCTGCATGGTCATCGCCAACCGACGTGCCCTCAGTGCCAATACTGGATACAAAAGTACCATCGACAACCTCATCAAAGTAGTGCTCGATAGAATTTAAATCTCATTGCAGAAATACGCCCTGAAAGGCAAGAATCTCATTGCAGCAATACACCCAGAAAGGTAAAAATCTCATTGCAGCAATACACCCTGAAAGGCAAGAATCTCATTGCAGCAATACGCCCTGAAAGGGCAGAAGCTCCTAGCCCAGGGTAACACCCTGGGTTAAAAAGCAAACACCCCTATCGCCCTGTAAGGGCAAAAGCTTTAAAATAAACAATAAAAAATGAATCAAAAAGAATGTATCTGTGCCCTGGCCACACCTGCAGGAGGCGCCATAGGCATCATACGCCTGAGCGGAAACCAGGCTATAGAAATCACCGATCATATATTTAAGGCTGCCAACGGTAAGCCTCTGACCGGGGCGAAAGCCAACACCCTACATTATGGCGAAATCAAAGATAAGGACGGAAAAACCATCGACGACGTGCTCGTTAGCGTATTCAGGGCACCCCACAGTTACACGGGAGAAGACTCCACGGAGATTTCCTGTCACGGCAGCAGATACATTCTTCAACAGGTTTTACTACGGCTCACAGAAGTGGGCTGTCGACAGGCTGAGCCAGGCGAATACACCCGTCGTGCCTATATGAACGGCAAGATGGACCTGTCGCAAGCTGAAGCCGTGGCCGACCTGATAGCCTCAACCAACAAGGCCACCCACCACATGGCAATGAGCCAGTTGAAGGGACATTTCAGCAACGAGCTGACACGACTACGCGAAAAACTGTTGAAAATGACTTCGCTGCTTGAACTGGAACTCGACTTCAGCGACCACGAGGAACTGGAGTTTGCCGACCGCAGCGACCTGCGAGCTCTTGCCGAAGAGATAGAGCGCCGCATCAATACCCTTGCCCACTCTTTCGAGACGGGAAATGCCATCAAGCAGGGCGTCCCTGTAGCCATCGTGGGAAAGACCAATGTGGGCAAGAGCACCTTGCTCAACAGACTACTCCACGAAGAAAAAGCCATCGTGAGCGACATCCACGGCACCACGCGTGACGTGATAGAAGACACTACCCTCATCGACGGCATCACCTTCCGCTTCATCGACACTGCCGGAATCCGCAAGACCAACGATGTGGTAGAGAACATCGGCATCGAGCGCACCTTCCAGAAGATGGAAGAGGCCCGCATCATCATCTGGCTCCTCGATGAAATGCCTGCAGAATCAGAAATTGATGAGATGGAGAAAAAGAACCAAGGCAAAAAACTGCTGATGGTATTCAATAAGATCGATGCTCTCTCGTTCGACCCTACCTCACTTCCTTTCCATTATTCTGCCCAGTCGGCAGACAAGAACAGCCTTGCCTCTTCACCCTCGTCCTCGCCAGCAAGCATTAGCATCCTGAGCATCAGCGCCCGCACAGGCGAGAACATCCCCCTCTTGGAGAAAGCTTTGGTAGAAGCAGCCGACATTCCTGAAATATCAGAAAACGATGTCATCGTGACCAGCGCCCGCCACTACGAAGCCCTCATCCGTGCCCACGAATCCCTCTCCCGTGTATTGGAATCGATGGATATGGGCATGAGTGGCGACATCATTGCAGAAGACCTGAAAATCGTATTGGAGGAACTTGGCGAAATCACTGGTGGACAGATCAGTAGTCAGGAAACACTAAACAATATCTTCAAGCACTTCTGCATCGGAAAGTAATAGAAACGAAAATAGGGAACGCACTGCGTTCCCTATCTTTTTATCTCTTGTTGCGTCTGTTTTTTGAATCCATACCTTTAAAGAAAGCACGAAGTTGTTGCCTCCCCAAGGAGGCCATGAAGTGGTGATGAACGGAGAATAACACTATTCACTCTCTCGGAGGGTGTGACAGAAGTTCTTTTTGTACAAACACTCCTTTCTCGAACTTCCATTTGCCAAACTCATAATCAACGGCAGAACCACGACTGAAAGATTCAATAATCTTTTCTTTTTCGTTAAGCGTAGGATTGGGAATGTCATGGAATGATGGAACAAACAAGAACTTCTGCTTGACTTCATTCCAGACATAAGCATCCCAATATTCCACACCTTGATTTCCGAATTGTCCCAAATATACCAACAGATCTTTATTGCCATCAAACGTCACATCGGCCATCAGACAGCTATCCTTACGGCCACCATTTGGGTCAAAAGTATCGTCCTTTGGATAAGAGAAAGGTATAATTTGTACAGTTTTCTCCCCTCGCATAATAAATACTTCAAAATCGAAATTCTTGGACTTGGGAGATTGTGTTCTTATAACAGCGTTAAGCGTATCTTCCGATGCAATATCTTGCTTGGTAAAGACTTTGCCCGAAATCACACTATCGGTGTCAATAGACATGCTGTCTTTGGTAGGGTTTCCCTGCCCCACCTTACTTTCCTTGCAACTGAAGATCAACATCAAAGAAAGTATTACTAATGTACTATCGATAATTCTTTTCATTGTCTTTAAATATTTTGATCATTTCATTGCGTTATTTTTCTTATATAAGATAAGACGGTACTACTATGACATAATTCAAGCACTCTACTCAACCCCTATTCTTTTGGATCAATATCAAATGGAAGCAATGGAGTTTCATCATCATTGCCACTATTGAATCGGTCGAAATCCGAGATATAGGAACGGTCTTGAATAACCTTATATTTCTCATACTCAGAATAAGCCTTTTCTCTGGCTTCTTCTTGCGAAACCTTACCTGCACTACTCTTAGCATCATAGTCCATTGTTTCAAGCAACAGCTTCAGGCGATTCTTCCAATCCTCCATAGTAGTAACGATGTGTCGTCTTGCACGAGATTCTGCGAGGTCCAGGAAACTTGTTGTTATTGCGTTGAGCTGAGACAATTCTTCATCAGAAAGATAGTTCTTTGCCACTATCGTATCAGACTTTTGAACTCTTCCATCCGGTGCTTTCTTCCATGTAGTCAATCCCATGTGAGGCATTTCCGCATCAGCTCGCTCATAAACAATCTCGGCTGCCGTATGATTGGTAACCGCCAGATGCATCATATTCTGCACCATCTTGTAGAAAAGTTTGGTACTTTCAGCCTTTGCGTCATAATCAGCACTACACTCAGCATAAATATCAGTTATCTTCTGGTAGTATCTACGTTCTGAAGTGCGGATTTCACGGATGCGTTCCAGCAAATCGTCAAAATAATCCTTGCCGAAGTGCTTACCTTGCTTCAAACGTTCATCATCCAAGACATAACCCTTAATGATGAACTCCTTCAATACAGAGGTTGCCCATATACGGAATTGGGTTGCCTGATAGCTGTTCACTCGATAACCAACAGCAATGATTACATCAAGATTGTAGAACAATGGAGCACGCTCGACATCACGCTCTCCCTCCAGTTGAACTTGTTGAATTTTTCTACAAGTTGCCTCTCTTTGCAATTCACCAGACTCATAAATCTGAGAAATATGATAAGTGATAGTTGCTCTATCAACACCAAACAAAGCAGCCATCCTTTTCTGTGACATCCAAAAAGTTTCGTTGTTGAAAATCACTTCAATGCGAGTCTCACCTTGTGCAGTCTTATACAGTAAGATATTGGATTCCAAAGAGTTCTGCATAAGTTCTGTTGTAGATACGGATTGAGAAAAATAGGCTCTTGCCTGCTTCACCAATAACTTCCTTGAATCAGCATTCTCAGAAATGATCATACAAGCCATACGTGATAGATGGAAAGCTTCGACCTTGCGAAACGCTCCATTACCCACCTTGAACATGTCAACCGCATGGTTGAAATGTTCGTCTATATTCATACCTTTTTCACTGGCAACTTTGATTGCTTTGTCTATTACATTCTGAAATTTCCAATATCCCGAATAGCCCATCGCATTACAAAGATCACGTGAGCTCCAGTATTCTTTCCCGTTACCATCCACTTTTCGAATTTCTTCGAATGTCGGACGCATTTCAGGCACATTATTTTCATCCATATCTCTTATCCGTTTCTTTTTGTATTGACGTTCTACAACATTGAATAGCAAAAATACAAAAAAAAGATGAAAATCGTCCCTAATCATTTACAAGATGTATGATTTTTAATGTTATTTATGCAAAAAGAAAGAAACATGTCAGAATATATTGATTTTATCGCCTATCAAGACGATGCAATAATCCAACGCCCCTTACGTTATTACAGAAGACGAGGACAACCGCATCCGCAACCGAAGGGAGACCTTCATCAGGGAAACGGGCACCGAGGAAACGGTACTCATCACGATGATCACCTCCTATGGACTTGCGCCGGGCGGCTATTCTGATGACATCCACTGCCAGCTGACGATGGCAGATTTATTCAGATAAAAGCCGACCTCTCAAAAATGATAAAAAACCACGTTTTAGCACGAAAATGCAGATTTTGAGTGTTTACAAAGGTTAAATATGTTAAATCTTCAACCCCTAAAAATGGGTGTTTGTAAAGATATATGACATACAAAATGAATGAAACCAAGTGAAACCAAGTGAAAATACGAAAATCGTAAGTAGCTGATAATCAACATTTTTTTCATTCAGAAGGAAAGCGGCTCACAAATAGCACGTCAGTACTTAACCGATTGAGAATCAACGACATTCATTATTTGCGTGGGAAAGTGAAAGGCGTAGAAAAGGGCTTAAAAAGATACTTGAAAAAAGTAGGAAAGTAGGACTAAAAAGTACTGAATATCAGATAATTAAGGAGATAAAAATTCTTACATTTTAGTCTGGCTTTCATATGGCTCAACACTATATTAAACAACTGATATTCAGTTGGTTACGTATGGTGCATCGGAAAATGAAATTAGTTTGCAAAGATTACTATATGGTAAAATTACAAAGAAATCCGCAATCTGGTTATACCCAAATTACGGATTCGTTTATCCTTTCTTAATGATTCCAACGTATTTTGTCGTCTGATTTATTAGTCAGTTGGATTGAATTGTGAGAACCATTTCACATGATCTTCATACAACATATTGAAGTAGCGTTTCTCCTTGTTCAACTGGTGGATGCGCTCCATCTCGTGGTTGGAAAGGGCGAAGTCGAAGGTCTCGATGTTTTCTTGGATATAGTCAGGATTCGAGGCACCAGGGATGACCGAGAAGCCCATCTGCATGTGCCGTGTCGATATGGCGGAAGCCGCACTTCAACGCTGTCATCACAGAATTGTAGGTCTCGTCACCGTCGGGAATGCTATACACTCCGAGTCCGAATTGTGGCATCTGTACTCCATTGTTCAACGTCAGATACGTCTGCTTCACTTGTCCGTTCATAACCATTGCTGTCATCAATGCGATTAAACTAAATATTAGCTTTTTCATTGTTGTCTTTGTTTTTTATCCTAATTGATATTCACCCATGCGGATAGCAGTGATGACACCACCGTCGATGAGCAGGTCGGTACCTGTAATAAACTTGGCATGCTCTCCCAGCAGGAAGGCTGCTGCCTCGGCAATCTCGTCGCTGGTGCCTGTGCGCTGGGCGGCAGAGGCATCAATCATGCGCTGATAGCCCTCACCATTGGCATTGAACTCATCGTAAGCCAGCGGGGTAACGATGACACCAGGGCTGATGGTGTTGATACGGGCACGACGTTTCTTCCAACTTGTAGCTGCGGCGCGTTGTGCCTGCAGATGGTTCATGCGCTTGGCAATCATGTAGGCAAAGCCTGAGTTCTGCATGGCCACCTCCTGAACGAACTTCACGTCCTTCAGCTGAGCGGTCGGAGTGTTCACCAGTTGCAGTTCGATGTCGTTGGGGATGGGGTACATATAGGCTGCCTGACTCGAAATGATTAGTCCTGCACCACCCTCAGCCATTACCTCTCCGAAGGCGTCTACGGCATAGCCAGTGCCCAGCATATCGAGGTTAACGATGTGTTCAGGATTGGCCTGATTGGGCGATGCACCTGCTGTATCAATGAAGTACATCACTGGCCCCAGTTCTGCTGCCTTCCTTGCAAATGCCTCCACGCTTTCCTTCTGCAAAGCATTTACCTGCAAAGTCTCTACATCATAGCCACAGCGGCGGAAATCGTCACCGACACGTTCCAATGCCTTCTCGCTGATGTCGCCCAACAGAATCTTCTTACCGGCACCAATACGGCGCACAATGGCTGTTCCCATACTACCGGCACCCAATAGTGCCACTACCTGTTTCTGTTCGTTTCTGTCGAAAATCATAATTCGTTCTCCTTTTATTCTTTTAATCGTGAATCTTTGTCGTTCCTAGTTTCCTAACATAGTTGTTTTTTTATTATCCGTAATTCTCAATTAAGTATTTCACGAACTGTGGGTCGCCGAAATCTATGGTACCTGCGTCATGCTGGTTCATCTTGGCAATTTGAGCCATATCATCATCACTCAGCGAGAAGTCAAAGATGTCGATATTCTGCGCCATGCGCTCCTTATGGCTCGACTTAGGAATAGCCACGATGCCACGCTGGGTGAGCCAACGGAGAGCGACCTGAGCGGCAGTCTTATTATACTTGGCACCGATAGTAGTCAGCAGTTCGTTCTTCACAATGCCGTCTGTTCCTTGTCCACCTAGTGGATACCATGCCATCATTTTAGTGCCAAACTCGTCAAGAATCAGCTCAATTCCAGTCTGCTGAGAAAGCGTGTTGCACTCCAGCTGGTTCACCATAGGCTTCAACTCTACATAGTGGACAAAGTCGAAGAAACGGCCTGCCTGGAAGTTGCTCACACCGATGGCACGCACCTTGCCTGCACGATAAGCCTTCTCCATAGCCCGCCAAGTGCCGAACACGTCGCCGTAGGCCTGATGGATGAGTAACAAATCAATGTACTCCGTCTGCAACTTACGCAGACTATCATCGATGCTCTTAGCAGCCTGTTCTTCACCAGCATTGGATATCCAGACCTTTGTTACAAGGAACAAATCTTCGCGCTTGATGCCACTCTTGCGCCAGGCATTGCCAACGCCCTCCTCATTCTGGTAGGCCTGTGCCGTATCAATCAGGCGATAGCCTACACTTAATGCTTCACTCACGCAACGCTCACACTCTTCAGGGCTTACGAGAAACACACCTTAGCCCAATGTCGGCATCTGAACACCATTGTATAGTTTTATGTATTCCATATTATTCGTCGTTAATATCCTAAACCATTCAACCACTTCTCGACCTTTTTCTTTTCCGTACGCACTTCGTGGCCATAGATGCTGAATTCCTTTGTAACATCTGCACCAGGGAATGCATCCTTCACATCCTCTACACAGTTGGCCAATCCAGAACCTTCGTAAGTGGTAAAAGGAATGACGGTCTTGCCCTTCAGGTCATTAACATGCTTCTTGAAGAAGGTAAACATTACTTGAGGATAAGTGCCCCACCATACGGGGCCACCGATAAACACAGTGTCGTATTTATTTAGGTCGATGTCGCCTTCATATTCAGGCAACTCACCGTTTTTAACTTCTTCCTTTGCCAGATTGATGAGTGGTGTATAAGCCATGCCGTCGTACTTGTGGGTAACGATTTCAAACTGCTCTGCACCTGTCACTTCTGTGATGTAGTCTGCCACAATCCTCGTGTTACCTACCTCAATGTTTCCTACTGCGTAGTTGTCTCCCGCATGCGAGAAGAACACTACAATTGCCTTTCCGTCTTTTGCCATAACTGTTTTCCCGTTTGTCGTTGTTTGTTCATTCGCAGCAATCTCTTTCTTGCTGTTTCCACCGCATGCAGTGGAAACCAGCATACACAGAGCTGATGCAAGTATCAGTTTCAATGATTTACCCATATTATCGTTTTTAAATTTCACGGTGCAAAGTTACGACGTTTTTCTGGTACTTTACTTTCATAAATTGCTTCACAATTTTCACTTTTTGCACAAATTGTTCGTTTATTTATAAAATAAAGTGTATTTTTGCAGAAAAAAGCAAGATATGAGTACAGATTTTCAATATTCTACAGACTTCTACGGGATGAATTCCCGTGAGTTGAGCCACACCTGCATGCACCTGCTTTGCTTGGCAGGTGAGGCAAGTTTTGTGTTCAACGAGCATTGCTACCACATTATCAAAAACGACATGGTGGTGATACCGATGCCTGATCGTATCAGCAATCTGGCGGCACATGATGACTTGCAGGTAGAATGGTTTGCTGCTGATTATAAGTTTCTTCAGAACCTGCTGCCGTCGAACAACTACAGCATCGGTGGCAGTATCTCGCTGAACCAAGACCCCGTTATCAAACTGACAAATGAACAAGCACGACATCTGCTTGATGACTTCCATCGTCTTCGTGACCGCAAGGACGACAGCCATGTGCAGTTCTATCGGGAACTGATGGGCAGTCTCTGCCTGACGATGATGTACGACATATTCGAAGCCCATGTCCAACAAGAATCCACAGATACCCATACCGACCGCACAGCTTACATCGTGAAACAGCTGATGACACTACTTTCCACCGGCATTAGCCGAACGGAACGTAATGTGAACTACTATGCAGAGCGACTAAACGTATCACCAAAGTATCTCTCCGCCACCATCAAACGCGTGACAGGACACAGTGTCACCTCATACATCGACCGACACACCATACCTATATTGAAAGACTATCTGAATGATGAACGCCTGTCCCTCACTCAAATAGCCGACCTGATGAACTTCACGTCACTCTCTTACTTCAGCCGCTACTGCACCAAGCATCTTGGCCAGTCCCCCAGCGAATACCGACAGAGTCTTCAACCGAAATAATACGAGATCATATTTATTTTAAAGGAAAGCTGCATCCCACTCAATGTTGTTCAGGCAAACTGATTGTGCAAGATGGCTTATAAGTTCAAGAGACTGGCAGGAACTCACACTTCATCATGAATATGAATATGGCTAAGCTAAGGACTAAACGATCAGACCTACGACTGCCAAGGCAAAGCTTACGGCGCATACAGCATACAAGTTTAAGGTTTAAGTTTACCCATGTATTATACATGTTCTTTCAAACTCAAATAGTAAACCTCTACCCTCTTACAACCACTCAAACCAGGAAGTTTACAAGTTTAAGATAACCATATATGTATATATGCCGAAATAAACTTGTTTATAACATATAGTCAAGGATTTTGGGAGAATCTATTTTTCCTTGCTGAAATGCAAGAATAGTTATACGAAATGGGGCAAGGTTGCATCATTCGTCTATCAATTCTAAAAATAGTATAATTATTTGTTTTTCTTGCCTAAACATTTGGATATTTGAAGGAAAGTTGCTATTTTTACACAAAGTTATTCATATATAAATACTTCGATGCAAAAATGGCAACTTTTACGCCTTTATACAAGATTAGAATCTTCAACTTTGAAGATGTGATGCGTGAGATGAAATTGTCTCATGCAGGAACATCCACGGCCATATCCCGATGGCAATCTCAGAAGGTTCTGAAACCGATTAGGCGAAACATGTACGTCACTATTGATCCATCGACAGATGCTCCCATGTGTGAAAAGTTCGAGTTGAGTTCCAAGATTTCAGAATCTTCATATGTTGGTTGGCACACAGCCCTTGAATTACATGGAGTTGCTCACCAACCTTTCTACAAAGCCTATGTTGGCAGCAGAAGCCGTTTCAAAGACTTTGCTTTTGAAGGAATAGACTTTGTGTACTGTGCAGCCCCTTTTGAACCAACTGCGGAAAATGGCGTTATAACTCCCAAGGGAAATCCTTATGTACGTGTAACTGATTTGGAACGAACAGTCATAGACTGCTGCGACCGTATAGAACGTGTAGGAGGCATTGAGGAATTGCTTCATTGCATGGAAGGAATATCACTGCTTGATGAGCCAAAACTCGAAAAGTATCTGGCATTGTACAATAAAGCATTCCTCTATCAAAAGGTAGGATTCATCCTGGAGTATAGCAAAGAGCATCATCACATAAGCGACCAATTCATAGAAACGTGCCGCTCGAAAGGTGCCTTGCACACCAAACGTCTAACCTCAACAGGCGATTCTGACACCTATTTATGTCGATGGAAGCTTTATGTACCAGAGGATTGTGTAATTGAAAAAAAGAATTTATCAATATGAATATACAAGAATATCTTAAACAATGTTCTGTCAAGTCCGTGGACGAACTTACAGACGAACAGGTAGTAAGCTACTATACCAATGGCAATGCAGGTATAGCTCAAGAGTGTGCGGTTGAATTAGCTCTTCAAGATTATCCTAAATGCGGTTTTACGATAGAACAAATAATGTACTCTATTCGCAAGGCAATGAAAACTAAAACTAAGTTTGGTCTGACCTATATTACTAACGAATCGGCAATAGGTCCAACTGGAAAAGAATCAAGATGGGTGTTAGAACCTTAATCTACCACTTATCCTTTATTGGTTATTTTTGCCTTTAGAAATATTGCATACTTATAACCAACTCCTGCAATACATACCGATAAGTCGTGGAAATCTATTGAAAAACGATAGATTTCCACGACTTATCGACACATTATCTTTAGATTTTCGATTTTACCAAATCGCATTTTACATGCTTATACAACATATTCTCATTCTCTACCATAATATCATAAGAAGGAATATTGGGAGATTCAAATGTACCATAAGCATCTACAACTAAGACAATACCATCCTTCAACGTATTATTCCATTGGAATGTGACCAACTCACCAACCTTGAATAGCTCATGAGGGAACGTATTTCCATTCTTTTCCTTGATTGCCAGAATATCTTTATTCATAAATCTATTTTATTTATCACGACATTGCTACCATGATATAATTTTAGCATCCTATTCGTCCTCCATTCTTTTGGCACAATATGGCAACATCCTCCACCGCATCCTCTATAGAAAGAGTATGCTCAGCCGCATAGCAATCAATAAGGAAGTCTATTCCTTCAAATCTACGCAAATAGGCGTACGAAACTGCCAATGAAAGCTTAAAACGATTCGCAAAAGCACCAACGCAGCAGTTCACGTATTCAATTATATTATGAGTCAAATCCATATTCTCCGCTTTTAAAATTTTTAGTCACAAATATAATGAAATATTTCGAAACCACCAACTTTTTCCGGCGTTTTCTTTTATAAAAAGAAAAAATGTCACATCAGAATAACAATAAGTGTTTGAATCGTGGCCATTTTACATTGAACTTGGTTAAACATTGACACATATTCTACTATTCAATGAAAGCTCAATCGTTAAACGAATAATAAGTCACCCTATGGCATTATGGAAATGCAGATCCAAAGAGACGAAGTGAGACTCACTGCGATATTAGAATAGAAATTATTAAACAACAAGGCATATTCGGCATTATAGCTTTCTCCAGTTTGAACTATCCAAATTTTTCTACAAGTTGCCCATTTTGGTAATTCTCTAAAGTCATAATTTAAAGAATCACAAGCAAATACAAAATTGAGCTTTCAACCACGTGGTTGAAATGCTCGCCTATATTTATCCTTTTTTAACTAGCAATCTAACCCTTTTTATCTGCAAGGTTTATTTACATTTATTATAGTACAACACCAGAACATAATCATAACGATTACATAAGAGACTTAGCCACAAACATACTAACGTGTGTTAAACACGCAACACTCTTGCAAGTATTCGACATTAACAAACACATTTTTCGAAGAAAAAGCTTATCTTTGCATCAGTATTAATAAGAAAATGACATTGTTATGATACTTAGAGCTACATTTGAAAATATATATTTCCATCAAGGATGAGACTCAAATCAGCTTTGTGGCAGGTAAGAGCAACGCACATCCCGTCTCACGTTTCCCGTGCAGAGAAGCGTGATGACATTTCTGTTCTGAAGGCTGGTATCGTTTATGGTGCCAATGCTTCCGGAAAGAGCAACGTCATCAAGACCATTGCCCTGCTCCAGCAGATAGCCAATGGAAGCTTTCCGCAAAGCAAGGTGGAACCTTTCAAGCTTGCTGATACCGAAGAGAAAAACTCCAAGGTAGAAATCGAGTTCAAGACCAAGGGTAAGTGTTTTGCCTATGGCATGGAGTTCACCATCGGAGGAATCAAGGAGGAATGGCTGTTTGAAATCAACAGCCGTACCGACAAGGAAGTTTTCACCAGAAAAGTTACAGCTGCCGGTAACGAGTTCACGTTTGGCAAGGTGGATGGAAACGAAGAAACATTCATGCTGCTGAAATTCATCGCCCACAGTACTCCTTCCGACTCCAGCTTCCTTTCAGAGTATGTGCGCAGAAACGGCAAGGGACTTGAAACCATACGCATGGCCAAGAACTGGTTTGCTGACGGCTTGAAGATCATCTTCCCAAGCACACGACTGCAGGGAATTTCTTTTCTTACTGAAAACAATGATGAGCTGCAGGAAACGACTCGCTCGCTTCTTGCCTACTTCAACACGGGCATTTCAGACGTGCGCCTGTATAAAATCAAGAAGGAAGATGTGAACTTATCTTCTGATTTGCTTGACAACATACTCAGCAAGGCCAAGAACGGCAAGGCGTACAGCATGGCTGCCACAGTTGGAGGCGAAATGCTTCTTTTCGAGGTGAATGCCAACGGAGGATACGAGATTTACAAGCAAAAGGCTGTTCACCGGAATCTTACTTCCGGCACAGAGGTAGTATTTGATTTGAGCGAAGAATCTGATGGCAGCATCCGGTTGCTTGACTTCATCCCAATGCTCATCGATTTGAAGCAAAATGAAGTTGACTATCTCATCGACGAGATTGACCGCAGTATGCACCCTATGCTCTCGCAGAAAATCTTAGAGTGCTATTTCTCAGGACTGGAGTCAGGAAGAGACACTCAGCTCATCTTCTCCACCCATGAATGTAACCTGCTCAACCTCGACCTTATCAGAGCTGACGAAGTATGGTTTGTCGAGAAGGGAAAGGATGGAGCGTCTCATCTTACACCCTTGGCAGAATTCAAGCCTCGTGAAGATGTTCGCAAGGGTTATCTTTTAGGACGCTATGGAGCCATTCCGTTGCTTCCGAATGAGGCTATGAAGTGGTAAATACTTACGCATGTAGGTTTCTAAAAAAATCTGAGCCACATACTTTTCAGTGCAAAAAAACGAAAAAGTTATGATTTCCCGTGGAAATCTGTTAAATATTGATACATTTCCACGACTTATCGATATATTTTTGTATCTTTGCCACATAAATAAATAGAGAATAAAACAAGAAATACGATATGTTAATAGGCAGAGAAAATGAAATAGCAACACTCCACGGACTGATGAGTTCTGATGAATCACAATTCGTGGCTGTTTACGGAAGACGACGTGTCGGCAAGACCTTTCTTATCAGAGAGGCCTACAAGAGCCATTTCGTTTTCCAGCATACTGGCACTTACGGAGCTACTCGCAGGCAGCAGTTAAGCGACTTCCGAGAATCTCTTTATCTTGCCGGAATGGGAAAATGCGCAATGCCCAAGACATGGTCTGAGGCATTTGGACTGCTGTGGAATTTCCTGAATACGTTCCCTGAAAACGAGGAGAAGAAGGTCATCTTCATCGATGAACTTCCTTGGATGGACACAGCTAAGTCCAACTTCGTCCGTTCACTCGACCATTTTTGGAACGCCTGGGCTTCTACGAGAAAAGACCTTATCCTGGTCATCTGTGGAAGCGCCACATCATGGATCATCGACAATGTGGTCATGAACTATGGTGGTCTTCACAACCGTCTTACATGCAAGGTTCTGCTGCAACCATTCACCCTCAGAGAATGCAAGCAGTATTGCGAAGCGAAGAATCTGGGCTATAAGGACCGACAGATTCTCGAAGCTTACATGGCCTTGGGAGGAATCCCATACTATTGGAGCTTCTTGAAAAAGGGAATGAGCGTGGCACAGAATTTCGACCGGATATTCTTCCAGCCAGGTGGAGAACTCACACAAGAGTTTGATGCTCTCTACGCTTCCCTGTTCAAGAAGCCACGCTGTCACATAGCTATCATCACAGCGCTTGCCAAGAAGAAACAGGGACTGCTCAGAGATGAGTTGCTGAAAGCGTCGAAACTCTCAGACAACGCAGATTTCTCGAAAGCGCTGCAGGAACTGGAGCAATGCGGTTTCATCCGCAAGTTCACAGCCATCGGCAAGAAGACGAAGGATGCGACCTTCCAGCTCATAGACAACTACACCCTATTCTACTTCGATTTCATATCGGAGAACACCAATGGGGATGAGCATTTCTGGTCTTCATCCGCAGGTTCATCCATCCATTACGGTTGGGCAGGAAGAGCATTCGAGCGTGTCTGCATGCAGCACGTCAACCAAATCAAGGCAGCCCTCGGCTTCTCAGCCGTTGTGAGCAGCGTTCATTCCTGGTCATATAAGGGAACGAAAGACCCTGCCACAGGCAAGACGCTGACGAAGGGAGCACAGATAGATATGCTCATCGACAGAAATGACGATACAATTAATCTCTGTGAGATGAAATATACCAACGCCCCTTACGTTATTACAGAAGAAGAGGACAACCGCATCCGCAACCGAAGGGAGACCTTCATCAGGGAAACAGGCACCGAGAAAACGGTACTCATCACGATGATCACCTCCTATGGACTTGCGCCGGGCGGCTATTCTGATGACATCCACTGCCAGCTGACGATGGCAGATTTATTCAGATAAAAGCCGACCTCTCAAAAATGAT
>OLYC01000649.1_pt1 | contig 27422 bp, 30 predicted proteins | sample 1674271 | NCBI WGS metagenome assembly OLYC01 (sample SAMEA103958154, study PRJEB25191) | human gut metagenome
CAAACACGTTCTGCTGCCAGACGCCGTTGTCCTCCTGCCAGTCGCCGCCGGCATACTCATAGATCCGGCGGAAGCTGACCTCCGGAGTCAGGTTCTTGTAGTCCTTACAGGCCAGCTCGCAGGTTTTGCATCCGGTACAGCGAGCGGAGTCGATAAAGAATCCATATTGCGTGCTCATGGTTTACTCCTTAAACCTTCTCGATATCGACCAGGTTGGTATGCTGTGGATTCCCCTTCGCCAGCGGCGACGGGCGGTGGGTGGTCAGGGTATTCATGCAGGCGCCATGGTCGATCCGATCTCCGGTCATATTGGCGTCGTGCCAGGCGCCCTGGCCCATCGCCGAGACCCCCGGCATGATGCGTGGCGTCACTTTCGCCGGAAGACGGACTTCGCCGCGCTGATTAAAAACGCGCACCATATCGCCGTTTTTAATCCCGCGTTTTTCCGCGTCAAGCGGATTGATCCATACTTCCTGGCGACAGGCCGCTTGTAATACATCAACGTTGCCGTAGCTGGAATGGGTGCGCGCTTTATAGTGGAAACCAAACAGCTGCAGCGGATACTGGCTACGCAGCGGATCGTCCCAGCCTTCAAATGTGGAGGCGTAGACCGGCAGCGGGCTGATAACTTCGTCTTTCTCCAGCTGCCAGCGGGCGGCAATCTCTGCGAGTCGGCTGGAGTAGATTTCAATTTTGCCGGACGGGGTTTTGAGCGGATGCGCTTCAGGATCGCGCCGGAAGTCGCGATAGGCGACGAAGTGGCCGTTCGGGTCTTTGCGCTTGTAGATGCCCATTCGCTTCAGATCCTCGTAGGCCGGCAGCGCCGGATCTTTCGCCACCATTTTGGCGTACAGATACTGCAGCCACTGTTCCTGGGTACGTCCCTCGGTAAAACGTTGATGCACGTCGTCGCCGAGCCGTTTCGCCACTTCGCTTAGGATCCAGTAAATCGGTTTGCGTTCGAACTTCGCTGAGGTGGCGGGCTGAATAAAAATCAGATAGCCCATATTGCCGGCGTAATCGTTAGGAATGATATCCTCCTGCTCAACGGTCATCAGGTCGGGCAGCAGCAGGTCGGCGTATTTCGCCGACGAGGTCATAAAGTTGTCGATAACCACAATGGTTTCGCACTTGCTTTCATCCTGCAGAATTTCGTGGGTCTTATTGATGTCGGAGTGCTGGTTGATGATGGTGTTGCCCGCGTAGTTCCAGATGGACTCCACTGTCAGACGGATGGACGGACTTGAAGTAGTTGACTCAACGCTACTTAAGGTCCTGATATGACTGACATTAACCATGACAACACTGTATATTCATCCAGTTCTTTCTCTGGGTCTCCCTATCTGTATGGGCAAGTCTACACCCCAAGTCCTGACACAAGGCTGACACAAATCAATCTACTCGGCGTAGCTAAGCCTCAGTTAGTCCGTAGAGCCAATGGTCGATATACTATCCGCTTCAGACTCAAGGGACAGACCACACCGTTTCTTTCAGTATCGACCCGCAGCACAGACAGGAGAGTAGCCACAATGCGTCAGAGAGAGCTTGCAGCCACAGCTAAGGCCTTCATGTTGGATAGACCTGAAGTCTCGCTACAGGAGCTTACGGACCACCTCCGGTCTATGGCTGAGCAGTTCCTGACAGACGCTAGTGACGATTACTGGAATGGACTTGAGGTCGCTACTTTGGTGGACGAGAAGTCCAACCTGAAGGAGCTAGCCGCTACGCAAGCCTTAAGTCTGGACCAACAGAAGGGCATAAGGTTAGCGCTTGAAGTCCTGACCGCAGCACAGCAGAGGGTAGACACTGGTGATACCTCTGGTCTGATTAAGCTGATTGATGATAATAACCATACTGATTACTCAACTATAGGCGACTCTACGTCAATTCTGAAGAATGAGCAGGGGGATAGACCAGTAGTTTTCACACAGGAGCGCCAACCTGAGGTCACTATCTGTAGTTTTTCTGAGCTAGTGTCCTCGCTGCTGGCTGAGAAGGTCCAGACCCTGAAGTCCTCCAGCTACAAGGACCTCTCGTCCTCACTAAATACTGTCTCCCGGTTCCTGCCTGAAGACATGGACCTGATGTCTCGCTCTGAGTGGCTGGCTGTCAGGGACGCTATGCTGGCTTCTGAGGTGAGACCGTCGACGATTAACAAGCTGCTGACTAAGGCGAAGATGTGTCTGGACTATGGCCTGATGAATGGGCAACTTGAGGGCCGCAACCCGATTGAGCGCATGAAGTTAACTAAGGATGTAGACTCCAAGCGTAGAGCATTCACTGACGAGGAGCTGGAGAGACTTCTTGTCCGGGTAGAGGCTGAGTATCAGTTCACGCGACACACCGCTCACACGACCTCTGAGGCTCGCAGATGGGCGACTCTGGTATCTGTGGTCACTGGAGCTAGGTCTGCTGAGGTCTGCCACCTGATTAAACGTGACATTGTAACGATTGAGAAGATGGTCTGTATCGACATCAATGAAGATGGGGACGGGAAGTCCGTAAAGAACAAGCATTCAGTCCGACTTGTACCGCTAACCGATGGCGCTTATGGGTTTGACCTGACGTCCTTTCTGTCGTGGGTAGACGCTCAGCCTGATGATGGTCCTCTCTTCGGGATGACACCGAGCGCCTACTCTAGCTGGTTTAACTCTCGGGTCCTGACTGAGGCCCTGCCAGACGCCGATAACGTCTCGCTTCATAGTCTGAGGCATTGGCTGGCGACCCGTATGAAAGAGCGTGGTGTCAATCTGGTGGACGCTCAGGGCATCTTAGGTCATAGCTCGCAGTCAATCACTTACGACCTGTACGGGAAGGGGCACGCGGTTGGACGTCTGGCTGATGCGCTAAATCTGGCACTGGTAGGGATGTGAGTGGAGAATCGTAATGGTTAAAGAGTTTAAAGTCCGTAAAGAAAATAAGCCGTCATATGAATGTATGATTACTGCTGAAACCTGTTTGGGGTTAGCAGGTCTGGCGACCGAGGAGTGGGAGCGTGAGCACCATTATCGTACAGGTATCATATTCACTGCCTTTGCTATTGAGGCTATGTTCATCTTCTATAGAAAACAGGTTGACCCCGGTTACGATAAGACGAAACCAGAGTGCAGAAAGACAATGCACAAGAAAACGTTAAAATTGTGCGGCTTTACTAATTATATGGGGACAAAACCTTATCAAATTATCAAAGAGTGTCTTGAGGTAAGAGATGCAATTGCTCACGGCGATTCGTACACTTCCAGCTTTAATTTCTCAGCGGATCATTTGGATAACCAAGACGATACTGCAAGAGGTGTCTTGGCGGTAAACTCCGAACAATTCCGGGGATTAACTGCCGACCTCCTTAAGAAATACATTGAGATGGCAAAGCATATTGACCATGAGATTTATGATAACGGTTACAGGCCTTCTGAAGAGGACCTCCCGGCAGCCGAGCGTAGAAACCTGATGTTAGCTTTCGGGGTCAGTGGGGTGTCAATGTGGCCTAGCGTCTGAACGTAGGGGCTTAACTAGCATTTTAAGGATAGATATGGTTCTGCGAAATATTATAATTGATATAGTTTATAAGGGTTACAATTAGCGGGCATTATACCTCACTATAGGGAAGGGGACTAAACTATCACTATAGGGGACCCTAGCCCTCGACCCATACACACATTCATTAAGTCTCAGGCTTCCGGTAGCGGACCGATTGGAAACCATCCGCATGCGCCAAGTGTTGAATCACCTTGGCCTGAGACCATTCTCTTTAACGTAGGTTATCTTCCCTTTTGACAGGCGGGGAGCAGAAGACCACATCCGACTTGAAGTTGGCTCTGTGATAATCGCTGCGCGGATAACTGAAGAACCAAGACATCATTGCTGAGGTCTGCCACCCATTTGTGGACAGGCGGAAACTCAAAGAGGTTAGACTAGTGGTGGTGTCTGAGGTTGGAGCTTTGAGTCGTTGACCAGCAGGCTTGAGGAGACCATGAGTTTGTCTTGTTATGGATTGTGTTATCACAATTCCAATAAGAAGAACTTTAAGTCCAGCCTCCAGTCCTGTCAGCCCGAAGTAAACTATGGTCGCTATGATGTGGTCTCCATGCTTCGGGTCTCACTGGAAGTACTGAACACTTTCGCGTCAAGTTCTCCGAAGTTCATTCCTGATTGACTAAACTATCACTATAGGGACCATATCTCGCCTCTGACCTCCTGAGAGACGGCAAGCGAGAAACCGTGGTCCACGCTAGCAAGCTAGCCACCAGCATAAGGCAAGACAGTCTCTGGTCAGCCTGTGTGTTCTTTGGTCTCGTGACTTAAGTCTATCACCACACACGCTCGGACATGCTGTCGAACCTTCATCTCTACGGTCATCACACGACCAACCTTTAATCCTCAAGTCATTTCTGTTTGCATCCTGTGCCTGCTGGTCTCCCTTTGTGTGGGGTCTTGAGTAGGTCAGTAGGGTGTGACTCAGGGTGCAAAACAAAAAGGAGTACACACATATGTCTCAACAAGTAGTCATCTTTAACAATGAATTCTCTATGTCTTCCTATGAGTTTCTGACCGAAATTATCAACCCCGCCCGTGTAGAAGCTGGTGAGAGTCCAGTAGATAACCGTAAGTTCTTAGCACGTGTCCGCGATGAGTTAGGGGAAGACGGTTTGCCAGCAGGAAAAGTTTTCCGTCTGGCTCTCCCGCAGGGCGGCTACAACGAGTTGACGAGCTACGACCTAAGCGGGGACCAATTGTTACTAGTCGGTATGCGTGAGTCTAAAGCTGTGCGTCGCAAAGTCCTTGAATACATCCGACGAATTGAGAAGGACAAGCAGTTACTGGAAGACCAGAAGAAGCGAGCAGCCATTCAGTCCGCTAACCGCCGAGGCGTGACTTGGGGCGACTACTGCAAAACCTATGGTCTACCCGCTCAGAAGCTAATGACCGCACTTCTTCAGCATCGTGGTCTCTTTCGTAAGAACCCAATCAGTAACGAGTGGTCTGTAAATCCGAAGTATTCCGACTGCTTTCGTATCATTAAGCCGTCAGACCAGAAGTTCTCAGCAGGTGGGTATAACTTCCGGTTCAACGCTAAGGGGCTGGAGGTCTTCGGTAAGCCTGAGATGGTTGACAAGATGCGAGGCATCCTTATTGCATTCACTGGCACCGACCAGCAGAAGCAAGAGCACCTCCTGAAGCAGGCCCAATCCGGCAAGCTGGAGGGACTCTAAGATGATTGACCCACGCACACCTGAGGGTCGCATGACTCTCCGTTACCGTGGCTACCGGACTGAAGTCATCCTGAAGGAGCTTGGTCTAGACCCGGAAGATGAGACCCGCCAGCACCAATCACGAGACGAGCTAATAGCTCAACTGGTCGCTATGAAACTGTCGTCAGCTAGCAAGATAGCGCCAGCACACCGTTAGCAGCTCACCTACTCAATACCTAATTTAAACCTTTTGAGATGACCGATGCGGGGAGACGCCGCAGGACCAAACACGCCTGTGGTCGACCGATAGTCTCAGACTCAAGAGGAGTAATTACATGTCTAGCAAAGCTAGTGCGTTATTCAATAACCAAGACTGGAAACTGTCAGTCACCGACATCAATCTCTATGAAAATACTGTGAGTCTGGACGGTCAGTCCTATCCGTTGTCGCTCGCTATCAAGACCCTCATTCCGGGCTACCTGTCAGGCCTGCCGCCCACCAGCCGTGAGTCTATGGAGTTACTGGAAGCTCTGGCTGAAGCTGGCGTGACAATCGGTAACTTCTTCAGTAATGACCTAATGACCGCCTACCAACGCCGCCAGATGAATAAACGTGTCGAGGCTGAGCGTATCGCTAAAGAGCTGGCGTCTCAGAAAGAGCGTACCCGCGAAATGTTCATGACCGAGGACGAATGGCAGAAAGAGCTACAGCGCCGCGAACAGGTCAAAGCTGAACGCCGGACATATGGTGAGAACCTCCGCAGCGCTACCCATTCTGCTGGTCGTTCCAAGGCTTCAATTATGGCTGACCTCGATAGTGGCGCTAACTGGATGGATTCCATCTAAGAACACACGGTCCCTGACTTACCGTTAGGGACTTCAAGTATCTGACTTAAGGAGATTAATTATCATGACTCTGACTAAAGACGCTTTACAGTTTGGCATTGAGCCTGTTCGTATCACCGACACCGACAACCTCCAGATTAACGAAGGTCTGCCGACCAACGCAGACCCGCAGGTCTATGCCTTCCAGTTAGCTAAGCTGGTGAAGACCATGCTCAATTCTGTGCTTAAAGACGCTCAGGATAACATCCCGTTCCCGGTAGAAGTTCTGCCGACCCGTAACAGCTTACCGACTCCAATCATTGCTCACACTCTGGCTGACCGCTCTGTGCTGGTCCCTGTCCGTGGTGGCAAGCGACCTGAAGTCGTGACCGCTCCGTCTGGTACTGAAATCACCGTCGAGCCGATTGAGCAAGCTATCCTCGTGTCCCACCAGACCAAGTTATGGGACCAGAAGTCCTCTACTGGTTTCACTCAGGGGACGCTCCAGCAGGACGCTCTGAACATCTGCGATAACGTGGTCCGTACCATTAACTCTAAAATGGTTGACGTTCTGGAGTCCTCTAAGCTGCTGAAGACCGTCGAGCTTCCGGTCCTGACTGGTAGCCTGACCGCTAAGGCAGACACTATCATGGACGCGCTGTATGAGAACACCGAGTCCTCTTTCGGTTCTGAGGTTACTGACTATGGCATCATTGCCCATGAGTCACACCTCAAGGCTCTCTCCCGTCTGGCTGCTAAGCAGGGCTTCGGTGGTGAAGACGCTATCGTCAATATGCTGGGGACAGACATCGCCTATTACAACGGTGAAGACCGTGGCGTCTTCATGATGGCTAAGCGCTTCACGGCTCTGAGCTTCGGTTGCTTCCGTCACGATGGCGAGAACATTACTGTGGTCCTGTCCCGTGATGGCGACTCTCAGTCCCATGACTTGGAAATCCTCGGTAAAGTGTTCGTTGTCGCTGAAGCTGCTACGACCGTCAAGATGGGCACTGGCTCAGCTACTGCCGTCCTGCCTGTAGTCAAACGCCTGAAGTTCACCAAGACCGAAGCGTAAGGCCAATGGGTAAGAGCATTAGTAAAGGCTTCAGGTCCATCGCCAAGGGCCTGACAGGTGGTGTGGGACTCAAGGTGGGGCTTCGGTCCCGCCTCCTGTAGCTCCTCCTGTAGCTCCTCCAGATGACGCTCAGCAAGCTGTAGTCGATACCCAAGGTCAGGAGACCGAGGGAGGTAAGACCATGAGCAGAGGTAAGTCTGGACTGAATATCAGCAGGACTTCAGGTGGTGGGCTATCACTGTGATTAACTAACTATGGTCTGGACCAATGGTCTGGACCTGTTGTTAATGTAATAATATAACATAACAGATATGGGCTTTATGTCTATGACTTCCGCAGACCTGAAGTCCCTCCTGACTCTGGTCTATAAACTCGTGTTCCTCTCTGTGGGTCTCTACATGGTCCTCTCTGGTCGACTCGGTGTGGATGTGTTCGACACTCTGTCTAAGGCTGTGGGTGGACTTCTAGGTCCTTAGGTTTGGACTCACAGTGGGACCGATGGTTTCTGACAGAAAAATGTGAATGACCATCTAATACATTAAGCCAGCAGACTTCCCCCCATAGGCCCACCTCAAGTCCAGACCGAGGCCACCGGGGGTCCTGACCAGCCGTCTAGACATCCCGTCTAATGACACAAGTCTGGCACAAAGAATGACACAAGGTCTTGACTCAATGCAGGACCTCAGGCCTACTAAGGGTCCGCTTCAAGTCCTTGAAGTTCCTGTGGAACTTGATCGGCACATCCAGCTTCTCTTTTCCGCGTACGCCATCGCGGCTGGCGGTCATCTCTGGACCGCGGGCGATGGCGTCGGTCCAGGTAAAGCAGGAGATGGCGGTCTTCACCGGGTTTTCCAGCACCGGCAGGCGCTCAATGGTGATGGTGTAGGTTGATTCGCGGGCGCCGCTATTGCCGCCGTTGATGCCGACGTTGCCGGTTAAGATCGGCAGCATGGCGATCGCCCGGGCGGTGAGTTCGCCGTTGGCCTGGCGCTGGGGCCCCCAGCCCTGGCAAATGTAGGCCGGCTTGCTCATGCCGATTTCGCGCGCCAGCTTAATGATGCGCTCGGTGGGGATACCGGTAATACGCGAGGCCCACTGCGGCGTTTTAGCGATCCCGTCGTCGCCCTCGCCGAGGATATAGGCTTTGTAGTGACCGTTCGCCGGCGCCCCGGCCGGGAGCGTTTTCTCGTCGTAGCCAACGCAGTATTTATCAAGGAAAGGCTGGTCCACCAGATCTTCGTTAATCAACACCCAGGCGATACCGGCCACCAGCGCGGCGTCGGTGCCGGGGCGAATGGGGATCCACTCATCTTCCCGACCGGCGGCGGTATCGGTGTAGCGCGGATCGATGACGATCATTCGCGCGTTAGAGCGCTCGCGGGCCTGCTCCAGATACCAGGTAATGCCGCCGCCGCTCATCCGGGTCTCCGCCGGATTGTTGCCGAACATCACTACCAGCTTGCTGTTTTCAATATCCGAGGTGCTGTTGCCGTCGTTACTGCCGTAGGTGTAGGGCATGGCGCAGGCAATCTGCGCAGTACTGTAGGTACCGTACTGGTTAAGCGAGCCGCCGTAGCAGTTCATTAAACGCGCCACCGGCGACGCGGAAGGCGACGAACGGGTGATGTTGCCGCCGACGATCCCTGAAGAGTAGTTAATGTATACGGCTTCGTTGCCATACTGCGCTACCACGCTCTTCAGGCGGTCGGCGAGGGTATCCAGCGCCTCCTGCCAGCTGATGCGAACAAATTTGCCTTCTCCGCGCTTGCCGACGCGCTTCATGGGATAGTTAAGGCGATCCGGATGATTGATGCGCCGGCGAATCGAACGCCCGCGCAGGCAGGCGCGGACCTGATGGTCGCCGTAGCGGTCGTCGCCGGTGTTATCCGTTTCGACGTAAACCACTTCATCATCACGCACGTGCAGCCGCAGGGCGCAGCGGCTGCCGCAGTTAACCGAGCAGGCGCCCCAGACAATGCGGGTTGTGTCGCCTGTAGCCTGCTGAACTGCCGCCGCGGCGCGGCGCAGCGTAAAGGGCAGGGTCAGCCCGCCGGCGGCCAGCGCCAGGGAGCCGAGGGCTGTAGATTTTAGTAGCGCGCGTCGGCTGACGCCGCCGGGAGATTCCTGATTCGACATTGCTCACTCCATGATAGTTATGCTGTGCGGAGAAGGACCGCCACGTCATTAACAGACGCAGGGGTGAGCGATAATACGTTATGGGTAGCCAGTAGACCTTATCCCTGGTCAATGCAGGGATAAGATCTTTCATTTGAAACCGAAGAGGGCTTACTGAGCGTCGTTTTCGGCGGGACTGTCGCTGTTACGCGTATAGGTGATTTTGAAGGTGTCGTTGGCGCAATGACCGACCACCTGAACCCCGGGCTGGTCTGCCTGATCGTTTGGCACAATGGCCAGGCTGAAGGCGGTTTCCGGTACGCCATTGTTGATGATCTTCTGCTGGATGTCGCTTTTGACCCGTTCACAGGAGTCGGGAGCCGCCAGTACGGCCGTGGAGCACAGCAGTAGCGCAGCGCCGGTGCAGAGGGATAGTTTCATCTTACGCTCCTTATCGATGTTATCCAGATTTAAGCATAGCAGAACTGGTGTAAACAATTGTATTTGCTAATATGATCGGATGTACACAAAAGGAATCGTCTGTGAAAAGATTGTATTGGCTGATCCCGGCAGCGCTGCTGCTGACGGCATGCGACCGTAAAAGCGCCCCGGACGCCTTCACCCCGGAGATGGCGAGTTTTTCCAATGAGTTTGAGTTTGATCCCCTGCGCGGGCCGGTGAAAGATTTTAGCCAGACGCTGCTGGATGAACACGATGTGGTGGTCAAGAAGGTGAGCGCTCAGCTCTCAAGGGAAGGGTGTTTCGATCTGCTGACCCTGGAAGATGTGGAGAACAAAACCGGCGCCACGCTGCTGCTGGACGCCAACTATTACGTCGACGGGCGCACCCACGAGAAGCGGCTGCGCCTGCAGGGCAAGTGTCAGCTGGCGGAGATGCCTGCCGCCGGGGTGAGTTGGGAGACGGATGATAACGGTTTTATTATCAGCGCACGCGGCAAAGAGACCACCGCCACCTACAGCTATGACAGCGATGGCTATCCGCTGGGAAAAACCACCACCGCCAAAGAGGAGCGATTTACCGTCGCCTCAACGCCGTCAAAGGATCCGCGTAAGAAATTGGACTATACCGCCATCAGCACCTTCAACGATCGCACGCTGGGCACGGTGCGTCAGACCTGCGACTACGACGATCACGACAATCCGCTGAGCTGTGAGCTGCAGGTGATCGATGAAAGCGTCCAGCCGCCGCTGACCCGCCACTACACCATTAAAAACCGTATCGATTATTACTGAGCCGTCGGCTTCAGCAGGGACGGCCCGGACGTTTTGTGCTCGGCCAGATACTGGTGCTGGAACAGGCACATGCGGATGGTGTTGCGGTACTCGCCGTTAATGAAAAACTCATGGATCAGTTCACCCTCGACCATAAAGCCGAGCTTACGGTAAATATGGATCGCTTTTTCATTCTCTTTATCAACGATTAAATACAGCTTATACAGATTGAGCACGGTAAAGCCATAGTCCATCGCCAGGCGTGCGGCGCGGGTGGCGAGACCTTTTCCCTGGAAGTCGGGGGAGATGATGATCTGGAACTCGGCCCGGCGGTGCACATGGTTGATTTCAACCAGCTCCACCAGTCCGGCTTTATCGCCATTGCATTCGATGACAAAGCGGCGCTCGCTTTGATCGTGAATATGTTTGTCGTACAGATCGGAGAGCTCAACGAAGGCCTCGTACGGCTCTTCAAACCAGTAGCGCATGACGCTGGCGTTGTTATCGAGCTGGTGGACGAAGCGCAAATCTTCGCGCTCAAGCGGGCGGAGTTTGACGTGTAGCGCGTCGGTCATGGAGATTCCTGTGGTCAAAACGGAAAAGGGATTACAGAAAGGCGGCGCCCGCAGGCGCCAGCGTGGTCAGGGAGCGGCTCAGGGATTGATCGCGCGGCCGGTGCGACGGTCAAGACAGCGCAGGGTGTTTGGCTCCCAGTAGGCATTGACGTTGGCGCTCTTCTGGCAGTTATCCTGCGCGTCGAAAGCGACATCGGCTTTATCCCACTCTTTTTCCGCCCGTTTGTTCACCTTCTGGCGCAGGCTGCGGGTGTCGTTCCATTGCTCTTTTTCCATCGACGCCTGCTGACGGCTCTGCGCGCTGTCGCCAGATTCAATCACCAGCCGGTCGGTGGCGGCATAGGAGCTGGAGGTGTAGACCACAGCGCTTAACGCCAGAATGGCGGTCAGGCACCAGCGTTTGTTCAGTGTCATGTTCATCACGATTTCCTTTAAGTGATGGGTTAACCCTCAGATTCAGTTTACTACAGCTCTTTTGTCGGGCATAGCCGGCAAAACAGCGTGGGGCAGAAGCTATTATCGCGTAGAATGGTTCAACGCTTTGTCTCTTTTACGAATCTTTTAATGCTCAAAACAACGCTGCTGTTCTTTGCTACCGCTCTGTGTGAAATCGTCGGCTGTTATCTACCGTGGCTATGGCTCAAGCGCGGGGCAACGCCGCTGCTGCTGATCCCCACCGCCCTGGCGCTGGCGCTATTCGTCTGGCTCCTGACGCTCCATCCGGCCGCCAGCGGGCGGGTATATGCCGCCTACGGTGGGGTGTACGTTTGTACCGCATTGCTCTGGCTGCGGGTCGTTGATGGGGTCAAATTAACCCATTATGACTGGGCGGGCGCGGCCATCGCCCTGTGCGGCATGCTAATCATCGTGGCGGGGTGGGGACGGGCCTAAGCCCGTCATGTGTGATCCCTGCCGCTTTTTTCAACCCTAACTCTTGTATGGTAGTCGACCTGTTGCCTTACTTATCAGACATCCTATTTCATATGACTCTGTAAGGAACAACGATGGCTATCGAGACTCTTGCCGCCCGGACCGGGGCGACGCCGTTACGCATCCGTCGGGTGCAGAAGATCACCCTGACGCTGCTGTTTATCGCCGGTATCGTCAACTTTCTTGACCGCTCTTCGCTGAGCGTCGCCGGGGAGGCGATACGCGCCGACCTGGGCCTTAGCGCTACCGAGTTTGGGGTGCTGCTCTCCGCCTTTTCGCTCTCCTACGGCTTCGCGCAACTGCCCTCCGGTATTTTGTTGGATCGCCTGGGACCACGGATTGTGCTGGGCGCCGGGCTGATTTTCTGGTCCGCGATGCAGGCCCTGACCGGGATGGTCAATTCGTTCTCGCATTTTATTCTGCTGCGCATTGGCCTCGGGATCGGCGAAGCGCCGTTTATGCCAGCCGGCGTGAAATCGATCAACGACTGGTATGCGCAAAGAGAGCGCGGCACGGCGGTGGGAATATTCAACTCCTCGACGGTGCTGGGCCAGGCTATCGCCCCGCCGGCCCTGGTCATCATGCAGTTGGCCTGGGGTTGGCGAACGATGTTTGTGGTGATTGGTTTAGCCGGGATCGTGGTCGGCCTGTGCTGGTATGTGGGCTACCGTAACCGTCGGCAGTTTACCCTGCAGGAGGAGGAGCAGCAGTATCTGGCCAGTGAGGAGGCGGCCCGCCCGGCGCTGAAGTTTAGCGAATGGCTGGCTCTGTTTAAACGGCGGACTACCTGGGGGATGATCCTCGGCTTTTCCGGTGTGAACTACACCGGCTGGCTGTATATCGCCTGGTTACCCGGCTATTTGCAGGCGCAGCAGGGGTTAAGCCTGGCCCGTACCGGCTGGGTGGCGGCGATCCCGTTTCTTGCCGCGGCGGTGGGGATGTGGGTCAACGGCCTGGTGGTCGATGCCCTGGCGCGCAGAGGCTACGATCAGGCGAAAACCCGCAAAACGGCGATTGTTATCGGTCTGGTGCTGTCGGCGCTGGGCACCTTGCTGGTGGTGCAATCGTCCACGCCAGCCCAGGCGGTGGCTTTTATCTCCATGGCGCTGTTTTGCGTTCATTTTGCCGGGACGTCCGCCTGGGGGCTGGTGCAGGTAATGGTGGCGGAGCATAAAGTGGCTTCGGTGGCGGCGATCCAGAACTTCGGCAGCTTTGTGTTTGCCTCCTTCGCGCCGATCGTGACCGGCTGGGTAGTGGATACGACTCACTCTTTCAATCTGGCGCTGGTGATCGCCGCCGGGGTGACCTTTGCCGGGGCGCTGTGCTACTTCTTTATCGTCAAAACTCGCATCGATTAGCAACGCTCGGCGATTCGTCAACAGCAGGCCCGCAGGGACGCGCGGCCGCCATGTTCTTCTCCTCCCGTTACCTGCGCTATCCTGTCACTGCGGCGATTGCAGCCTCGTGCCCCGTGCTTTATCACGCAAGATCTTCTTGTATGGTAGTTGACAGAAATCAAAGATGTTATACCAATTGCGTGAGATGGTTGAGGCACAAAGGCATTCTCCTCGAGAGTTCTCCCCGAGAATGGTTGATGGGCTACATAACAACGAGAGTCATCATGGAAAACACCCTCTTAACCGCTAACGCCACGCTGCCGACCTACGATCGCAGCGCACTGACCCCCCGTATCGTTCATCTTGGTTTTGGCGCGTTTCATCGCGCTCATCAGGCTGTGTATGCCGATATACTGGCCAGCGAGCACGGCAGCGACTGGGGCTACACCGAAGTTAATCTGATTGGCGGCGAGCAGCAGATCGCCGATCTCCAGCAGCAGGATCTGCTGTATACCGTCGCCGAAATGTCCGCCGACGCCTGGACCGCGCGCGTGGTTGGTGTGGTGAAGCAGGCGCTGCACGCCGGGGTTGATGGTCTCGAAGCGGTGCTGGCGGCGATGTGCCAGCCACAGGTGGCCATTGTCTCCCTGACGATTACTGAGAAAGGCTATTGCCATTCGCCAGCCAGCGGCGAACTGCAGCTCGATCACCCGCTGATCGCCGCCGATCTGCATAACCCGCACCAGCCAAAATCGGCGGCGGGGGTAGTGGTGGAGGCCTTATCTCGCCGCCGGGCGGCCGGCCTGCCTGCTTTTACCGTGATGTCCTGCGATAACATGCCGGAAAATGGTCACGTGATGCGCAACGTCGTCTGCGCCTACGCCCGGGCTTTAGACGAGGATCTTGCCGCATGGATAGAGCAGAATGTCACCTTTCCGTCGACGATGGTGGACCGGATTGTCCCGGCGGTGACTGCCGAAACCCTCGATAAAATTACCCAGCTGACCGGGGTGCGCGACCCGGCCGGGGTGGCCTGCGAACCTTTCCGTCAGTGGGTGATTGAGGATAACTTTGTTGCCGGACGTCCGCAGTGGGAGAAAGCGGGAGCGGAACTGGTCGCCGACGTGGTGCCTTTCGAAGAGATGAAGCTGAGAATGCTCAATGGTAGCCATTCGTTCCTCGCTTATCTCGGCTATCTGGCCGGTTATCAGCATATCAACGACTGTATGCAGGACGATAGCTACCGTCGCGCGGCGCTGTCGTTGATGCTGGACGAACAGGCACCAACGCTGAAGGTGCAGGGGGTGGATCTGTCACGCTATGCCAGTTTGCTGATTGACCGTTACTGCAATCCGGCGCTGAAGCACCGCACCTGGCAGATAGCCATGGACGGCAGCCAGAAGTTGCCCCAGCGCATGCTGGACTCAATACGCTGGCATCTGGTGCATCAGCGTGATTTTACACTGCTGGCGCTGGGCGTGGCAGGGTGGATGCGCTACGTTGGCGGCGTTGACGATGCGGGCCAGGCAATCGAGATATGCGACCCGTTGTTGCCGGTTATCCAGCAAGCAGTGGCTGCCAGCGCCGATGGCGAAGCGCGAGTCAAAGCGCTGTTGGGTATTGAGGCGATTTTCGGCGTCGAATTGCCGCAGGAGTTACGCTTTGTCACGGCGGTGACCCGCGCCTACTTAGCGCTGCAGCGGCAGGGGGCTAAAGCTACCGTCGCCGCGTGGGCCGCCGCGCAATAATCTTTTTCCGGTGTCGGTCCCGGGGTCGACACCGGCTCTTCAGTTATTTTTACGATACTCCGCTGATGTCTATTTTTTGCTGACGATCGGTTTTAGCAGACGCAGAATATGATCGAACGCAATGTCTATACATAACTCTATATTTCCCTGATTTACTAAAGATAATTAGCTGTTATTTTTCCGAACAATGGCTGGTATTTCACCGCAATAATGGCATAGTTAAGTTATTGAAAAAGAACTTTCTCTGCAAAAGGAGTACGGGCCATGTATAAAAAAATTTTATTGCCTGTTGATGTCTTTGAAATGGATTTAAGCGATAAAGCGGTGCGTCACGCGGAATTTCTCGCTTCGGCCGAAAATGGCGAGATCACCTTGCTCAACGTTCTGCCGAACAGCAGCCGTTCGCTATTGCGCGGTTTTACGGCGGATATTCGTAAGTTTGAAGCCTATATGAAAGAAGAGTCGGAGAAAAAAATGCGCGAGGTGGCGCGACTGTTCGCCATCCCCATGACGCGGATCCATACCCGCGTAGTCTTTGGCAACGTGCGTGACGAAATTCTGGCTATCAGTAACAACGAAGAGTTCGATGTCATTGTGATTGGTTCCCGCAAACCGGGGATCTCCACCCATCTGCTGGGCTCCAACGCCGAGTCAATTCTGCGCTACGCCAAAACGCCGGTATTGGTCGTTAGATAATCCCTTCAATGAGGACGGCTGCGTCGGCCATGCCGGCAGCCGTCTGACTCTTATTCTTCACTAAACCAGTCGCGGTTCTCCTGGCGAATCAGCAGTACGGATTCGCTGATTTCATGCAAATGGATACTCATGGCTTTTTCTACCGCCTCGGCATCGCGTTTTTCCAGCGCGGTGAAAATCTCATGATGCTGGCGCAGAAGCATCTCCGGAGAGGTGACATGGTCCAGACTCATATAGCGGACGCGATCGATGGCGGCTTTAATATTTTCCACCGTCTCCCAGGCCAGCTGACAGTCGGCGATAATCGACAGCTTCTGGTGAAATTCATCATCGAGCAGGAAAAAGTCGTTTAACTGCTGCCGATCAACGGCAATACGCTGCTGGTGAAGATTCTGTTCCAGCTGATAAAGTTGCTCTTCGTTAATCATGCCGGCGGCACGGCGAACCACCGCGCACTCAATCGCCTGGCGGACGAAGCAACCATTACGCACCTGCGACAATGAGATTTTATTGACGTAGCTACCGCGCTGGGGACGAATCTGGATAAGTCCGTTTTCCGCCAGCTTAATGAAGGCTTCGCGCACCGGCTGACGAGACACCGCAAAACGCACGGAGACTTCTTTCTCCGACAGCGGTGTACCAGGCGGGATCAGGCAGTGAACGATATCCCGGCGGAGGATGCGATAAATTTGCTGATTGACGGGTTGCGTCGGATTCAGTTGCGATTCTGCGGCCATTGATGGTTACTTTTTAGGGGGTTATGCGCACTATTTTACGCGTTTTTTGCGTTTCCGCCCATACCCGGCCCGCAGGCCGGGTGGCTGACGGTTAGCCCTGACGGTGAACGCTGAGTCCGGCAAAGCTCTGACTCACCGGCATCATCTCCAGGGTGTTGATGTTGACATGTTTCGGCAGGGTGGCGACCCACCAGACCGCCTCGGTCACATCTTCCGGCGTTAGCGCTTGGGTATTTTCGTAAGCTTTTTCGGCTTTAGCGTCATCGCCCTTAAAGCGGACGTTAGAAAACTCGGTGCCGCCCACCAGACCCGGCTCGATGTCGGTCACGCGCACCGCGGTGCCGTGCAGGTCGGTACGAAGATTGAGGCTAAACTGACGGACAAAGGCTTTGGTCGCCCCATAGACGTTTCCGCCGGCGTAAGGCCAGCTGCCTGCCGTAGAGCCGATATTGATGATATGGCCGCGATTGCGCTCCACCATCCCCGGCAGCACGGCGCGGGTCATGTACACCAGCCCTTTATTATTGGTGTCGATCATATCTTCCCAGTCTTCCACACTGGCGCGGTGCGCCGGCTCCAGACCAAGCGCCAGGCCGGCGTTGTTCACCAGCACATCGATAGCCTGCCACTCGGCCGGCAGGTCAGCAATCAGCGTCTCAATGGCGGCGCGGTTGCGGACGTCAAGTTGCGCGATATAAAGATTATCGCCCAGCTCGTCTTTCAGCGTCTTCAGGCGCTCTTCACGACGACCGGTGGCAATCACTTTATGACCGTTAGCGATAAAACGGCGAGTAATACTTTCACCAAAACCGGCGGTGGCGCCGGTGACCATGATAATCATCTTACTGTTCCTCAACGCTTTTTGTGTTTTCATACCATAGCACGCACAGGCGGCGACCGGTAACGGAAATCATTGCGACCCCTTAAGGAGAGGCCTAATCTTACAGCATTAGCCTGTACAGGAGAGAAAGATGTCCGAACGAAACCCCTTTTTTAGCGTCAGTACGTTGCCTTACCAGGCGCCGCCGTTCGATGTGATTGACGACAGCCACTATCGCCCGGCGTTTGATGAGGGCGTCCGGCAGCAGCGGGCCGAAATTCGCGCTATTATCGACAATCCGCAGCCGGCCAGTTTCGCCAACACGCTCGAGGCGCTGGAGCAGAGTGGTCAGCTGCTGGCGCGGGTGACGCGGGTCTTTTTCGCCATGGCTGGCGCCCATACCAATCCTTATATTCAATCACTGGATGAACAATTTTCCGCCGAACTCGCCGAGCTGGGGAATGACATCTGGCTTAATGCGGCCTTGTTTCAGCGCGTGAACAGCGTCTACGAGCAGCGCGACGCGCTGGCGCTGGACAGCGAGTCCTATCGTCTCCTGACCCTGACGTGGCAACGTTTTGTACATGCCGGGGCGACGCTGGCTCCCGAGCAGCAGGCGGCGCTGCGCACACTGAACACCGAAGCGGCTACGCTGCAAAGTCAGTTCCAGCAGCGACTGCTGGGAGCGGCAAAAAGCGGCGGCCTGGTGGTTGATTACCGGCATCAACTGGCTGGCCTGAGCGATGAGGAGATAGCGGCGGCGGCTGACGCAGCGCGTGAAAGAGGGCTTAGCGACCGCTGGTTGCTGACGCTGACCAATACCACCCAGCAGCCGCAGCTGCTTGCGCTGCGCGACCGGCAAACGCGGGAGAATCTCTTCGCCGCCGGCTGGACCCGCAATCAGCAGGGCGATGAGCATGATACGCGTGCCCTGGTACTGCGGCTGGCGGCGATCCGCGCGCATCAGGCTGAGCTGTTGGGAGCCGCTGATTACGCCAGCTGGGCGCTGACCGATCAAATGGCGGCTTCCCCGGCGGAGGCATTGGGCTTTATGCGTCAGATCGCGCCGGCGGCGCGGGCGAGGGCGGAACGTGAGCTGGCGGACATCCAGCAGGTGATCGACAACGAAGGCGGGGGTTTTCGCGCGACGGCATGGGACTGGCTTTACTACAGCGAGCAGGTGCGGCGGGCTGCCTATGCCATTGATGACGCGCAGCTCAAACCCTATTTTGCCCTCGAGCGGGTGCTGCACGACGGCGTCTTCTGGACGGCCTCGCAGCTCTTTGGTCTGCGCTTTGTTGAGCGCTTCGATATACCGGTCTATCACCCGGATGTGCGGGTCTGGGAGATCTTCGATCACAACGGCGAAGGGATGGCGCTGTTTTACGGTGACTACTACGCTCGTGACTCAAAGAGCGGCGGCGCATGGATGGATGTGTTTGTCGAACAGTCGACTCTGCGCGCGCAGCGCCCGGTTATCTACAATGTCTGCAACTACGTCCGCCCGCAGGCAGGGCAGAGCGCGCTGCTGTCGTGGGATGAGGTGATCACCCTGTTTCATGAGTTCGGCCATACCCTGCATGGGCTGTTCGCCAGCCAGCGCTACGCCAGTCTCTCAGGGACCAATACGCCGCGCGATTTTGTCGAATTTCCTTCGCAGATCTTCGAACACTGGGCCAGCCAGCCGCAGGTGTTTGCCCACTACGCGAAGCACTACCAGTCCGGGGAGCCGATGCCGCAGGCGCTACGCGACAATATGTTGCGTGCGGCAACCTTCAATAAAGGGTACGACATGAGCGAGCTGTTGGCTGCTGCGTTACTCGATATGCGGTGGCATAGCCTGTCGACCTCGGCATTACCGGAGGAGGTGGACGCGTTTGAGCAGCTGGTGCTTCGGGAAGAGAACCTGGATCTGGCGGCGGTCCCCCCGCGCTATCGCAGCAGCTATTTCTCCCATATCTTCGGCGGCGGCTATGCGGCAGGCTATTACGCCTATCTGTGGACCCAGATGCTGGCCGACGACGGCTATCAATGGTTCGTGGAGCAGGGCGGTTTGACCCGTGAGAACGGTCAGCGTTTCCGTGAGGCGATTTTATCACGCGGGAACAGCACTGATTTAGCTGAACTGTATCGCCAGTGGCGCGGACACGATCCGCAGATTGAGCCGATGCTGAAAAATCGCGGGTTGAGTGCGTAGGGCAATTTTAGTCTTACAAGATAACCGGGCGCGCTGCCCGGTTTTTTGTCTGATCTAGTCGTAACCTTATATTTCTTTTACCTCACGCTGCCTAAATCTTTATCGCTCTCTCTCCCTTTAAGCATTAGCGTGGCTTCTTCGATACGAATGAAGCGCCCGGAATCATCTATTTCAGCGAACATATAAACTTCCATGTCCACCTCTTCTCCGCTGCGCCTGGTGCACAGAACGCGATGCCTTGTGGCATAAAGATTCCCGTTACGAAGTTCGTCATGTAACTCAATTTTAGCGAAGGCGATAATTTCCCGGAGTCTACGCGCATGCTGAGCAAAGCCATCTAATCCTTCCCACTTGTTATCAGTACGCTGCCGATAACCGGGACTAAAATAGCGACTGAGTATCCGATCCAGTGGTATCTGTTGGTGGTTGATAATGTCATCCAATACCCTAGTAATAGTAATCATTTTGATGGTTAGTCCTCTGTGAAAGTGATGAATACTTTACAATCGACTAACTGGCTTCAGTACGGTATAAAAGACATTAAACACCTCAAACACGCCAATATGCACGATCCATTGATTCCATTCGAACCGGTGTTTTCACCCCAGGGACCCACTTTACTCGTCGCGGTACGTCAGTCTGAGGTAATACGGGAGACTCCACGCCACCATCACAGCTGTGGGCAGTTAATCGGTGCCATACGTGGGCTACTTACGGTCGATGGCGGTGATTGTCGCTGGGTGGTACCGGCAACACATGCCGTCTGGATACCGCCAGGTGTTCCGCACGGCCTGCGCTCGCACGGTCCATATTCAGGATGGAGTGTTTATGTTTCTGCCAAAGCCTGTGGCGAGCTACCTGATAAGCCATCTGTTCTCTCAATGACAAATCTGCTGCGTGAAGCGATAACGCGAGCGGCTGCATGGCAAGGTGTAGAGCTTAATGCGTCCCAAAAACGTTTAGCTGGCGTTATTCTTGATGAAATTGGTTCCCTTCCCAGGGTTAATCTTGGGCTTCCAATGCCGCAAGATAGCCGATTGCTCAGAATCGCGCAGGCGCTGTCAGCAAACCCGGACGACGGGCGCAGGTTGGAAGAATGGGCAGCCTGGGCCGGCATGTCATCACGCACGCTCACGCGACGATTCCGAGCCGAAACGGGTTTTAGCTTCAATGAATGGCGACAGCGGATACGCTTACTCAGGGCTCTTGAGCTACTGGCTGCCGGCAAGCCAGTGACGGCGATAGCGCTGGATCTGGGATATGACAATGTGAGTGCCTTCATAGCCTTGTTCCGTCGGATGTTCGGCACTACTCCAGGGCGGTATAAAATTTAATTATCTCTTCGCTGAACATGATGCGTTATCCGCCGCTTTGATTACGTTTGTTATGGGCTGAGAGGGGCAAGTAATTCGGGCCCCTGATTTTTCACATTGCCGACCGCCCGCGTTACCGGGTGCCAGGTAAAATCGTCGGCGGGGACGGCTCCGATGCTGGCTATCTCCGCCGCTTCCGCGCCGGTGACATCCTGCCTCATCCATTCCCGGGCGGCTTCAGGCGCCAGGACCAACGGCCGACGGTCATGAATATCGACAAGACCGCGATCGGCGGCGGCCGTCACGATCAAGAATCCTTCGGCATGGTCCCCACGTTCGAACGGAGTCCGACCAATCGCGGCCATAAAAATTGGCTGGCCATCCTTACGCTGGATAAAGTATGGCTGCTTTGTATTTCCTTCCTTTTTCCACTCAAACCAGCCGTCGGCGAAGCAGATCGCCCGTCCGTGCTCCCACAGCGGCTTGAACATCCTGCTGGAGGCTGCAGTCTCAACCCGGGCATTAATCAGCGGCGGTTTATCCCACCATCCTGGCGCATAGCCCCAGTAAACGGCATCGAGATGGAGTTGCTCATCGCGTTCATTGAGGAGTAAAACTTTTGTCCCGGGCGCGACGTTATAGCGCCCGATAGGCGCCGGGTCCCAGGCAATATCTCGTTCGGCCGCTTCAACGAGATGCGCCAGGTATTCCTCCCGGCTTTGCGCTTGCGCAAAACGTCCGCACATAGCCACCTCCAGCGTCATGTCTGACTAACAGTATAGATCAGCTGCAAAACGGTGTTTTCACCTGCCCAAATACCACGCTCCTTCCACGTTAGTAGACCATTATTTCAGGCCGTCATCTTGCCTGACGTCGCGACAGTACACGCTGGGCGTTAGGCCTGGCATTGTCCGTTTATGCTTCATCGTTATTACCCTAACGCCTGTCTGATAAAGGAAATCGTTTTTACTCTTTTTATTATCTTTCAGAATTATCGCACAGAGTTTTACCTTTGTTTGAAATGGTTGTCGCTGGGTTGTATTTGAAAATATCCACCCCTTATTATTTAAAAAGTCATCTTTATCTTTTAAAAGGTTGTTATGAGTAACTTACTATTATTAGTCCTGGCGGTGGTGTTATTGTTTACATCTTTGTTTTTTGGCCTGTCCTATGTTAGAGAAAGAAGAAAAATGAAGATGCGCTTTAATAAATTCCGACGTTAACCGATCCTTCCTGCGGAAAGCGCAAGAGCAACAGATGAGAATCTCGTTAACTCTTGTTTGGTAGCTATTTGGAATTTTTTCATAATATTGATTTTGTGAGAGAAGATCGTCTTATGACTGATGCCCAGTTTTTGCGCTATCTGCTGATTGTTCATTCCCGTTCTGATCGCATCGATAATATAAAGTTGTGATTTGGTCAAGGTTAACCGAGGGCATTTGACACAGCGTCTGCTGTCTTTTTCCAGCCCACCGCAACTAGATGTTGTCGACTCCGTCAGACGTTTTGCAATCTGATTTTTTACGCGGCGCAAGCCGCTGTTCATGCTGATAAAAGTGGCATCGCGTAGACAAAGTGGTAACTGTTCAACCTGCAAAGCGCTGTCGGTGGCGACGAAAATAAAAATAGACGTGTGCGGAGGAAGTTTTTTGAAAAACGGGTGGCATAGATAATGTTCACCAGCGGCCATTTCTGTGAACAGCATATCAATCGGACCTAATATATCTGTGGAACAGTCCACAACGGAATACGGTTCACGGATGTGTTCTTCTTTCGCGATCTCGCTAAGCAGTTCGCAAATTCCGCGATTAAGAAATATGTTTTCAGTGTTAATTAAAATATCAGGCATAGTCATGGCGATCGTGAAAGTTGTCATGCATTTAAAGTGGAGAACATTAAATGCGTATGCCTTTAGGATATTTCTAATAATCAACAAATGCAATAAGTCTAATTTTGGACTTTGAGCTGGCGAGTGAAATTAATGGCATATTAATCAATGACTTATTTTTTAGCGTTGCGCGGGCATGACCGCTAATTTGGCACAAACTGCTTAAATTGCTTATATTGCATGCGTTAATTCTGGTCTCAAATATATTAATCAGAGTTACTTATTCACTGTATGAATTGCTTTTTCAAAAATACCTTTTGCAGGCGCGGGTCCTTGAGGAGATTGCGCCTGAGCGAAACCTGGGGTGGTCATTGATAAAAAGGGGCGGGGTAGACCCGCCGCTGCGGAGGGTGAACAGCAACGGCGTACAACAGAATCAGTTATCAGGATTGTTGGAAATGCTTTTCCACACCATTCCCAGGCCGATCAACATCGACGCGAAGAGGGCGAACAGGGTGGTTGAGATAAAAATGCTGGTCATGGCGGTGCCTCAGAAAGTGCGTATGCAGATCATTAGGCACGGTGTCGGATGAAAGGTTCCTTACCCGGCCGGGTATATTTTCACCAGCGGCGTCCGGTTGACGGCAACAAGGCGAATGCCACGTCGAAGCGCCGCTGTTGGCAAGGGGATCCTGACAGGCAGCCGTGTTGCTAACCGCGCTGTTCATGGGGAGAATACACGACGGCAAAGGGGGAGCGATTCGGACGTTGACATCCCCTTAAACAAGTTATATATACATGTCGCTTCTGTTTATTGAATGTTAAACAGCATCAGTTATGGGACTCAGAAGCGCCACAGCCCCCGCCGTCGGGCGGGGGTAACTTCGCCACCGGCATGCTTATTTTTCACTGAGGCTGGCGAAGAAAAATTTTTTATTTCGGGTCTTGAAAAACGCGCCTTAGATATTATTTTATATAGCGGACAAGCAATGCTTGCCTTTATGTTGAGCTTTTGAATGAATATTCAGGAGGTTAATTATGGCACTCAAAACCTTGTCAGCACTCCCGGTATTTGCTGATTCTCTTTTTGCCGATCGCTTTAATCGTATTGACCGTCTTTTCAGCCAGTTAACGGGCGATACGCCGGTGGGCACTTTACCGGCTTATGATTTACAGAAAGTCGACGACAGCAATTTCCTGCTCAGCGTCAGCGTGCCTGGCTGGAAAGATGATGAGCTGGAAATAGAAACCGTAGGGGGGAATCTGCATATTTCCGGGAAACGCCAGGAAACCGATGCCTCGACAGACAGCGGTGAGCGCTGGATTTATAAAGGTATCCGCCGCGCTAATTTCCAGCTCAGTTTCTCTCTTCCTGAACACGCCCAAATTAATCAGGCGCAGCTGGATAGCGGCATCTTAAAAATAGCCATCCACCAGGAAATCCCGGAGAGCGAAAAACCGCGTAAAATTGCGATCGAGAATCAGGGGCGCGTGATAGAACATAAAGTTTGATTCACCGTAGATCCGAGGATGTTACATTAAAGGCCCGCCCTGCGGGCCTTTATCCTTTCCCCCCTGAAAATATAAATGGCCTCCCGACGACAAAGAAATCGATATGCTATTCTGTTAACAGACGCAGTGAGTCTGCTATTTCTTTCAATTTCGGCGAGGAGGAAGAATGACTGACGAGATCGATAGCGACGCAAACAGTACGCATGAACTAACCGCTGAAGTGGCTCGGGCGCTGATCGCGCGCGGTTGGCGACTGACCACGGCGGAGTCCTGCACCGGAGGGAATCTGGCGGCAGCGCTCTGTGCCCAGGCGGATACCGCGGCATTTTATGATACCGGCGTAGTGACCTTCAGCGATGAAGCCAAGCGCAACGTGCTGCAGGTTCGCGCGGAAACCCTGGCGGTACACAGCGCCGTCAGCGAAGCCTGCGTTCAGGAAATGTCCTCTGGTATTCTGGCGCTCGCCGGGGCCGATATCGCCATCGCCGTCAGCGGCTACGCCGGACCGGAGGGCGGGGAAGATGGTACCCCCGCCGGCACTGTATGGTTTGCCTGGAATTTTCGCGGCCAGACTGAAACCAAACGGATGTGCTTTGCCGGCGACTGTGAGACCGTGGTGGCGAAAGCGGTACGATATGCCCTGGCGGCGCTGAGCGAAAAGCTTCCCCACTGGCAGTGACGATGCCCGGGTGCGCGGCCTTACAGGTCCATTGCCTGGCGCGCTACCGGCCAGCAGATCTCCCCGATGCCGTTAAGGCAGGGTCGGGAAAAGAGAAAGCCCTGAAACAGGCGAATGCCCACCGACTGCAGCCAGCACCACTCCTCCAGGGTTTCGACACCTTCAGCCACCACCGTAATGCCAAGATCCTCGCAGCAGCGAACGACCGAGGCGACAATCGCCTGTTTGGTGCCGCTAATATGGATATCGCGCACCAGTTCCGCATCCACTTTGATTTTATCAGGCTGAAAACGGGTCAGTAACGACAGGCCGGAATAACCTGCGCCAAAGTCGTCGATGGCCAGCTTCATGCCCGCGACGCGCAGGGCTTTGAGCACCTTGCGGAACTGGTCAAAGCAGGTGATCACCTCTGTCTCGGTGACCTCGATCAGTACCTGATCCGGTCTGAGGCCGGCCGCCAGCAGGCTGTCCATCAGCCAGCCTACGGCGTCAGGGTGGTGATACAGCGATCCGGGCAACAGGTTAATCGCCAGCTGATGTTTCCCGAGCGGCAGCAGGCCGGCGAGAGCGAATGCATACGCTTTGCTTTCAAGATCAAAACGGTAGCGATCCTCCGCCGCAATGGCGGCAAACATTTCCACGGGAGAGCCGCCGGTTGGGCTGCGGATCAGAGCCTCAAAGGAAGAAACTCGCTTTTTAGCCGGCTCGACAATAGCCTGCAGAGCAAACTGGCAAGGTTGACCGGGCAGGTGCTGCGGCGCGGCCGTACCTGACGCGGGCATCATCATCCAGCGAGAGGGCTGCAGCGGCTCGGGCAGGCAATAGCGGCCGCCGTCGGCAATGAAGGCGCTAAGCAGCCGGAACATCCGGTCGTTGACCGGTTCGGTGACCCCAAACGTGCTAAAGCGCAGAATTTCCTCCAGCGCGCCATCGGTTTCAAACAGCCGGAGATCCAGTATGCGCATTCCGGTGCCGTGAAAACGTCGGTAGGCTGAGTAATCGCGCATCAGCTCCACTACGTCGCGATGACGCGGGTCGCTTTGGATTTCGCTGAACAGCGACTCAAGTGCCTCCTCAGTCCCTTCCAGGACCTGGAAAAACTGCAGGCCGTTAAACAGCAGAATGCCGGTGATGCCAAGGGGCAAATTTTTACTGCTGGCGCGATGGACTAAAGCGTCGAGATCGACGGGCGGGCGGTCAGGATGAACCTGGCTGCGGTAAATCAGGGTGGTTAGCATAGTTGTTACGATCGCTCCCGCGGCGTAAGGACATCCGCGCTCAGCATGCAAGATGAGTATGGCCTGACCCTAAAGGAGGGCGAGGCTGATATGTACAAACATTCAACCAACCGTGATGTCCGCTACGCGGAACGCGAGCTTCACTTTGTGATTCCCTTCACTGTACAGGGAATTACACATTTGGCTATCTTTTTCTCATCCTCAATGCAAAAAGACGCTAACAGGCCTCTCATTCCCTCCTCAGACACTGGCGCTGCGTCTTATTTTACCTGTTAATATTCGCTACCAGGAATTATCCTACCATTCTATTTCCCACTCTCAAAAATGAGGCGCTGGTCTTGCCTGAATATAATCGAGTGAATATTATCACTCTAAATTAAATTCTTTTGTCAGGTTTGATATGAGCGACTTATTTATTGTTTTGTGTCTGATTTTATGTCCCATCATTTCTTTATGGAGTGGCTTTTCCTATATTCAGGAAAGGCGCAAGAGACGGTATGTTTTCCGTTCCAGAAGATGATTGTTTGACAGAATAAAATGACGAGTTGTATCAGCGTTTGGCGAGCAGTTGCACAAGGTTGTTAAACTGCTGACGGCTATTCAAATTAAATTTACTCATAATATTCTTTTTATGTGAATGAATCGTTTTGGGACTAATATTTAGCGCAGCGGCGACTTCATGCGGGCTCAGGCCAATACTGAACGCGTAAATGACTTTGGTTTGCGCGTCGCTGACCGACCTGCAGGCGCAATTAATGCAACGCCGCAGGCGATTGAACGGCGGGTCTTGCCGCGGTAGCAGCGGACGCTCAATGGCGTTAGCTATCTCATCTTTCAGCCGCTGAACGCGAGCGTGAGGCGGCATAAATACCGCATGCTGCAGACAATTCGGTAAACCCTCATCTACGGTACCGTGTTCATTGTCCGGGAAAATAAAAAGCGTATATTGTTCCGGGGCATGCTGAAAAAGATCCTGGCATAAGTACCACTCCCCCGCGACCATTTCCGTGAATATCACATCAGCTTGCGCCATCGATCCTGCATCCCATTGTTGAGAAAACTGATAGTGTGGCCGCCCGGCGGCCTTCATCGCTTCATCAACCAGTTCAGCAATAGCGACTCGCAAATAGTGATTTTTTATATTGAACAAAAAATTAGTCATATAACTTCCCTGTGGGCATTAAAAAACATATCTGGATAAATTAAAGAATATAATGATGATGCAGGTACTATTTTTAGCCGTGGTAATCTAAGGGATGTTTTCCATTAATGCAATATCTGGTGGGGAAAGTGAGATAACGGTATATTGATATGCGAAAGTTCCTAAGGAAGGTGCGAACAAGTTCCTGATATGAGATCATCATATTCATCCGGAGC
>OLYC01000651.1_pt1 | contig 27318 bp, 13 predicted proteins | sample 1674271 | NCBI WGS metagenome assembly OLYC01 (sample SAMEA103958154, study PRJEB25191) | human gut metagenome
CGTCTCGGAAGCCATGACCTTCGCCCTGATCGCCGTAGCCCGTCTGACGGCAATTGCCGCATCAAGATGATAAAAGTCCACTTTCTGAGTTTGGTTGACACTTTTGAGGCGGTTTAATTGATATTCTTTACAAACCTCTATGTAGGACTAAGTTGTGCTGATAGTTTTATTGGTGAACATCTTTTCACAGTGTAGATGTCGATTAAATTGTTCAGCAGCAGGGGAGTGTTGGAATGGCGGATAACATGATATGTGATAGTTCTGCATCTTATAGTGATTAGTAACGGGTGGATAGTCGAAGCTGTTACAATAATAACCTCATTGAAATTTTTCCAACAACAGTGGTGTAGATAACAAAAATAAGCAATTTTGTCGGATAAGAGGTGCTTTTTAGGGTAATTTTGCCGATTAAGAAGATTGTTTGTCTAGTTTACTTGTCAGATTGACAACCAGCAAGGGGCAGGTGACTATTACATCAAATGACCGTCTTTATCACAAAGTAATAATTTACAGTGGACTTATTATCTATCTGTTACGCCAGAAACGCAGTAATGTGATGACAACAATCATTTCCGTTAATACTCCATAATTATCTTGAGGTACCAGAAGTGATTGTCTTCAATGTCGGCAAAATTTGCTAAATTTGTAAATTGGCAAGATTGATGATAGGAAATGAATAGCTTTACGGAAAACACTCGCGTGCAAGTGCCGGCGGCATTGCACTTATGTCGTCTGGGGTATACCTATCTCGATGACATCGCAGATTATAATCCTGACACAAACATTCTGACCGACATATTTCTACGCTCACTCAGGAGATTGAATCCCGAATTGGATGAGACTGGAAGCTGTCAGATGCTGGACAAGATAGTCGGAATGCTTCGGAATGATGATCTGGGCAGAGAGTTTTATACCTTACTCTCTGCCAACAGTGGTCTTAAGCTTGTCGATTTCGAGAATGCTGACAATAACGAGTGGCACGTTACCACGGAATTTACCTGTGAGAATCCTGACACTGGTGACAGTTTCCGTCCAGACATAACTTGTTTTGTAAATGGGCTTCCGCTTGCCTTCATTGAAGTCAAGAAACCTAATAATCACGACGGGATTCTTGCTGAAAGAGACAGAATCAACAGGAGAATGTCCAACAAGGCATTCAGGCGCTTTATCAACATCACGCAGTTGATGATTTTCTCCAATAATCAAGAATATGATAACGACAACCGTGTTCCGATTCAAGGGGCTTTTTATTGCTGCATCTCAGAGAATAAGGCGTTCTTCAATGTCTTTCGCGAGGCAGACAAATGCTTTGTCTCTTCTTATCCTTATGAAGAGGTTTCAGAAGAACTTGAGAAAAGGGTCCTCAAACATCGCAATTGTGTCGTTATTAAGAATCTTCCTGACTATCAGACTAATAAAGAGCCGTCTACTCCTACCAACAGAATTCTGACATCGATGTTGAGCAAGGAGCGTTTCCTGTTTCTCCTCCGATATGGTTTTGCCTACGTGAACAAGACGACGGAAGAAGACGACGGAAGCAAGAAGGTTTCTTTGGAAAAGCACGTGATGCGTTATCAGCAACTGTTCGCATCTTTGGCCATCAGGAGAAAATTAGCCGCTGGAGTCAAAAGCGGTATCATCTGGCATACTCAAGGGAGTGGTAAGACCGCACTCGCATACTATTCCGTGCGAAGCCTTACGGATTTTTATGCTCAGAGGCAGACTGCCGTGAAATTCTATTTCATCGTTGATCGCATCGCTCTTATGGAACAGGCAAGCGATGAGTTTGCAGCTAGAGGACTGATTGTAAGAACTGCGAACAGCAGGAATGAACTGATGAAAGATTTCAGAAGCATCGACCCTGTGGAGAATAGCGTGGGCAAGCCTGAGATAATGGTCGTCAACATACAGAAATTCAAGGAAGACTCTGAGAAGATCCAGTTGGACAACAGTTACAGCACATCTCTTCAAAGGGTGTTCTTTATAGACGAAGCGCATAGGGGCTACAATCCTGAGGGGAGTTTCCTTGCAAACCTGCTTGAAGCTGATAAGGATGCCGTAAAGATAGCTCTAACAGGAACGCCTCTTCTTAAGGAAGAAAGGGAGTCTTGGCGCGTTTTCGGTAATTACATTGACACATATTACTACGACAAATCAATCTCTGACGGATATACCCTGAAGTTGATGCGCGAGCCTATAGAAACGGTCTATAAGGAAAAGATAAAAAGCATATTGGACAAGTTGGCCGGAGGTGTGGAAATCAAGAAGAGCGACATTGACAAGAACAAAATCCTTGAGCACGATAGTTATCTTAATGCTCTTCTTGACTACATAATCACCGACTTCCGCCGTTTCCGCAAGGAACAGGATGATGAAAGTATCGGTGCGATGATAGTTTGCAGGACAAATCCACAGGCAAGAGAAATGTATCGTCTGTGGCAGGAGAGATTCTCACGGTCTCTGTATGTCGAGAAGAAGCAGGAAGAAAAACTGATGATGCTCGAAGACCCGATGATTTCATATGGTTCTCCCAAGAAGCCTCTCAAGGCTTCTCTTATATTGCATGATGAAGGCGACAAACTTGAGAGAAAGGCCTATATCGAAGGGTTTAAGAAGCAGATGTCAGTAGATGTGCTGATTGTCAACCAGATGCTTCTTACAGGTTTCGATGCGCCGAGGCTCAAAAAGCTCTATCTCGGCAGGAGCCTTGACGGACACGACTTGTTGCAGGCGCTTACAAGGGTCAATCGTCCATACAAGGACTTCAAATATGGCTACGTGGTTGATTTTGTCGATATAAAGGAAAATTTTGAGGCAACCAACGACCGTTATCTAAGGGAGTTGAACCGCACTGTGGATACGGCGGATGTCCCAGTCGATGCACCAGTAGGTAATGTGATTATCGAGGACAAAGAGGCTGTTATCTCCAAGATGAAGGAGATAAAGAATATCCTTTTCAACTTCACATGTGAGAACCCGGAGGATTTTCGCAAGGAGCTTGACGAAATCAGTAGCAAGGACGCTCTCTATGCACTGCGTTCCACTCTTAATAAAGCGAAGGCTATAATCAATCAGGTCAGGGCATTCGGAGACGAGGATCTTAAGTTGAAGGTTGAAAAACTGGCGGTGGTCGGCATTCCAACTCTGATTTCGGAGGTAAGTCACCGTATCGAACGTATCAATCTGATGGAAAACACTGAGCATATGGCTGATGTCTCGGGCATCATCAACATAGCTCTCTCTGAACTCGATTTTGAGTTCAAGAAAGGTGTCCCGGAGGAAATGAGAATAGTCGTGAATGACATCCGTGAGCGTTGCGACAAGGTACAGGCTGAATTTGAGGCTAATTTTGACAAGGGAGAGGATAAGTATGTGATTCTTGCCGACCAGTTTCGCGAATACTTCCGCAAGAAGGGCTTCGTGCCACAAAACACGGCGGAGGCGAAGGAAAGCATCGAGTATATGGATACCGTGATGGCAAAAATCCGTGAAATCAACAGGCGCAATAATCTTCTGAAGAAGAAGTATAGGGGTGACGAGCGTTTTGTGCGCATCCACAAGAGAATTGAAGAAGAGAATGCGAAGAGGGAGAAGCCTATAATCTCTTCCGGAGAATACGAAATCGCAGAAAATTTGTCACAAATGAAGTCGCAGATAGACAATATGATATACCTTAATTCCCATATTGTCGACAATGAGGATGCCTTCAAAAGGGATGTGCTTGCTATTATCGGCTCCAAGTTGGTTGATATGGGCATACCTGCCACGCTTTCTGACCGCAAATTCATCAATAATCTTATTACAGCAGAATATTTTCAACAGAGAAACTATCTATAAATGAGCGATATAAATATTACAGAGTCAACGGTAGCCTTGATTGATTCACTCAAGAGTACAACGGCAGAGTTCGGTCTTGCGGGAACAGGAAGTGAATATAAAATTGTCATAGAAATCTTCCTTTATAAATTTTTCAATGACAAGTTCGGTTATGAAGCCAAGAAGGACAAGGTCTATGGAGAGCGGTTGAGGCGAGCGGAAAAATGGGATGCCGAATATGACACATTTACAGACGAGGAGGTGGAAGACCTGTTCAGCTATCTTCCATCTTCGGTGCCGAGACTGAAGCCTGAGCACACTCTTGCCCATCTCTACAACGCCACAGGTAAGGGCGATTTTTCTACCCTTTTAGATGCGACGCTTATCGACATCGCAAAGATTAATTCTGACACGTTCTCGGTTTCCACGTCTGGAAAGAGCCGTGTGAACATTTTTTCGGCTGTTACATCCTATGTGACTGACACGCAGAAACGAGACGAGTTCGCAAAGTCGCTGATGCGCAAAGTGGCTTCGTTCAATTTTGAAGATGTCTTTACCGAAAAATATGATTTCTTCTCAAGAGTGTTCGAGCATCTTCTCAAGGGCTTCAACAATGCGGGAGGAGGAAAATACGCTGAGTATTATACTCCGAGAGCTATCGCTCAAGTAATGGCAAGGCTTCTTGTAGGGGACAACGCTGAACTGCGAGGTGTGACCTGCTACGATCCGTCAGCTGGAACGGGAACATTGCTTATGGCTCTTGCACACCAGATTGGGGAAGATCGCTGTACAATCTATAGCCAGGACATTTCCGAAAAATCCAGTGAGATGCTCCGACTTAATTTGATTCTTAACAACTTCGCGGCTTCGCTCCCAAACGTAGTGCAGGGAAATACCCTCCTTGAACCATCGCACAGAAATCCTGACGGTACGTTGAAGAAGTTTGATTTTATCGTGTCTAATCCTCCGTTCAAACTTGACTTCCCGGAATATAGGGAATCCTTGGCATCTGACGGAGTCAGGTTCTGGGCCGGAGTTCCAAATGCAGTAGCCAAGATAGATCCGGCAAAGCCAAAGATGGCCATCTATACCTGTTTCATCCAGCATGTCATCAATTCTCTGAAATCGACGGGTAAAGGAGCGATTGTCATTCCTACTGGATTTATTACTTCCAAGAGCGGGGTGGAGAAAAGGATTCTGGAGAAGATTGTGAATGAAAGGATTGTCTATGGCTGCGTGTCGATGCCGTCTAATGTCTTCGCCACCACGGGAACTAATGTCTCGGTACTTTTTTTCGATAAAAGTGCAAGTTCAGACAAGGTCATCCTTATCGATGCGAGCAAGCTGGGTGAGGAGTACAAGGAAGGCAATAATCAGAAACGACGCTTGAGGGATTTCGAGGTGGACAAGATTGTGGAAGTATTTCAGAACAAGGAGAGCGTCGATGATTTCTCCGTTGCAGTGACCTATGACGAGATTAAGGAGAAGGGTTATTCCCTTTCCGCCGGGCAGTACTTCGATATCAAGATTGATTATGTGGATATTACCGAGGAGGAATTCAATAAGAGAATGGCCGGTTATAAAGCTGAGCTTACGGCGCAGTTTGAAGAAAGTCACCGGTTGGAAGCGGAGATAATAAAACAGCTGGATAGTCTTAAATTCAATTCTTAATGACATGGAATATATAGGAGTTATCTCATCTGTAATTGCGGCCGTTTTATCTCTATTTGTAACAATTCGAAATACGAAAGCCAGTATAAATAGACGAATTGATCGTAAGAAACGTAAGATTCTTGAAATTGAGAATTCTCAATGCAGAATGTATGGTCTGAACCGAAAAAGCAATGTGATAACTCCTTTAGATGAGAAAAAGAATAAACTTCAGTCCGAGATAAATGAACTGCAAAGAAGGTTATAGGTTATGGTGAATCTGAAAAAATGTTTGTTAGGAGAATTAATTGCGGTAACCCGTGGTGCGAGCCTAAGTGGGAATTATTACTCCACTAAAGGCGAATATATTCGTTTGACTTGCGGAAATTTTGATTACCATAATAACTGCTTCAAGGATAATACTTCAAAAGATAATCTGTTTTATACAGGAGAGTTCAGAGAGGAGTTTCTCCTTGAAAAGGGAGACATTATCACTCCTCTGACCGAACAAGCCATAGGACTTCTTGGAACTACAGCCCGCATTCCTAAAAGCGGAAAATACATCCAAAGTCAGGATATTGCCCTTGTTAAATGTAAAGCTGGCAAAATTGATCCAACATTTTGTTATTATCTGATCTCGTCACGACTTGTCCGTAATCAGTTGAGTGCAGCCGCTCAACAGACTAAAATCCGTCATACGTCACCGGATAAGATAAAAGACTGCACTGTATGGATTCCTGAACTTGATGATCAAAAAGCAATCGGACGATTATTGGCCTCTTTGGATGAAAAGATTCAGCTTAATAAACGGATAAATGATAATTTAGAGGCGATGGCAAAGCAGCTCTACGACTATTGGTTTGTGCAGTTTGACTTTCCGAATGAGGAGGGCAAACCGTATAAATCAAGTGGTGGGGCTATGGTCTATAATGAACGCCTCAAAAGAGAAGTTCCTATTGCTTGGGAAGTTGAAAATCTAATCGATTTTGCAGAAATAAAGAATGGTGCGACACCTTCAACAGCCGACGAAGCAAATTATGGCGGTGATATAGTTTGGATAACTCCAAAAGATTTGTCTGACCAACAATCAAAGTTTGTGTATCAAGGTGAACGCAATATAACAAAGCAAGGTTTCGATTCTTGTAGTACAAGTATGCTTCCAACAAATTCTGTACTTATGTCAAGTCGTGCTCCAATCGGTTTGGTTTCTATTGCAAAGCATGAGGTCTGTACAAATCAAGGTTTCAAGAGCTTTATTCCTAAGAGTATAAGTGATTCTATCTATTTATACTACTACATAAAACACCATATCAAACAAATAGAGCAATTAGGAACAGGTACGACTTTCAAAGAAGTTTCAAGGGATGACCTCTGCAAGTTTCCAATTCTTACTATTGGTGCAAAAGACATCTATGTGCAATGGATAGAATTACAAAATGGAATAGCAGACAAACAGCTTGCTCTTACAAAAGAAATTGTTGCTCTAACTAAGCAGCGTGACGAGTTATTACCTCTATTAATGAACGGTCAAGCCACGGTAAATTATCATTTATCTGCTTGTTAAGCTCAATTTTGCGGTCGATATCAGCAAGCACCTTTCCAATGGTATGTTGTTCTGTCAAAGACGGAAGTAACACAGGTATAGTGTTGATAGTACTATTGGAAAGTGTGTATCGCTGACCACTTCCAGAAGCATTGTTTTCAAAATACTTCTGGATATATTTGGTATGCATGAAGGCATTTAAATATTTGCCATCCACGATAGTCGGGTCTGGCGTAATCAAGGCACAGTGATAGCCGAGGACGACATTGTCGAAATCATCAGCAAAATAAGTTGCTATTCCTATATCATCCCTTGTTTCACTATCTTTGGTGATTGCTACCTGTCCTTTAGCGATAGAGCATTTGTCTATTTCTGCTTGTTTTGCAGATGCAAGCATAAAATGCTCGGCTTTATCCTTTGTAATAGCCCAGTTGTGATAAACGTCCACGAAATTGCACAGTCGAACAGGTATTTCCCCCTCAATGGTTTTCTTGTCGACACCGCTAATTTCAATTTTAGCGATGTCTGCAAGTTTATATTTCTTCAGTTCCATTTTTTTATTCTTTTTGTTGTTGCCTCTACTCATCTCCCAACAATCCTCTTATTTCCTGGTCGAAGTCAGAGTCAATACGTTGGGTCTTATTGAAAATTTCGTATTCTTGTTCCGCTTTCTTCTTGGCTTGTTCCGCAGAAATTTTACCTTTGTCTGGCAAAATTTGGTAGCGTCGGAAAGTGAGGAATTCATTTACGCTTGCCGAGAACTGCTGCATATTAAACGTGTTTTCACGCTCAATAAGATCCTCGATATAGTCGAAGAAACCTGTGACGGCACGTTCTAATTGGCGGATTTCTTTCTCTTGTAGATAGTTCTTGGCGATGCTTACATCCGATTTTAGAACACGACCATCTGGTGCATTTTTCCAAGTGGTAAGTCCCATGTGGTCCTTAGTATGGTCAGCCTTGGAGTATATAATCTCTGCTGCTGTATGTCCAGTGATAGCATAATGGAAGCGGTTTTGAACCATTGCATAAAATTCGCGTGTGGTTGGCGAGTTCTTGTCATAGTCGGTACTACATTCTGCATAAATATCTGTTATTTGCTGCCAGATACGGCGTTCGCTTGCTCGAATAGAGCGTACACGTTCGAGCAACTCACGGAAATAGTCCTTTCCGAACACTGCCGTGCCTTGCTTCAATCGCTCATCGTCCATAGCAAATCCCTTGGTGATATATTCGTTGAGAATCTTTGTTGCCCATTGGCGGAAGCGAGTAGCCTTTAATGAAGAAACACGATAGCCAACCGCAATGATGGCATCGAGGTGATAGAAGTCCACACTATGTGTCTGCGACTTATTGGCCATGGCTCCATGCTGAGTGGTTATTTCCATTTTGGAAACAACCACTTCTTTATCCAATTCCCCTTCCTCAAAAATATTCTTCAAGTGCTTACTGATAGCTGGTACACCAACACCAAATAGCTGTGCCATAGCTTTTTGTGTACACCAAATCGTCTCGTTCTTGATAACCACCTGCACCTTGCCTTCAGAGTTAGGCATACTATACAGTAAAAATTGTATTTCGTTACTCATCTTGTTATTCCCTTTTTGCGTTATCATTAAAGTTGATGCTGTTAAGCTGTCGCATAATCTCATTCTCTAAGCGATGGCTTTCCTCGAATTGCTCTGCCAATGTATTCTTGTAATCAGTCATTCGCTTATTGAACTCCTCTTCCGTGATATCAACATAGTCTATCTTGATGTCAAAATATTGACCGGCTGAAAGACTGTAGCCCTTTTCTTTGATTTCTTCGTATGTGACGGTTACGGAGAAATCATCAATAGCTTCCTTGTTTTGGAATGTATTGACGATTTTGTCTATCTCGTTATCACGTAAGCGAACTTTCTTCAAACCATTGCTGTCTTTGTATTCCTCGCCCAATTTGCTTGCATCAATCAGTACAACTTTGTCACTATTCTTTGAGTCGTCAAAGAATAGCACGGACACATTGGTACCTGTATTGGCAAATACGTTGCTTGGCATAGAGACACAACCATATACAATATTGTTGTCAACAATGTGTTTCAAAATCTTATTCTCAATGCCACTTTTGGCAGTGATGAATCCTGTAGGTATAACAATAGCTCCTTTACCAGAATCTTTCTTCAGTGAGTTGATGACATGCTGGATGAAGCATGTGTATATCGCCATACTGTCTTTCTTCTTGGCTGGAACCTTTGGTACGCCAGCCCAAAAGCGAGCAGGGAAGGCGGCTATCTTTTCTCGGGTATCGCTAAAATCCATCTTGAAAGGTGGGTTACTTACCACGAAGTCGAATTGGCGAAGACTTTGCCCATCGTCGCTTTTGTGATAAGGAGCAACCAAAGTGTCGCCTTGGATGGCGTGGTCAAGTGAAGATACCAAACCGTTGAGCAACAAGTTGAGTTTTAGCATCTTGTTGCTTCGTTGAGAAATATCCTGAGCAAAAATGGTGCATTTGTCTTCACCTATTTGGTGGGACAATGCCATCAGAAGCGTGCCCGTACCTGCTGATGGATCATAGCATTCTACATTATGTAGGTCGGCATGGTCGCCAACTAAAAGGCGTGCCATAATCGTGGCTATGGCATGAGGTGTGTAATACTCTGCATACTTACCGCCACCAGCTGTGTTGTAATCCTTGATGAGATACTCAAAGATATTGGCGAAGAAGTCGTAATGTTCAGAAAAAGCTTCTTCGAATGAGAAGTTTGCCAACTTATCGACCATAGCACGAGCGAAAGGTGCACGTTGTGCCACATCGGTTACGTATTGTGTCAATGGCTCAAAGAGTGGTATCTTGGTGTTCTGAGTGGTCTGTGTAGAGTAAATTGCCAAGTTTTGTTCGGCAATATCACTCATGGTATTGTCAAAGATGAAGTCGAAATCTCCCTTTGCCTGTTGGTTCCAAAGATTGGCTATTAGATGCTCTGGTTTAAGACGTGGAAGGTCTGGTGAGAGTGAAGCCCATAGCATCTTGCGTTCCATGTCACTCAACTCGCTGTATGCTACCTCCCATTTCTCTGCCGTACGAATCTTTTCAGCATATTTGTTATTGGAGTTTTTGATGGCGTAGCCAAACTTATCGTTCAAGAACTTATACAAGAAAACCTCTGTGATAATCTTGTACTCATTGCCATCATTGCCCATTCCGTATGTCTTGCAAGTAGCCTTTAGGGCATCAATGAGGGCTACTGTCTTTTCTCTTATTGTCATATAGTCTTAATTTCTTGGATATGTTGCGTTATATTGATTGATATATTGACGAGCTATGCGAGACTGAATGAAGGTGTAGTCATCGAAGTTTCCCTCCATCGTAGGATAGTGATCCAGAGTTTGGGCTATCTCTGACAATACTGTCATCTCGAAGTAATCGTCTTTCTTCAGAATGTCGTTTCTGTCGTACACTTTTTGGTCTATTTCAGTCTTGATATCAGTGAGAATAGTCACGATGTCATTGTCATAATAGCTGAAGATAAACGGCTTATGTTCAGACAACCTGCGCTTGTTCTCCTCACGAATTCGTTTGTGGACATTGGCAAACTTAGTGTCGCCATTGTATTTTTTCTGCAATCGATTGTTGCTTTCCTGTAATTTAATTAGTCGCTCTATGATTTCATCGAGTTCCTTGCTCTCTTGGTTGAATTTTGCGATACTATCCACCACAAATCCGTGTTCCTTGAATCGCTGCATGAAGGCATCACGTAAGGTAATGTATTCAGGGTCGTCAGGGTCGGTGTTTTCTGTGAATTTCCGTATCGCTGTTGCCCATTTGTCTTGCAACTCTCGTCCGCCTGCTATCATTTTCATCTCTTCCTCACCTATTTTGGAGAAATTAAATCGAATGTCTAGCATAGCTTCATTGATCAGTTGCTTAGTTTCATCTGATACAGAGAATGCTTCCTTTTGGTTGATGATGTCTATGTGGTGTTGCACTTCTTTCAGCATGTCTGGCAACTTGGTTATCTCCAGTTTGCTAAATGCTTCTTTCAACTTATCATCACCAAAGGTGCGAACGATATTGGCGCAATCCTTGGCAGAAATCAGCGTCTTCTTGAGTTCGAGCAATACTTGCTTGTCTTCTATAGAAGAAATCTCCGAGGAGAATTCCTCCACATTGTTGGTTGTATAATCAAATAATGTTTGACGTACATCCTGCATTTGATGGATCAATTCCTCTGGACTTTCCAAGACAGCCGAGAATGTATCTGTAGTGTGGTCTCCATCAACTTCGTCTGGATTATTGAAGCGATTCAACTCTTTAAGATAAGCTTCGTTGGTCTCCTCAAAATTCTGCTTGATATTGGCAAAGTCGATGACATAGCCATATCTATTATCCTTATATGGACGATTAACACGAGTGAGTGCTTGCAGAAGATTATGGTCTTTCAACTTCCTACCAAAATAAAGTCGCTTTAAGCGTGGTGCATCAAATCCTGTCAAGAGCATGTTGAAAACAATGAGCAAATCAATGGTCATGTTCTTCTTGAATTCCTTAATAATCTGCTTGCGAGTCTCCTTATCGTCACTATCATGCAAGATGAGACCTACACGAAGCGGATGCTTTTGGTATCCGATCATAGGGATAGCATTAGCAACCATCCATTCATTGCCATCCAACTTTATCTGTATAGTCTTTGCCTCACCTCCATCATTTAGATTTTGGAAAGCTTCGTATAGTTTTCTGGCTTGTTCGCTGGTTTCGCAGATAACCATTCCGCCCAAAGTTTCATCTCCTTGGATTTTACGAAATTGGGTAAGGTCGGCAGCGATATAGCGAGCCAATTCACCTACGTAACTATCGTGCTCGATGATTTGTGAGCGTTTGATGTCTTTTTTCTGTACAAGTGTTTCCAACTTGTCATATACTTCGGAGAGTCTTTCTTTATACGAAGTCTCAATGTCCTCTCGTATGATCTTTAGTGTATATCCATCTGCAATGGAGCGATCATAATAATAGGTGTGAAAATATCGTTGAAAGACAACACTCGAAGCGCAATCTGCCTTTAGCAAAGGTGTGCCAGTAAGTGCAATTTTAATGGAGTTGGGGTCTGCATCAAACAGATTCGCCAAAAAACATCCACCAGGCTTGTAGCCTCTATGAGCCTCGTCCATGATGAATATTCGCTGTAAGTTGGTAGCGTATGCAGGTAAGTCAACCTTTTCTTTATCTTCTGCAAAACGCTGAATGTTGACCACGGTAATCTCTTGATGTCCACTTGTACCTTGTTGAGCTTGGTTATTGCGGAATTGTGCCATTAACTCAGCCTTGGTATTTGCAGTGGAAACAACCAACCCTCTTGACTCAAACTCTTGCTTAGCTTGTTCCAAAAGGTCTATTCTGTCAACAATGAAATAGAACTTGGCAACCATGTTCTTCTTAGAGTAATAATCAGACAATACGTATGTGAGGTAAAACGACAATGCCGTTTTACCACTACCTTGCGTATGCCAAACTACTCCAGAGGTGGCTCCTTCTGAAATTTGCTGACGAATTGCCAGTGAAGCAAACATTTGCTGATAGCGCATGATGTGCTTTTGGTCAGTGCTTTCAATCTTGCCATCCACTTCTTTTTCCATTTTCACGTAAGCTATACCATATTTAATAAGGAATAGCAAACGTTCTGGGCTACACATAGATGTTAAGATACGATTGGTCGGCGTGTTGATTCCTAAATTTGTTTGGTATTCTGGCGTATGGTGTATGACTTGACAGTTAAAGTCTGCCAGAATATTCTTTTCATCCTCCTTGTTGATTTCTTTATAAGGATATTCTTTGTTATATGGTGCTATAGAGAGATTGTTGGGATTCTCCTCTCGAAAGCAGTTGAATGGTGCGTTTTCTCTTGCAGCAGTGCAATAGAAAGCTCCTTGGATGGGCACTATGCCCCCCATGGTGTCATATTCCATATTGTTGGAGAATATCATCAACTGGGTGATGTTGATAAATCTACGATATTTCTTGTTGGGAAAACGCTCGAAGTTCATTCGCTTACTTTCAGCCACAATACCACCATGATTGTTTGGCTTCTTGACCTCCACGAAGCAAAGAGGCAATCCATTGACAAACAACGTGATGTCAGGGCGGAACTCATCTTGACCATTCTTGCAAGTAAATTCTGCCGTAAAATGAAATTTGTTGTTCTGAGGATTCTCGAAATCAATTAATTTGATGGGAGAAACAGTCGTAAGTCGTCTATAGAAAGATTTTCCTAAGTCGTCATTGTCTAATTCTTGACGAATGGAGCGCATGATATTGTTAAACTCACCTTTTGATGATGGGTTTAAATATTCAAACTGTTTCTTAAATACATCAATCAAGATGTTTGTATCTGGGTCATACACCTTACCAGCCATGTCTTCACTAATCTTCCCGAAATAGGAATAACCTAATCGGGTTAAGTGAACCATGGCAGGCATTTGTACCCTTGTCGCTTCGTTGAATTTTCCCATATTGTTCTAAATTTAGTCGAAATTAATAATCTCACTAACACTCTTCTTTGTATTTTAAAATTCTGAATGCAAAGATACGGATAATTTTCGAAAAATGATATTAGAAGGATGAAAAAATGCCGGGCGCATCTTGAAAAAGATGGCTCGGCATTGTTTTTGAGGGAAGGTCTCCAGCTCTTGGTGGGGATCAAGCGATGGAATCACTTGGAATGGGGGCTGGCTTTCTTCTTAGTTTCTTAGCTTTTTGCTTTCTTATTTTACGCTCCACTCAAACAAACCGCAGGACAGAGTTTCTGGCTGCTTCAGCTCGAGCTTCACAGCCTTGGTCTTCACTGGGTCGAAATTCACGATGCAGGCTACACCTCGCTTGCATGGATAAGCATCGGCTCCTGGAACTTCCTTCCAGTTGCCTGCCTCGTCCTGATAGTAGAGCTTCCAGCTGTTTGGCACCTTGCAACCGCCCCATGGCTGGTCGTCGTACCAATATACGGTGCTGGTCTTGATCTCCTTGCTCTCTGGGAAGGTGTAGGTAATCCACTCTGTAGTGTTCTTCTTTGGCCACCAGTGGATGTATGGGACAGAGCGGTCGTTCTCATCGGCTGGAACCAGTCCGTCGGTGATGCTGCTCTTGGCAGGCACTGGAGAAGAGAATTCTACCTTAGCCTGAGCTGCGAGAGTTGCAGGAGCTGATGGCTTTGCAGCCTTGACATCCTGTGGCAACCATACCTTCATATTGCCGTTGCCACGATGAGCCCAGGCGAAGTATGGGATGAGAGTCAGGGTCTGGTCCTTGGTGCTCAGCTTGCCGCTCTTGTCGTAGGCGAGGGTCTGCACGTTCTCAGTCAAGGTCTCCATGTTCTGACCCTTGTAGAGTGTCAGTACATTCTTATATTTAGGGTCGATGAAACCATCGTACGAGAGCTTGCCCTCAGCGAACTGAGGTTCGCGGTTCTCCAGGATGCTCATGATGTCGAAGCCCTTGTTGTCTGGCCACTCTGCGCAATATACAATAGGACCACGCTCGATGCTGATGCAGCCACGGTCGGCCTCTACCTTGTTGTTGGCACGTACGGTGCGTGCCTCTATATCGAAGTGAACGCGAACCACATCGCCCTTCTTCCACTTGCGGTTGATGGTATAATAGCCATCCTCTGTTACCTTAGCCTCTACCTTCTTGCCGTTTACGGTGATGGTATAGCCCAGTCGCTTGCCGTCGCTGTAGTAGTAAAGGTCTGATGGTACTGGCTGACCCTTTACCCAGCCCGGGATGCGGATCTTCATACCGAACTGACCTGCCTTGTTGTCATCCACCTTGATGGCGATATCTCCGTTCCAAGGGTACTGTGTGTCCTGGCTCAAAGCCACCTTCTTGCCGGCTACTTTCAGAGAAGAAGAGTTACTGAGGAAGAGGTTGACATATACATTCTTATCTTTTACAGCATATACATAGCCTGGGAGGGATGGCAGGAAACGGCAGATGTTGCTAGGGCAGCAGGCACAGCCGAACCAAGCCTGGCGCTGATGCTGACCCATGCTCTCCAATGGGTTAGGGTAGAAGAAGCCGCCGCCGTCCATGCTCACACCACTGATGAGACCATTGTAGAGGGTACGCTCCAATACATCGTAATACTTACTCTCGCCATGGAGGAGGAAGAGACGGTAGTTGACATAAACATTGCCGATAGCTGCGCAGGTTTCGCAGTAGGCACTCATGTTAGGCAACTCGTAGTTCTTTCCGAAAGCCTCGCCGTTGTTAGTAGCTCCGATACCTCCGGTGATGTAGAGCTTCTTGCTCACGATGTTGTCCCAGATGCGGTCGATGGCGTGGATATAGGCAGTATCTCCGGTAAGGGCAGCTACATCTGCCATACCAGCATACATATAGGTAGCACGTACGGCATGACCTACAGCCTCGTCCTGCTCCAATACCGGTTTGTGGCTCTGAGAATATTCCTGTTTGATAGATGTCTTGCCACGATAGTCGAGGAAGAACTTTGCCTCTTCGAGATATTTCTTGTTGCCTGTAGCGAGATAAAGCTTGCAGAGTGCCATTTCGGCAATCTGATGTCCCGGTACCACGCAAGCCTGTCCTGGGTTAGGACCAACCTCGCGAACCACGCAGTCGGCATAGCGGATAGCGATGTCGAGGAACTTGCGGCTACCTGTAGCCTGCCAGTGAGCCACGGCACCTTCTACCATGTGACCGAGGTTGTAGAGCTCGTGGCTCAGATCCTCTTCCTTGCTCCAGCGCTTGTCGCCAGCCCAGAAATGAGGATGCTTCGGGTTCTGTGTACGTGCGGTATAGAGATATCCGTCAGCCTCCTGAGCCGGAGCGATGATATCGAGCACGCTATCGATATAAGCCTTGAGTTTCTTGTCAGGATAAGTTTGCAGCACGTAGCTGGCACCCTCAATCGTTTTGTATGGGTCGGTGTCGTCGAAGCTGTAGGGCATCAGTTTGCCCACATCATAGGTGTCGCTGGGATGAGCTGCGCGCTCAAAGTTCTTGTATCTTCCCTCTGTTTCGCACTTGCTGAAAGCCAGCGGGATGGTTACTTTGCGAGAGGTTTCGATACGCTGTCCCCAGAACGTATTGTTCCATACCTTAACTGATGTGAAAGGCACCGGAGTGATAGGATAACCACCCGAGCTCTTGTTTACCTTCTGTGCCGAGGCAGGCATCAATGCCAATGCTGCCAAGGCTGATGTTACTAAAATCTTCTTCATGTATTGCTAGTTTATTTTGTTTGTCTTTTGTAAGGAATGTATTCGTCCCAAAGTTTCAATGAGTGCAGATAGCCCGAGAAAGGCCATGCCTCTTCGGCATTCTTGCCCAGAAGCATAAACTGCGATGGCTTGACGAGGAGCTGGATATCCTTCTGGCTGATAAGCTTGTCGTTGATGTAGATGCTCTCGATTCTGCCGTCGAAGCAGACATATACGTGCTGCCACTTGCCTTCCAGGGTCTTCATCTCCTTGTAGCCGGCATCCTCATACCATCCGTAGTGGTTCATCACACCGCAGCGTGGTTCGGTGCCGTTTACCAGCATCAGCTTTTCCAGTTCATCGTGAGAAGAGGTGAAATCGGCTACGCATTCATTCTCGGCAATCTCCGGATTCAGAATCCATGCCTCGATGGTATATGGAGCGTTGTCGCGGATAGTGGCTGGAAGCATGAAGTTGCTTCTGTAACTCTCCTTGCCGGTAAAGGCGAATGCCTTCTTGCCCTCTATGGTCTTGATGATGGCTGCTGTATCGTGCTGTGTCTCGAATTCGCCCTTGAGATGGACATCCAGCGGACTGCCGTTCTTGATGTAAGGCACGGTATCGCCCTCGTTGTAGTAGTCAGCGCTGATATCTACCACCAGTCCCTGACAGTTCTTGTCGGCTACTGCCTCACGCACGATGTTGCTCTGGGCATCGAAAGCCTTTTCTGCCGCCTCCTGTTCCCAGTTATAATAACGGAGATTGGTGAGGGTAAATTGTTTTTCGCCTGCAAGAATTTCCAGTTTTCCTTCAGAAAGATTCAGTCGAGGATCGTTTTCATCTATCTGATGCCAGCTTCCGTTGTCGAAAGTTTGGGCGGTGAGGGTATGTTTGCGTGTCTTGCCGAGCTGCGGATGAGTCATCACCAGCTGGGCACCTGGTTGCAGGGTGATGGCATCTTTGCCAGCCATGCGCTCTCTGATGGCGGTGCCCTGAAGGAGCGAGAACTTGCCGGCAAGCATTCCCTCGTTGTTATGCCAGGTTGTGCCATCGAAGTCGGCTGCTGTCAGACCGAGCCACTGCTGTGGGGCAGAATCTTCTGCGGAACCGTAAACCTTGATGTTCCAGATGGCGCCACCGAAACCATTCTTCTGTCCTCCAGTATAGGTGAGGCGGATGTACTGCGCCTTGGCATTTCCGAAATCTACCATCGGCGAACCAGCCAGACGGTTCTGTCGCTTGTCGGAGAAGGTCTGCCAGTGCTTGCCGTCATTCGATGTCTCGATGAGATACTGATAGAACTGTGTTCCGTATTCAAACTGAGTCCAGATGCTCTTGATGCTCTGCTTCTTGCCCAGGTCGAGCTGGATCCAGGCTGGTCCGGTGGTGCGAGGGCGCCAGAGTGTGCCGTTGTTGTCATCTACCGCATATTCCGGACGGAAGTCGTTGTCGTAATAAGAGGAGGCGGTAACCTTGGCACCGAAGGCGAGGTTCTTAGCCACCTTCATCTCCGGTTTCAGATCTAGACCTTCGTGGGTTGGGATAACCTCCTTGATAGTGCCGTCGGCATTGAACTCGAGTTTATCGATTGCCACCTGACGATGGAATCCACGGTTGGAATGCGGATTGTCGTGGCGATGATATACGATGTAGTAGTTGTCGCCTTCCTGCAGCACGCTGTTGTGTCCCGGACCATGAACGGTTCCATCGGCATTGGTCTTGAGGATAGTTCCGTGGTAGGTATAAGGACCGAGCGGACTCTTGGCTGTGGCGTAATCTACGCGGTAGCTGGCATCCTCGCAATGCTCGCAGGAGTAGAGGAAGTAGTAGATGCCGTTGCGCTTGAAGACGAATGGAGCTTCGAAGAAGTGAGTAACCTCGGTGTTCGGGATGAGCTTGGTCTCGCTGAACGATTTCATGTCAGGATTCAGCTTACCTGCTCCGCAACCGAAGCCCTTGTAGATGCCCCAGGTGCCCCAATACATATAGACCGAACCATCATCATCTCGGAAGGTCTGACCATCCAGGGTGATGGCATTCTTTACGAATCTATCCGGTACGAGCACGGCTTCGCTCTCGCCCAGCACGTTCTTCCAAGGACCACGAGGTGTATCGCCCACACCCAGATGGAGCTTGCAAGGCTGGCAGTAGAGATAGTAATACTTGCCGTCGGCTTCGTTCTGCATTACATCCGGTGCCCAGATCCAGTGGCTGTCCGGCCAGTTCATCGGCATCAGGGTCCAGTTCTTGAAATCCTTGCTGCACCAGAGCTGTGCCGGTCCGAAACCGGCTCCGCTACCATCGGTAGTAGCATATATATAATAGGTGTCACCAAACTTCTTGATGGTTGGGTCGGCAAAATAACCAGGCAGGATAGGGTTGCCGGCTCCCGGAGTGTTGTAGGCAGCTTTCTGGGCAGCACCTGTCTGAGGAACTGCCGCAGCTGCCGTTACGAATAGTGTTACAATTATATTCTTATTAACCATATCAACTTCTTTTTTAAAATGTTCATTTCTTGATAACCTTGATGACGAATCCACCGCCCGAAGCAAGATGGATTTTCATTTCCGATTTCTGATTGATGACAGATTTCTCTATCTTGTAGTTTTCTGCATCATGATTGGCATTGATACCGTCTTTCAATACGATAGCCTCGTAATCGCCATCTGTGAGGAAGTCAAACTTCAGGGTGAGCGTGCGCTCATCCCAGTTGCTCTGACCGCCAACATACCAGTCGTTGCCCTTCTTTCTGGCGGTAACGATATACTTTCCGATTTCGCCCTGTGGCACGATGGTCTTGTCGAAGACTACAGGCAATGAAGCAATGTATCGGGTGTATGGCTCATCAGCCTCATAGTTGGTAGGGGTGTCGGCGAGCATCGTAAACGGACTGTCCTGTACGATGTAGCAGGCAGCCTGGTGGCATCGGGTTCCCATCGAAATCGGTTTGGTGTAGATAGCCTTCCAGTTGTCTCGGGTTCCGTTTCTCATCGCTCCCGGTGTGAAATCCACCTGTCCTGCCATCATTCTGATGTATGGGAAGGTGACATCATAGAGCGGCATATCATTCTTGGCTTCCGTCCAGCGGCACTCTTCCATACCAAAAACACTCTCGTAGTTGAGGATGTTGGGGTAGGTGCGGTTCAAACCGTGTGGCTTGTAGATGCCGTGCAGGTCGAGGATGAGATGATGCTTGGCTGTGCAGGCAGCCAGGCGTTCCACCATTTCGATGGCAGTCTGGTCGTCGCGGTCCATAAAATCCACCTTGAATCCCTTGATGCCCATATCAGCATAGGTCTTGCAGATGGTTTCCAGGTTCTCGTCCATCACGTTGAATACTGCCCAAAGCACGATATCCACGCCCTTGCTCTTACCATATTCTATGAGCTTAGGCAACTGGATATCGTCTATTGGTTTCAGAATGCTTCCCTCTTTCGAGTTGTACCATCCTTCATCAAGGATGATGTATTCCAAGCCGTGATTATGAGCAAAATCTATGTAATATTTGTAAGTATCGAAGTTGATGCCTGCCTTGAAATCCACACCTTTCAGATTCCAGTCGTTCCACCAGTCCCAGGCCACCTTGCCCGGTTTGATCCAGGAAGTATCGCCTATTTTGTTGGGAGCAGCCAGGGCGTACACCAGATTGCTGGTTGGCATCTGGGTATCGTGCTCTGTGATGGCGAAGATGCGCCAAGGATAATTGCGTTTGCCGGTGCTGGTTGCGATGTAATCGCAGGTGCTCTTTACGTGGCTCATGTGTCGCCAAGGGTAGTAAGCCATCTCCTTAGGGTAGGGAGCAAAGGCGGCTCTCAGGATTCCCTTCTCTTTATCTTGTTCGCTGCTGTTAGCCTTCAGCCACATGCCCGGATACTTCTCCAGGTCGCTCTCCAGGATAGTGACTTTCGCCTTTCCGCAATCTATGGTTGCCGGGAGAAAAGCCAAATCCTGCTTAGCGGTATCGAGCCGTGTTTCGTGATAGATATTCTGGAAAGCCATGGCAAAAGGCTTTTCTGGAGTCGTAGTGTATGGCAACCATGCTTTCTTGTCCTTGCCAAACTGGTAGGCGGCGGTTTCATTCAGGATGATGGTCTTGCCTTTTCGCTGGGTATAGAACCGGTAAGCCACTCCCTCATCGTAAGCTCTCAGGATGATGCCGAAACCATTCTTCAGTTTCAGATTCAGTTCCTGATAAGCTGTTTCAAAGTTTTGCTGACGATAGAATGGCGCATGGATGGTTTCCTTATGGTTGCTAAGCTTGTGGCTTGCTACCTTCGGATTCTTACCCATGTCCATTCCATCGTTCAGCGTTACACCTATTGAAGACTCCTGTAAAAGAATGGAGCCATTGTATTTAAATTGAAGAGAGAGAGACTTGTTGGTGTTGAGTTCTGCTACGATTTTACCATCTGGTGATTTCACCAGATAGTTCTCTGCCGATACTGTTGCCCCTATATATAATAAGGTGGCGATGAAAAAGAGTTTCTTAATCATAACTTTCTAGGTTTATTGTTGTTTTGTCCGTTTTGTTGTTCGCTTGGTGGCAATGCCTGTATTACCGGATTACCACAAGTTTTTATTTCTGCTGCAAATTTACGAATAGAATTGTTTATGTAATGCAAAGAAAGTCCAAAATGATGAAAATATCGTATCAAAAGCCCCCTGTTAGACGATAGTTGCATCTTTATGTACGATAATTTTAGGACTTCGTTGATTTTTTCTGTTATTTTGCAGCCAGAAAAATAAACGAAACAATAATAAACCTAGAAGATATGGATTTAAAGCAGTTCACATTATTAATAGGAGTAGCTTGTTTGCCTGGAATGACAACAGCAGCCACGGTTTATCGCACTATCTCTAAGGTGGAGGCAATATCAGTGGATTGTCCGGTGGGCACAGCTCCCCGACTTCCTAATCTCGTATGGGTAACCTATTCTGATGGTTATTCAGAGTATCGACAGGTACGCTGGGCTAACGCTCCGCTTGCTGATGAGCAGGCTGAGGCTGATGCGCAGAAACATCCTGCCGGGAGCCAATATGAGATAGGTGGTTTTGTGATTGGTGATGAGACTACCGACAATGGTTATCCTGTCAAGGCACAAATCAAGGTGGTGGCTGAAGGCTATCAGACTCCAGAAAAGGAAGTGGCTCATACCTTCTTACTCGCTGATGTGAGCATAGATGGTGACAACCGACTCACCCACAACCGCGATGAGGCACTCCGTGAGATCTGTTCCTGGGATGTTACCCAGCAGCTCTACAACTATCGCGATACCTACGGACTCAGTACCGAGGGTTATACCAAGAGCGATGGCTGGGATTCGCCGGATACCAAGCTCAAGGGTCATGGATCTGGTCACTATATGTCGGCAATCGCACAGGCATACGCCGTGGCAACTAATCCTGAACAGAAGGCAATCCTCCGCAAGAACATCACCCGAATGGTGAATGAGTTGCGAGAGTGTCAGGAGAAGACCTTCGTATATAATAAGGAACTGAAGCGCAACTGGGAGGCTCGTGATTTTGCTCCTGAGGCAGAACTCAGAGAGATGAAGGGCACCTGGGCTGCTTTTGATGAGTATAAGAAGCACCCTGAACTTTATGGCTACGGCTATATCAACGCCATTCCGGCTCAGCATTGTGCTCTGATTGAAATGTATCGGGCTTACAACAACTCCGATTGGGTTTGGGCACCTTATTATAGCGTACACAAGCAGCTTGCCGGTCTGATAGACATCACTACCTACTTTGATGATAAGGAAATCTGCGACAAGGCTCTCCTCATCGCCAAGGATATGGGACTCTGGGTATGGAACCGCATGCACTACCGCACTTACGTAAAGCAGGACGGCACCCAGGACGAGCGCAGAGCCAAGCCGGGTAACCGCTACGAGATGTGGGACATGTACATCGCCGGTGAGGTGGGAGGTATGAGTGAATCGCTCGCCCGTCTTTCTGAAATGGTTTCCAATCCGGATGAAAAGGCAAAGCTCCTCGAGGCTGCCAACTGTTTCGATGCGCCTAAGTTCTATGATCCGCTGAGCAAGAACATCGATGACATCCGCACCCGCCATGCCAACCAGCATATTCCGATGATTATCGGAGCGCTGCGCAGCTACAAAAGCAATCAGAAGCCATACTATTACAATCTGGCTGAGAACTTCTGGAGACTGGTGCAGGGGAGATACATGTATGCGATGGGTGGTGTAGGAAATGGAGAGATGTTCCGCCAGCCATATACCCAGATTCTGAGTATGGCAACCAATGGACTGCAGGAAGGCGAATCGGAGGCTTATCCGGATATCAACGAAACCTGCTGCGCGTATAACCTCGTCAAGTTGAGTAAGGATTTGAACTGTTATAACCCTGATAATGCGCAGTATCTCGACTATATCGAGCGCACGCTGTACAATCAGATTATCGGTTCGCTCAATCCGGACCAGTATCAGACCTGCTATCAGTATGCAGTAGGTCTGAATGCCACCAAGCCGTTCGGCAACGAGACTCCTCAGAGTACCTGCTGCGGCGGTACAGGTTCTGAAAACCATACCAAGTACCAGCAATCGGCATATTTCGCCAACGACAACACCCTCTGGGTGGGACTCTATATGCCAACCACCCTCCACTGGAAGGAGAAAGGCGTGACCATCAAGCAGGATTGCCTGTGGCCGGCACAGCATTCAGCCATCAAGATTACGGAAGGCGAGGGCGATTTCACCCTGAAACTCCGTGTACCATACTGGGCTACGCAAGGTTTCTCCATCAAGGTGAACGGCAAGGAAGTGGCAAAGAGCTATCAGCCTAGCACCTATGTAGAACTGGAGCAGAAGCACTGGAAGGTGGGAGATGTCGTAGAAATCGACATGCCATTCAGCAAGCATATCGAATATGGTGCCGACAAGCTTTCGAGCGATGTGGCAAGTCTGGACGGTACTCCGCTGAAGACATCCTGGGTAGGAACCCTGATGTACGGACCATTGGTGATGGCGGGTACAGGCGCACAGACCTGGAATCAGGCTACGCTGAACATCGACTCCCGATTGAGTAATATTACCGTGGGCGAATCGAACGGCGTGACAACAGGTGCAGGAGCCAATCTCCTTACCCTGAAGCTGAATGGCAAGGAATTCCAGCCAGACTATTATCGCAACGCCAACAGTACCCACTACTACCGCATCAACCTGACCGATGCCAAGAGCAAGAAGAGCAAGAAGGTGAAGATAGATTTCACCGAACTGAATTCTCTCCTGAATCTTGCCGCAGAACGTAAGGCAGATCAGGAGAAGTGGAATGCCCTCTCTCAGAAGGTTCCGGAGTATGCTCCATGGGCACCGTTCGGCTATGAGCGCATGCAGAAGGTGATGGCTCAGGCACAGGAACTGGTGGAAAAGGGTAAGAAGAAGGTAACCCAGGATGAACTGGAAGGTACTACTGCCATCCTGAACCGTGCCATCAATACGATGCGCCCTGGCAATCTTGCAGAGATGGAAGACCTCCGAGAACTTTCCGGTCTGCTTCGCCGTGCCGGCTGGCCTGATGACAACACCAGCGAGGAACTCAAGGAAGCCATCAGTTATGGCAGAATGGTTCAGAAATACGTAACCGACGGAAGTGGAACTCACGACATGATTCATGCCGCTGTGGGAAAACTGAAGAAGGCGATGAAACAATAAAGACATAGAAACAACAAAACAATAAAACATTAAAGACAACAAAGACATCATTTAGAATAGACAACATTTAAGTGTAACAAAATCGGCTTAAAAGACGAAAATATCGTCTAAATCGCCAGGTTTGGACGATATTTTCACTTTTTTAGACGATAATGTAGCATAATATACAAAATATTGTGTTACTTTGCAATCGAAATTTAAACAATAATAAACCTAGCAAAAATAAAAAATGAGACAGACACAAAAAATCTCAGGCTTTGTACATAGCCAAGCTTATGTTAAAGCCATCGCGTGTTTGGTCCTTGCCTGCGGAGGTACATTACCTACTTTAGCAGCAAGCGAGACCTTATCAAACCCAAAGGTAGAGGAAGCTCAACAGAGTGAAATTACCGTAAAGGGTACAGTTGTTGATGATGCCGGTGAGCCAGTCATCGGAGCTACCATTATGGAAAAAGGAACCCGTAATGGTACGGTTACTGATATTGATGGTAACTATGTTATTAAGGTAAAGCGTAATGCTCAGTTGACTATTTCGTACTTGGGATATGCTACTCAGGTAGTTCCTGCCGGAACTTCAAAAGTGGTTTTGAAATCTAACGATACCAAATTGAATGAAGTGGTGGTCGTAGGTTTCGGTACCCAGAAAAAGGTAAACCTTACCGGTGCGGTGACCGCAGTATCGGGCGAGGAATTGGATAGCCGTCCTGTAAGTAATGCAACCCAGGCTCTGCAGGGTATGGTGGCTGGTTTGCAGATTACCCAGGCTGCAGGTAGTTTGGATGATACTCCAAGCTTGAATGTACGTGGTACAACTACAATCGGACAGGGTTCCAGCGGAAGTCCGTTGGTCTTGATCGATGGTATGGAGGGTGATATCAATACCATCAATCCTCAGGATATTGCCAGCGTATCAGTATTGAAGGATGCAGCTGCATCATCTATTTATGGTTCCCGTGCACCTTTCGGTGTCATATTGATTACTACAAAGACGGGTGGCAAGCGTGACAAGGTAAGTGTGAACTACAATAATAATTTCCGCTTCAGTACCCCAATTCGTATGAAGCATAGTATGAATTCTGTCGATTTTGCTTGTATGCAGAATGATGCGAATACGAATATTGGTGGTGGTCAGCTTTTTACACCAGATCATGTTCAGCGTATGAAGGATTGGATTGAGGGCGAATATGTTAATGCGGGTACCCGTAAGGATAAAAATGGCAATTTGATTTATTCTTTGGATGCGGATGCTAATGGCTATTGGTTGAGTGGATTTACCGATGGTTATGCTTCTACCGATTTCTATGATGCAATATACAAAAAACATACATTCTCTCAGGAGCACAATGTAAGTGCAACTGGTGGTGATGACAAACTCAACTACTATGCTTCATTTGGCTATTTAGGTCAGGATGGTTTGATCAAGGTTGCTGATGAAGGTAGTAGCCGATATACTGCTACTGCTAAGATTTCTTCACAGTGGACGAATAGGATGAAGTTTAACTACTCCCTCCGTTTTGTTCGTAAGGATTATCATCGTCCTCAGTCTTTGGGTCAGGGTGTTTATGAATATCTTGGTGGACAGTGGCCATGTGTTCCTTTATATGATAGAAATGGTAATCTCTATAATGAGATGGTCAACACCATGACGAATGGTGGTACTTATCGTTATCAGAATGATGAGTATAATCATCAAGTAGGTTTGGATATTGAACCAATCAAGAATTGGGTTACCCATGCTATCTTCAACTATCGTACATCCCATAATGAGAGTCATACAGATATGCAGCATACTTATCTGTATAATCTGAATGGTGAGGCTTACGACCTGAATAATTTTACCTATGTAGGTGAAGATTACTATAAGGAAAATTATACAAATTTCCAACTCTATTCTGAGTATTCGTTCAATTTGCAGAAGAAGCATAACTTCCATATTATGGCTGGTTTCCAGTCTGAGGATGAGCGTATGAAGTACAAATATGCAGATAGAGCTGGTCTCATCGTTGGTAATAAGCCTCAAATTGATGGTACAACTGGTATTGATGCTTATGGTACTCCTGTGGATCCATCTGTGTCTGGCAACATGAGCCGTTGGACAACTTGTGGTTTCTTTGGTCGTTTGAATTATGATTATCAGGGCAAGTATCTCTTTGAGGTTAATGGCCGATATGATGGTTCTTCTAGATTCCGTCCGGGAAATCAGTGGAAGTTTTTCCCATCTGTTTCTGCAGGTTGGAATATTGCACAAGAGAACTTCATGCAGCCAATCAATGATTGGATTGGTCAGTTGAAACTTCGTGTATCTTATGGTAACTTGGGTAACCAGAATGTTGGTACTTACCAGACTTATCAGACGATTGGTGTATATGCCAATAATGGTACATGGCTGCAGGATGGTTTGAAACCGATGACAGCTTGGGCACCAGGCCTGGTTTCTCAGAATTTGACATGGGAAACCATCCAGAGTTTTAATGTCGGTCTTGACTTTGCATTTTTGAAGGATCGCTTGCATGGATCATTTGACTGGTATGTGCGTAAGACAAAAAATATGATAGGTAATGCCCCTGAGCTTCCAAGCATCTTGGGTACAGCTGTACCTGTTACTAACAATACCGACTTGCGCACCAATGGTTGGGAGTTGACTATCGGTTGGAACGACCGCTTGTCTAATGGTTTGCAGTATGGAATCAGCTTCAATCTCTCTGATGCCTATGCTACTATCACAAGGTATCCTAATAACCCTTCTCATTCATTGGGTAACTATATTGAGGGACAGCGTATTGGTGATATCTACGGTTATGAGACCATCGGTATAGCTAAGAGCCAAGAAGAGATGGATGCTCATATAGCAAAGGTTGACCAGAGTACTATTGACAATAACAAGTGGGGTGCTGGTGATATCATGTATCGTGACCTCAATAATGATGGTAAGATTTCCCCGGGTGCCAATACGTTGGAAGATCATGGAGATCTTAAGAAGATAGGTAATTCCACACCACGTTATCTCTTCGGTATCGACTTGAATGCTGCTTGGAAAGGCTTCGATGTACGTTGTTTCTTCCAGGGAGTCATGAAACGTGAGTATTGGGCTAGTACACGTTACTTCTTTGGTACTTTCGAATATGGTCGTTGGTATCAGGTCTGCCTGGATGGTTTGCAAGACTATTATCGTGACGAGAACTCTTGGTCTGTTGTCAATGGCTTCCAGGAGCCAAACAAGGACGCTTACTTGCCACGTGCAGCCTATAGCGCCAAGAATGAGCAGGTTCAGACAAAGTATCTGCAGGATGCTTCTTACATTCGCTTGAAGAATCTTCAGATTGGTTATACCTTGCCACAGGATTTGACACGTAAGATTTCTATTGAGAAACTTCGTGTTTACTTCTCGGGTGAGAATCTCTGGACAGGAACATCTCTCCGCAAGCAGTATGACCCAGAGAC
>OLYC01000658.1_pt1 | contig 27146 bp, 30 predicted proteins | sample 1674271 | NCBI WGS metagenome assembly OLYC01 (sample SAMEA103958154, study PRJEB25191) | human gut metagenome
AAACGGCGATGCGGTGTATGCGCCGTACGCGGATTTTACTTACAACGCGGAGACTGGCGTTGTGACGTTTCCGCAGCAGGACAACGCTGGAACGGAATACAGTCTGGATTTTTACACAGACGGACAGTTTTTACACGAACTGAGCTTAAAACAGAAGCGGCTTCTGGCGCTGGCAGTTGCGGTGAATTGGGACAACCGATTCAACCGCGAATGGCTGAATATTCAGCCGAAAATTCACGACAGGAGTTTTAACCCGCCGAACGAGAACACGACGATGAAGGAATCTACGGCGCGGTATGAAAAAAATGCACAGCTATTTTATGCAGAGCTGCGCGGATATGAGCAGGAATGCGCGTATATGCGGACGGTAAATCCGGCGCGGCGCGTTTTCCAACTGCTTTGAGAGGAAGAAAACAGGGGGGGGTGATACCGCTTGGCAATTACAGACAGCATCAAAAACGGCATGATTTCGGAAGGGAAACTGCATCAGGCGGCAAAAAACACCCCGTCAGAATATGCAGACAGAAAACGGCAGTATCTTTCAGATCCAACGACACAGTTTGTGCATGAGTACGCAAAGTACGCAGCGAACTTCTTCGAGGCAAGGGTGCAGGGGCTGAATCCGGATGACCCATACGAATGGGAGACGGTACTGATTCGGATGGCAGACATCGCGCCCGACTCTGCCTCGACGCTTCGGAAAAAGGACGATTACAAGATCGTTTTGTTTGCTGACGCGAGCATCGATTATGTCCCAGAGGGGGCAAAGATCGAGTGTATTGGTTCAACGTGGCTGGTTATCAATCCGCAGAACATTTCAAGCGAAACGGCAAACGCAGTGGTTCAGCGGTGCAGGTCGGTATGGAACCATCTGGACTGGTACGGAAATCTTCTTTCCGAACCGCTTTGTGTGGATAAGGCACTGCTTTTGTCGAACGATTCAGACATGCAGGACTACGCGCTGATCTCGAAGGGATATGTAAACGTTTCGTGCCAATGCAACGAGCAGACAAGAAAGCTTGGAACGAACAGCAGAATTATTTTGGGGTCCGGGGCATACCGGATCACGGGATTCAGCGATTATTCGATGGAGTTTACGGGGGACTACAGCTCGGTACGGATGCTGGAATTTTCCGCGCGGTATGAACCTGCGAACATGGAAATAGACGATATGGAGCGGCACGTGGCAGGCGGCAAGGCGTTTTCCTGGGAAATCCGGATTACGGGAAACACGGTTATCAAAACGGGCGCAGCAAGCCTCCTCGCGGCGCAGAGCATCCGTATGGGAAAGACGGTAGAGACAAGCTGCGAACGGGCAATCGGCTATCTTTGGAAGAGCAGCAACCCGGATGTTTTGGAGGTTGGGCTTGACGGGAGCATCTTCGGTATTTCAGAAGGCGAGAGCGTTGTTACATGCACGCTGGCGCAGAACAGGGAAATTCAGCAGAGCGTGAGGGTTACGGTTGTGCCGGCAGAGGGAGAAAACGAGGTCGCTTTCCTCGGAAACATTCCGAAGAGCATCCGCGCGTATGAGTCTTTGACGCTGGAAGCGGCGTATTTTGAAGGCGGAGAGCAGCGGCTTGATCGGGTCTCGTATTCCCTGTCCGGCGCAGAGCGCATGAGCTATTCCTTCGAGGTTTTTGAAAACCGTCTGACTGTAAACTGCTGGGGAGACAGCAAAACGCCGCTTGAGATTACAGCGACGGTTGGAGACTACTCCACAAGCGTAAAACTCGGATTGGAGGGGCTTTAAGTATGGCAATTTCGCTCATGCAGGGTGACAGCTACCCGCTGCCGTTTGTGCTTCGGATGATGGACGGGACGTTAATCACGGAGGACTTGGTTGAGATCGTGGTTTTGAATCTCGGCGGCATGTCTCGGCAGTATCCGGGCGATGTGGAGTACCGGGACGGGAAATGGCTGTTTCCGGTGACGCAGAAGCAGAGCTTTTCGCTCAAGGGAAGCGTGGAGCCGCAGGCAAGAGTCCAGTTTAAGGGCGGCAATATCTTTGGAGGAATCGGAAGAGCGATTGACGTTTTTTCGTCTCTGAGCAAGGGCGTTCTTCCGCAGAGCGGCGCGGCAGGCGGCGAGTCCGGGACGCAGGACGTGCCGGTGGATATTCCGGCAGTCTGCGGAAATGTCCATGTGACGGTCATGGCGGCGAGCGCGAATATTGCGCTTGGCGCAGTCCGTTATGATATTGCGCAGAATCTGACACCGGAGCAGAAGCAGCAGGCGCAGGAAAACCTTGGCATCGGTTCCGGCGATGACCGGCACTTTACATTCACGCAGAGAACTGCGTCTGATCTTTGGATGATCCAACATGACCTTGGAAAATATCCTTCTGTGTCGGTGGCGGACAGCGGAGGAAACGAGGTCGTTGGTGAGGTCACATACCTGACAAAAAATAAACTGAGCATCGCATTTACAGCACCATTTTCCGGAGAAGCGTATCTCAACTGATTTTAACCCGAAAGAGAGGAATTTCACATGAGCAGAAAAGTTCTTACAAACCTTGATTTAAGCAAAAACGAGATCCAAAACGCCGTCATTCAGCCGCTGGCTTCGCCCCCTGCAAACCCGAAGCTTGGGCAGATCTACACAAACTCTGCCGATAAGGTCATTTACCAGTATGACGGGGAGAAGTGGAAGCCGGTCGGCGTTGTGTATCAGCAGGAAGGAAGCACCGGGGCGGTAATCGTTGGGCTGGACAGCAGCGGAAACGTTACGACCAAGAAGGTTATTGAGCTGACGCTGACGGGCTATCAGCCGGTAGAGGGCGGATATATTGCAGACGGCGATACGCTCCAAAAAGCGCTTTCTGCGCTCGATACCGCCATCAAAAACGCGGTTGCAGGAGGCGGCGAGGTAAACCAGAACGCCTTTTCCAATGTTACCGTTCCGCAGCAGAGCACGAACGACACCGCCGAAGTTGCAGGTCAGAATGCAGCGGCAACGGTTTCTGCAACCAGCAAGACGGATACCTTCTCGCTGGCTTCCGGCGACAAGTGGATTCATGTCAATGCGGATGGAACGACAAAGGTTATTACGTTTGGACATGCGTTCTCCGGTGCAGATGCGAAGAAATACGGCGATGGAACACATGTGGTTTCCTTCACGATAGACAAGGCAGGACACGTTGTAGCGGCAGAAGTTGTGGAGATCGCCGGGGCGCAGTATATTGCCGGGCTGACTTCCGACGCGCAGGAACAGCTTAATTCCAAGATTCCAGCATCGGAAAAGGGAAAGGCAAACGGCGTCGCAACCCTTGGTGCAGACGGTCTTGTTCCGTCTGGCCAGCTGCCCAGCTATGTCGATGATGTCGTTGAGGCGTATATCGTTGGGTCTACGCCGCTTGCAAATGACTGGCTTTCTTTGACGGCAGGGGGCGCGGCACTTACGCCGGAGACCGGAAAGATCTACGTCGTTATGACGGAGGGCGCGTATCAGAACAAGCAGTACCGCTGGGGCGGAACAACCTACGTTCTTTGCAATCCTTCGGACGTAAACTCGGTCAACGGAAAAACCGGTGTTGTTGTGCTGACACAGGACGATATCGGCGAGGGCGAAACCTATACGCAGTTCAGCAAAGAGGACAAGACAAAGCTGGGTGCCGTTGCCGAGGGTGCAACCAAGAATACCATTACACAGAACGGTACAGAAACGGCGAATCCGACGTTCTATGCACCGACGACAGGCGGAGAAGTTGGTCAGGTTCTGACCTCTAACGGCGAGGGACAAGCACCGACATGGCAAGCAGCACCGGAGAATCTTCACAAGTATACCGCGACAAACCCGACGATCACAGCAAATGGAGGTGCTTTTACATGGACCATCGACGCGCAGGCGAACGGTCCGAAGTATCCGATGCTGGTGCAGGTGTATGAGGCGGCGACAAACGCGATGGTGCTTGCGGATGTGGTCACAAACGCAAGCGGAAGCATCGTTATCACGATCAATGACACGGAAAACGCCGGTTCTCTTACAGCCGGAACATATCGGGCGGTTGCAATCGGCTGAGAAAACGAGGGTTCACCATCTCAAAACGATGGTGAACCTATAAGCAGGAGGCAGAGGGTATGAAGAACTTAGGCGTATACGACAACAATTTATCCACGCCACGGAAAAAGGACGTTGACGAGCGGCAGGAGAAAATTCCTGTTACGGCGGCTGACAACGGCAAGGTTATGATGGTTGTTGACGGAAGGTGGACAAAGAGCGATGCTTCGTCCGGAACGAAGGTTACGCAGTATTCGGGAACTCTGCTGGCAAATAGCTGGGCAGAGGATGCATACGGCTACCAGGCGCAGACGATCACGATCACGGGTTTGAAAGCCGCTTACGATGTAGACCCGCAGTGGGACGTGGCGCTCTCGGGCACGGACCCGGACGCGGACGCGGCGCTTTTGGAGGGCTTTGCCTTGATCCACAACTACGTGACCGGAGCGAACATCCTAACAGCGCAGTGCATCGGCAAAGCACCGACGGTCAATATCCCAATCAAGGTGGTGGTGTTCGGATGAGTGGCAGGAGTCCAAGATGGTTTACGGGGATTCAATATCCGTATGAGGCAAATTTTGCGGACAACACGTGGGAACAGATAATTGCTGCCTGCCAAAAAAAGATCGTCCTCCCATCGTGGAAGGTTGGAGATCAGAAGGCAATGACGATCGGCGGCAAGGACTATCTGATTGACATTATTGGCATAAATCACGACAACTATTCCGATGGCTCCGGCAAAGCCCCGTTTACCTTCCAGCTGCACGACTGCTACGGCGAGACCAAGAAAATGAACAGCTCCAACACAAACAACGGCGGCTGGACGAGCTGTGCCATGCGGCAGACGCACCTGCCTGCCATTCTGAGCCAGATGCCGACGGAGGTACAGAGCGGCATCCGCGAGGTGAACAAGCTGACCTCGGCGGGCAACCAGAGCGCCACCATCAACAACACGGCGGACAAGCTGTTTTTGCTCAGCGAGGTCGAAATCTTCGGCTCGAACACCTACTCGGTGGCAGGCGAAAGCACGCAGTATGACTACTACAAGGCAGGCAACAGCAAGGTCAAGAAGCGAAACGGCTCTGCAACCGGCTGGTGGGATCGCTCGCCGTATGCCAGCAACTCCGAGTATTTCTGCAGGGTCTCTAACACCGGAGCTACGAGCTATAACCGCGCCACCCTTGCCTATGGCGTGGCGTTCGGCTTCTGCTTCTAGGGGGTGTGTATCATGGGAATGTTTTTACGAAGAGGTCCGGCGGAAAAGCCGGTGCAAACAGTAGACGTTACAATTTCAGGAAACACAGACACGCAATACGCTTACGTCGAAATTGATGGAACGAAATATACTGCAAAAGGTACACATACAATCCCCGTCGGGGTTACTGCTATTGTACACTGTTATAACTTGTTTGGAGCATCTGGGGAACTTGTTAGCAAAATTACGCTTAATGGGAAGACAGTTAAAACAGCAAATAAGAGTAATTCAATGATAACATATTCTTTTTCTGTCGAATCCAGCACAGCTTTTGCGTTTAGTATTAAATCTGTATATGGAGATGCAAACTATTTCTGCGACATCACGACGAGCTAGGAGGCACTATGTACATCACACACAACAATCAAACATATGAGCGTGTAAGGATGCTGAACGCATCCAGTTCAGTTCGCTTTGTTGGCGAATCCCTCCCAGAATTGGAAGAATTGACGGGGCTTGTTATGGTCTTTTCCGAAAGCGGTTTCGAGCTTCGTGCATTTGATCCAACCGATTATCTCCGGCAGGAAATCGTTGCCGGGTCATGGCTGCTCACAAACGTTGCCGCTCCAATCCCGCAGCCAGTTGTTGCAACGCCTGTTGCCTACGACCTTCTGCCATCCACGGCGAATATGGTGCGGATGTTGATGCGGGGCGAGAAGCCCAAGACGGCAGATGAAATTATCATGTGCTCAGCGCTCTATGATGAATGGGAACCGGGCAAACACGTCGCCGGAGATATCTTTTCTGTAGACGGGGACATATGGGAATGCTTCCAAAATTATGACAATTCGGTTTACCCCGATATCGTCCCCGGCAACGCAGCGTGGTTCACGTTCAATAAGCCATATCACGGCACGTCACGCGAGACGGCGCGGAATTTTGTACACCCAACGGGCGCGCACGACGTGTACAAGGCAGGTGAATGGGCCGTGCAAGACGGTAAGTTCACCAAAGCCAACCAGGATACAGCATATAGTCTCGCAGAATACCCGCAGGCGTGGGATGTGGAAGAGTAACCGCCAGAGGGAGAGAAAGGAGAACACATATGGCGGACGGGCAGAAGAAGCGGAAGGTTCGGGAGACTTATCCCGACGAAGAAAAGGAAGCGGAAGGATGAACGGGAAGTGCGAGTACGCTTACCGGAAAAACGGGGACGTTAGCCTTCACTGCCGGTATCTGACGCAGAACGGAGCGCGGCACGACTGGTGCGCGCATCAGTATCTTTGTGGCAGAACGAGGCGGTGGGAGGTTTCCGAGGGGGCATACGGGTGCGATGTCCGAAAGGAAAAGAAGAAGTAAGCACAAGACCATGAGAAAATCTGAAAGGAATGGGGAAATCATGGAAAAATTCACGATGACAAAGGAACACTTGATGCAGATGCGGGACTATGTGCCTCTGGAAGAGAAGATGAGGTTTATCAAGGAGGCGGCAGACGGCTGCTTTGACCGGATGGAGCTTCGAATTTCCGGCGGCGCAGAGAGCCTTCCAATGCCTCCCATGTACAAGGACAACACGTCGATCAAAAGCAGGATGCTGATGGGTGCGTTTTCCAGACTGTATCTTGGACTTTCATATGAGCAGGAGGGGGAAAACCCGTGGCTGATGAGCGTTTGCGACTATGACGCGCTGGCAGGAAGCCATATTTTCAACCAGATTGAACGGCTCAAGGCAGAAGGGGGCGCGGTGCGCGACAAGGCATTTGACGTGCTTTCCGACTGGCGAGATCTTGAAAAGCGGTTTAACACCGAGGTCTACAATATGATGCAGGTGATGAATGAGCCGGTGAGCCGGATTATGATGGCGATGCAGATGCAGACGACACCGGAGACCATGCAGGGGCTAAAGGAAGAGCTGGAAAGCGTCAAGAAGGAAATTGACAATTATGCCGCGCAGAAGAAAGCGACGGTGAAAGTAAAATGAGCATGGTTTCGGTCAACTCCGACACATATCCCTATGAGAGAGTGCAGACGGGGTTTAACCGGCTCAAGGGTTCGGAGGAAATCCCACTGAAAATTCTGCGGTATCTGATGGACCTGCCGAGCGAAGGGTATACGCCGAAGGACGACAACAGCCGCGCACGGGTGAGGCTGATGAAATATCTCTGGCACGACGGGGCAAGACCTCTTGAGCAGCCGCTTCCGACGGCGAAGGAAAAGCTCTCGATGCTGTTTGACGGAGAACACCCGGCACTCAACACGCAGGAGGAAAAGGCGGCGCATCCGAAGGGGTATCGCATTTATCCGCAGAGGGTGTGGGGGCAGAGCGACACGGAAGCCGGGGTCACGCTGAAACTCTACATGGGAAGAAGCATTGCGCGGGATAATTTCCACACGATGCTTGGGCTGCAGTTTGAGATTCTTGTGAATGTCAACCTGGAAAACACGACGAGGACAGATGCGTATGCAAGAAGCTATGACATTGAGCAGTGCATCATTGAGGCTTTGCATGGGGTAAATATTACGGGAATCGGCGTTGTGGATTTTTCGAGGATTTCCCACGCAGACAACGGAAGCACAAGCATTTTTGACTACGGCACGCACTGCGGAAGAAAGCTCCATATGAGCGTGATGTGGTGTGATTCTGAAATGGATGTGCCGGTGGAGTAAAAAGAGAAGAACAGATTCTTCCGCGAAACGGCGCGGAGGAAACAGCTGGGAGAGCTGACAGGGCATGGGTTCATGCACTGCCGGCTCTTTTTTGTTGGCTATCGGAAAGGAAAACAAAAATATGAACGACCTTTCTTACAGCATGGTTCGGGCAATCGACCGATACCAGACGATAGAGGTTGAGGGCTTGCACCTATATCCAATCCGCGTCATGGAACTCGACGAGTTTATGCTGGCGCGACCTGCGATTGAGTTTTTGCAGCAAAGTCTCCCTGTGACTTTGATCTCCAAACCTCTTTTGCAGGCGTTTTACCAGATGGATTTTGACGCGGCGGCAAAGGGAGAGCCGGGGACGGGCCTTTTCTTCCGGAGCTTGCTTTTCCTGCTGCTTGCGCTGCGGGCAGGGGAGGGGCAAAGCGCGGAGGAACGGCTTGGACTTGTCTCCATTTTACCGGACGAAAGAAACCAAAAAAAGCTGAAAAGTGTCCGCATTCAGACCGGAAGCAGAACGTTTGCAGACATTACGCCGATTCAATTTCAAAGGCTTCGCCCAATTTTGGCGGCTCAGAACGGAATAGAGCTTGTGTCGGAGAGCGCCAACCCTGAACTTGTGCAGGCTGAGAAGGACTTGGCGGAAATGAAAGCGCCGAAGCTTCGGTATGAGGCAGCGTCTGTGAAAGCGTCTATTTCGCTCATCAGCGGAATATCGGACGTGGAGATGGACGAATGGCCGGTGCTGCGGTTTCAGCGGCAGAAGGACGCTGTGGTGCGGATGATGGGGTATCTCAACTGCGGCATGGCGGAGGCGCAGGGGGCAAAATGGCCGCACGGCAACCCGTATCCAAGCCCCCTTTATGACCGGGAAATCGACTACTGCGGCGGTGTGATCGATATGGCGTCGTTTGCAGGCGGAGCCGGTATGCGCGCGGTAAAAAATGCGGGCAGCAAGACAACATGACACTTTAAATCTTCAAAAGGAGTGAACAAAGAATGATTCAGTTTACCGACAAGAGACTTTACCTCAAGGGTACTTCCGAAGCGATCTGTACCGATAAAGTTACCGGTGACATCGTGTATTTCTCCAACAAGTTCCAGAGCGGCAACGTGACCACGAGCGTCACCATGGGCGAAATCCGCGCGGGTCTTGGCAACGCTGTTGCGGCGATCATCCCGTCTGATGCGACGGTCAACGTGGAGTTTGTGGCGGCGGACTTCTCGCTGTTTGCAAAGTCTGCACAGCTCGGCGCAACGCTCAAGTATTCTGCGCCCGTTATGACGTGCCAGAATGTCACGGCGGACGGCACTTCCCTCACCATCGACGTCACCAAGGGCACACCGGTTGCGCAGCTCGGCATGGCAAAGCCGCAGTGCTATGTGCAGGAGATCGGCGCGGCAAGCCCCATCGCCGTTGGCGGCAAGGCGTATGACATTTCCGCAGCAGGAGAGGTCGCAGGATTTACGGCAGTGTCCGGAAAGACCTATAAGGTCTGGTATTTTGCAAGCCGCGCGGACGCACAGCTGGCAACCGTTACCACGATGCTTGACCCGAAGGTTGTGCATTTTACGGCGGCAATGGCAGTGTATGCAAACGAGTCCGGTTCTGCGCAGAATGAAGGCACCCGTCAGGGTACGCTTTATGTGATTATCCCGTCGCTCAAGTTCGGCGCGAACGGCGGCGTGACCGGCGATCAGGGCAACAATGACACCACGTCCCTTTCCGGTCAGGCGGTCATCAACGACTCGACCATCATTGGCGATTCCTGCGACGAATGCTCCGGCGGCGGCGCAGAGCTGGCGTACTACCTGTATGTGCCGTGCAGCTCGGACGCAGAGAGCGTGGAGGGCATTGTTGCAAATGTCGGCAGCATTTCCGTTGCACAGTCCGGCAAGTATCAGATGCAGCCGAGAATCGTGATGATGAACGGCGAACTGGTCAAGGGCGACGCCAACACCTTTACCTACACGGCGACCGGCGCTCCGACCGGCACGACTGTCGGTGCAAGCACCGGCCTGATTACCGCCGGCACGACTGCTGGCGATTTCGAGGTCGAGGTTTCCTACACGGTGGGCGAAAAGACCTTCAAGGACAGCTGCGATGTCAGCGTGACCGCGTAAACAGGAAAAATCCCGGAGGGCATAACCCTCCGGGAAATGCGCAAGCGTATCAAGGGATAAAGCGTTGGTGCGTTTGCGCATTTCTTTTGAATGAAAGGCGGCTTTCTATGGCAATCGAGGATATTGTGGCGCGGTTCAACACGGAGCTGGACGCGGCAATCGGGCGAGTGATGGAAAACGATGTTGCGGTCATTGTGCGCGTGGCGATGGCGAATGCGGTAGAGACAGAGGTTTATGACGCTTATACGCCGGTTGCTTATTGGAGGCGCGGAGATTACGGCGGATTGATCGATCAAAGCCCGGAGAATATGGTTGCGGAGTATGACCCGGAGAATATGCTTTTGACCGTTCAGAACATGAACAGGGACGATGACACGGGGAGACTGGTCGCGCCGGTCGTTGAGAGCGGAAAAGGGTATCAGTATCGGTGGTCAGGGCAAAAGCCGCGTCCGTTTCACAACGTTGCACAGAAGAATGTTGTAGAGGACGGATGGTTTGAAGGGGCGCTTTTGTCCGGGCTTCGCACGGAAGGGTTCAATGTCGAATGATGGGAGGATTCTGAAAGATGGCTGGAAATATTGATAAGGTTCAACTACAGGTAGAGGTCGTTCGCAATCAGCTCGACACGCTGATTAAGGACGTAAACAACCTGAAAAGCCAGAAGCTTTCCATCACGGTAGATTCTACCGGCATGGACGCAATCAACAAATTCAATGCGTCTATGCGGACGCTGACGCAGAATGCGGACGGATTGGGCGGAAAGTTCACGCAGGTTTGGAACGGCATTGCAGAGGGCGCGCCGGTTCGGACGATTGAGACGGTCAATCAGGGGATTGGAAGAACGACCGAGATCATCCGGACGCTGAACGAGGAAACGCAGTCGTATTCTGAGGTTCAGACAAAGACGACAACCAACTATGACGCGATTGCAAAAGCCGCGCAGAAGGCGGCAGAAGCCAACCAGAAGGCGTTTTCTGCGGCGCAGAAGGGGATGCCGACGCTTCAAAAGCAGTTTGCAGATCTGGAACGGCAGATTGGAAGCGCGGTAAGCAAATATCCAAGCGGAACATTTGACAAGCTTTCCGGAGAGGTCAAGGGCGCAAGGGCAACTCTTGCTACGCTGGACAGCGATCTTGCAGAGGGGAAAATCGGATACGAAGCGTATACGAGCGGTGTAGACAGTGCGAAGGCGAGTCTCAAGGAGCTTCAAAGCGAGTTTTCCCAGACGCAGACCGACACAGAAAAGCTCAAAAACTCCACGAACGTGCTTGGAGACAGCCTTGGCAATATCGTAAAGAAAATCGTTGCATGGCAGGTTATCAACGCCTCGGTTGCAACGGTCATTCGGTCGTTCCGGGAAGCGGTAAAGACCATGAAAGAGGTCGACACGGAGCTGACCGCCATTCAGAAGGTCACGAACAACACCGACGCGGAGATGGAAAAGCTCAGCCAGCACGCCTATGAGGTCGCTTCGCAGTATGGCGTGGCGGTGACGGACTATTTGGAATCGACGGGAACGTTCGCAAAAGCCGGCTACAAAGAACTGTCGGAAGACATGGCGGAGCTTGCAACAAAGACGCAGCTGGTCGGTGATGTGAACGCGGAGACGGCAAATCAGTTCCTTCTTGCTGCGGACGCAGCGTTCAAGATGAAGGGCAATGTCACGGAGCTGTCCACAGTTCTCGATAAAGCCAACGTCATTGAGAACAAATACGCAACGTCCATCGAGAAGATTTCAGAGGGATTCCCAATCGTTGCAAATGTGGCGTCGATGGCGAATATGTCCATTGACCAGCTGATGGCGATGCTCGGAACGATCACGGCTGTGACCCAGGAGTCAGGCACCAAAGCCGCGACCGCTGCTCGCGCTCTCATCTTGAATATTATGGGAGATACCGAGACGGAGCTTGAAAACGGCGTTACATGGACGAAGGATGAAATCGAAAGTCTGACGCAGGTTCTTTGGACGTATTCCGAGGAAGCCATGAAAGCGGCGCAGGCAACTGGAACCATCGTAAACCCGATGGAAGCGGTAGCGGGACTTGCAAAGGCGTATAAAGAGGGCGTTCTGACGCAGGCAGAGCTTGCGAAAATCGAGTCTGACCTCGGCGGCAAGCTGCGGACGAACCAGTTGGACGCGCTCATCAAGAACTTTGACATGTATAGCGATATGCTGGACAAAGTCAAGGATTCTGCCGGCAGCGCCGATCAGGAAGTCAGCATTATGCTCACGAGCTGGGAGAGCAAGGCAAATATCCTACAGAATACGTGGACGGAGTTCATCTCCAAGACAATCGACACGAGCTGGGCGAAGGGGAGTCTCGATGCGGTCACATGGCTGATTGAGGGGTTCGGCGATCTAGGCACTGCAATTACGATTTTCGGCGGTGCGCTTGCTACGGTAAAGTGGAACGAAATCACAACTGGATTTGGAACACTGAAATCTGTTATTTCGGCTCTCCCAATGCTATTCAGCAAGGCAAAGGGCGGCGCGGAAGGATTCAACAACGGCATGAAGTCGATGAATCTGACGCTCACCAGCACGCAGCTGATTGTTGGCAGCGTGGTTGCGGTTATTTCGGCGCTTACCATCGCTTATAACCACTACAAGCAGAAGCAGGAAGAATCGTGGAAGGCGTCGATTGAAGCCGGAAATGCAGCAGTGGAGGAAGCAAGGTCTCTTGAAGAACTCTACGGCGCGTATCAGGGCGCAGACAAGGCAATTTCCGACGGAACAGGCTCTAAAAAGGAATTTGAATCTGCAACCTACGATTTACTGAATGCAATCGGATATGAAACGACCGCGCTTGACGAGCAGATCACGCGGTACGGTTCTCTCAAGGCGGCAATCGATGCGAATAAGGGCGCTGTCACAGAGCTTTTGCAGGCAAAAATCGAGTCTGCGCTATATGACGCGAAAGCGGGCGTAACGGCGGCAGGAGAGCAGCTGAGCAGCGCAAGCGGAAAAGTCGGACTTGCGGCAGGTTCCAGCGCTGGAACGGTTCTCGATTATTATAACGACCTGGTTCGCCGCAGAAACGAGATGCTGGACAGCGGAGACGAAGGCACATACCTGTATAAGGAAATTGCAGACAAAATCTCAACGCTTACACCGCTTGTCGAGGAATACAATGCGGCGCTTGAGAACCAGACGTATCTTGAAAACCTTGCGGAAGACGCGAAGGACGGCGTGATTGAGAGCTATGAGCGGGAAAACGAGGCGATTTCCGACAACACGGACGCGCTGGATGAGAACGCGGATGCGGCTTCGAAAAACGCAGAAAAAATAGCGGAAGCAGCAAAAACGCTCAAGCAGCAGGAATCAGACCTTCGGACGGTATCGAAGGCGCTTGCGGAGTATCAGGCAACTGGACGTATTTCCTCGGCAACGATGAAGTCCTTGCTTGGAATCAGCAGCCAATATATTAACCTTCTGACGGACGAAAACGGAAAGCTCCGGATGACGGAAGATGGGCTTCGCGGCGTTGCAGAGGCGATCATGGCAGACGTGGATGCAACGGAAGATCTTGTTGGCATCACGAAATCGTCCAGCGGAGCGATGGACAGCTTTGTTGCAGGACTGATTGACGCGGCAAAGCAGGCAGGCGCGACAGACAGCGAAATCAACAGCCTTGTTGCGCGCATGATTATCTTCAATAACACGGGGCTTGATGTGCGCGGGAAAATCGCCGCATTGCAGGCGCTTGCTTTGCAGGCAGGCGTTACAAACTCCGCCATCGCCGGAATCAGCCTGGATGCCATCGGTAAAGACGCCGGAATGACGGTTGCGGATGCGCAGAAGAAATACGGCATGCCTTTAAAGGAGGCAGAGCGGTATGTGGCAAGCCAGAAGAAAAAGGCGCAGAACAACGATCAGGCGCTTTTGGACTACTGGAACACGCTGGCAGACAAAATTCCAGAGCCGAGCGGAACAAGCTCCGGCGGAGGCGGCGGAGGACGCGCTTCTGACGAGATACTTGATTCGCACAAGGAAAGAGTATCGCTTCTTAAATCCGAGCTTACACTCATGGAAAAGCAAGGGGCAAGCGAGGAAGATCAGAAGAACAAGATGCGGCAGATCCAGCAGGCGCTTCACGCGCAGGCGGAGTATCTTCGTTCCATTGGCGCAAGTCAGGCGGATATTAACGGACTTTCCGCAGAATGGTGGGAATGGCAGGAGAAGATCAACGGAGAGCTTAAAAGCGCGGACGATCTTCTGAGCGAGCTGAAAAGCGCATTGCAGGAGTCCTTAGACCGGCAGTCGGATGCGCTGGATGATGAAATCGCGGCAATCGACGCGCAGATCGAGGCGCTGAAAAAGCGCAAGGAGTCGAAAGACGAAGAGCTGACGCTGGAAGAGAAGATTCTCGCAGTGCAGCAGGCGCAGAAAAATCTTGCAGACGCGCAGAATGAGCGGACAATCCGGCAGTATAACGCAAGAGCCGGTCAGTGGGAATGGGTCGCAGACCAGAAGGAAATCAAGTCGGCAGAGGATGCACTCGACAAGGCGAAAGATGACTTGGAGGACTACAGGGAAAAACTCCAATACAACGCAGAACTGGCGGCTTTGGAAGCGCGGAAGGACGCAATCAAAGCCCAGCAGGACGCACTTGACCGGCAGTATAAAAATTTCCTCAACTCCCTCAAGGAAAAGACGCGCGGCATCGGGGAGATCCTACAGGACATCTGGAAGAACGCAACGCCGGAACTCAAGGCAATCATCTTAGAAAACGCAGAGCTATTCAGGGCGCTTGGCGTGGATGTGACGAAGCTTGCAGACAGCATCGTAGCGGCATCGAACCGGATTGTGAAGGTTGGAGCGGACGGAAAGGCACCGTCCGGGCTTGCCGTTGGAGACAGAGTTGTTACAGGCGGCGGCACTTACGAAATTACAGGCGTCAATCCGGACGGAACGTATGAATCGAAGCTTGTTGATAAGAATCAGACAACCTACAACTATACCGGAGGGTATGACAATGCGCCGGGCGGCGGTTCGGGTGGTTCAGGTTCTGGCGGCGGCTCTGGCGGAGGCGGCGGAAACCGATACAGCGGAACCGTGTATGCAGAGCCGGACGACGGAAAGGGCGGATACTACAAAATTTCCAGCGCGAACGGTCTGAACTTTTTGAACAACGCCGGCGCAGGAGACACGATGCGAGGCGGAGACGGGTCTTATTGGGTGAAGAACCGGAACGGCACGACATCGATCACGGACGGATACGGACGGAAATTCACGGTATATGACGAGGGCGGTATCCTTCGGGGGCTTGGCGGTATCAAGGCGACGAGCGCGGACGAGATGGTTTTGCCGCCGGAGATCACAAAGAAGATGCTCGCGCCGATGGCAGACGCGCGGTTTGAGCAGAGAATCCGGGAGCTGGGTCTTTTGTACGGGGCGAGAAACGATATGCCGCTTGCAGGTGGGGCAAGGTTTGACAACCATGCAATCGGCACGCAGCACAACGGAAATGTGTATCGGCTCGGCGGAATTTCCATCAGCGAGGGAAAGGCAAGAACGACAAGCGTATATGAGCTTGCGCGGATGGCGCAGACGCTCACCATTTCAAGCGGCTCCTGAGACGGGAGAGAAAGGAAGAAAACTATGCTTTATCAGCCGACAAACATTTCTCCAAGCATGCTGGGGCCGCTTGGAAACGGTGTCATTGACGCGAACGAGGATTTTGTGCTCAGTTTTCAGGTAAACGGCAACTCTCCGCTGGTGAGGTTTGGGCTTTTTATCGTAGGGGCTGACGAACCCTCGCAGATTGTTTTGGGCAGAACGCTGGAACAACCGTTTTATGGGACAGACTACGCAGGAAACGTGCAGATGTTCCACGCGAATCTTGAATCACTCAGTATCACAAACGGGAAAAGCTACAAGCTGCGCATCCGGCAGTATTGGAGTGAAACGGAGTATGTTGACCAGCAGAGCCAGAGCACATTTATTACAAGAGACCGTCCGACCATTTCTTTTCTTGGAGACTTCTACGACGGAAGTTCTTTCAACCAAAAATCCGTTACGTTCCGAGCAAAGTACACGCAGAAGCAGGGAGACGGAATCAACTGGGTCCGATGGAGAATCGCGGAAGAACCGGAGAATTATAACTACGAGACTGAGCCGGAGAACATCATCCGAGACACAGGCAATATTTACGGAACTGCACAGCTACAATACACGTTTGATGGAATTTTCCCCGGAAAAAGGTATCTTGTGCAGTGTATTGTCCAGTCTGAGACGGGAATGGAGAACATACCGGAATGGTTTTCTTTCAGTGGGGACGACTACCAGGAAGAGATGTTTGAGGCATCCGTCACGGCATGCACGGACGCAAAGAGCAATGGCGTTCGGCTGATTCTTCCGGAGGCAAGCAGCATAGAACCCAGCGTTTTTGGAACGCTTCCGAGCGAGCTGAACGGAGAACTTTTTGTCGATATAAACGGGAAAACAAAAGACGTTTCCTGGTATACCGGACAAGGATACAGTGAGAGCGCGAAGGCACCATTTAACTTTGCGTGGTGCGGCAGCACGGATGTGGATTCTGCTCCAATTCATCTTATTTGCGAGACGAGCGACCGAAAAAGAACGCAATCGTATTTCTCGCTTTCTTCCAATATGGCATGTGAGGGAACTTATCCGATCTCCGGAAGCGGGACATGGAGAACGGTTGTTTGCGGCTACGGAGAAGGCAAGTTGTATATGGCGCTTGGGGATGCCGGCGTTGCGTATTCGCGCGATGCAAAGACATGGACAATGGCGACAATCCCGGCGGAGCTTTCAAGGAATCTATCTGCGCTTTCTCTTTGCGAGGGATACATCGAAAACGCAAGTCAGTTTTTCCTTGTTTCAAGCGCGACGACAGCCGCTGCGTACACAGAAGACGGCGTAACCTGGACCAGCGTTACGATGGACAAGCCGGTAAAGAATGTCTTTTTTAGCTACGGCAGATTCTTTGCAAACTATGTGTCCGGCGGCATTTCGTATTCCGAAAATCTGCGCAGATGGTATGAATGCAAGATTGAAGGATACGGCGGAACGGAAGAGATCACCGGAGTTGTGTATGGAAATGAGATCTGGGTGTGTCTGTACGGAAACGGGAAATGCGCGACGACCGACGATCTTAACAACTGGGAATCCTCCACCGTTGCAGAAGATTCGACAACGCCGTTTTACGGGCTTTGCTTTTTGAAGGGAAAGTTTTTTGCAAGGGACAATGGCGGAGAAATCTATGTATCGGAAAACGGAAGCTTTTGGTCCATACGAACAAGCGCTCTGTTTCAGAGTAATGCAAGCGGAAGCAACACGGTAACAAACGATATGATCCTTGCGGTTGGAAGCCAAAACCAGATTCTTATCAGCGCGGACGGCGGAATATGGAAGGCTGCGGCGGAGGGAACAACCGGAGACTGGAAAAGCGGATGCTTTGACGGGGAAAACTTCGTGTTTGTTGGAGGCGGCGGAAAGGCGGCAATTTTCCACCTCTGCGTCGATTTTCAGCTGACAAGCGGTCGCACGGAGCTTTGCAGCGGGAAAATTTATGCAAACGAAAGATTCACACTGATTTTGGACGGAAAGAAGCTCTATACCAGCTCCGGATACGGAAAGCGGAAGGAAGAATATGCAGCGGATTTTCAATGGACGGACGATGTAAGACTGCGTGAAGTTTTGCTTGCAAACCGACAGACCTGCTACTGGATGCTGGTAAGCAACGGGAATTTGACGGAAAACGAAAGAGACGAGCTTTTGAACGGCACATCGTATACAGCGCTTAATTTCCCGACGTATCTTTACACAAACTTCTGGGGAACGGCAAACGCCGGGCAGTACGGAAGAACGGGATACAGCAAGCTCGCGATCTACCGGCAGGAGGGAGAAGAGGAAGCCATCCAGCATGTCGGGGACATTACCGTAGATCAAGGGAATGTTTTTGTTGACGCTTCGGCGGTCAATGGAAGGAAATACACGTATTACGCATACGGGATTGGAGAGTCGTATTCCGCCGCCATCGTCAGCGGTCAGATTCAAACCTGCGGCTGGGACTGGCATCTGCTGGCTTGCACGAAGGATGACGCGGGCGCGTATCATGTGCAAAAAATTTACAGGTTTGGAAAGAATCTTTCCAGCGGTTCTGTCAGCAACAACGCGGTTCCTAGCGTGCTTCAAAATTTCACGAGGTATCCGGTTGTTCAAAATTCGCCTTGGAACTACAGAAGCGGGATGCTGACAAGCATGATCGGATACACAGAAAACGGCGTGTATTTTGACAACACGAAACTCCGAGACGAAATTGCGGCGCTTACCACAAGCGGATACGCACTTTTCCTCAAAAACCGAAAAGGAGACGTTATCCACATTGCAATCTCCGGCGCAATCGAAATGGAGACGATGGACAATTCCGCGCAGCAGGCGCAGACGGTGAAGCTGCCTTGGGTGGAGATTGCGGACGCAAGCAGCGCGCAGATCATCATTACCAAAAACGACGGCGCATTTTTGCAGGAGATTCCGTCTTTGGCTTCTGAACATGGAATCGACACTGCTGCGGTGTACTTTGGCTGAGAAGGGAGGCGCGGACGATGGCGTTTACGACATATGCAGAGCGGACGCAGGATTATTTCCGGATGCTCCGAAAGCCGTTTACAAAAATATGCCGGCTGCGATTTTTGCAGCCGGACGGCTCGACGGCGTTTGCCCTCGACAATAACCCTCTGAACCGGAGGAGCGGCGCTTTTTTGCAGGACGGCAGCATCAGCGTGAACCTTCAAAACGGGCAGAGACGGACGGCAAGCGTGACGCTTTCCAACATTGACGCGGCGTTTGACTACAATGTGAACAAGGTCTGGTTCGGGCAGCAGATTGCCATTGACGAAGGGCTGATTTTGTCAGATGGGTCGGAGTATTATCTTCCGCAGGGAATTTTCTACATTGCAGAGCCGCAGGAGACCTTGCAGCCGAATCTTCGGACGATCACATATCCGCTGGTTGACAAGTGGGCGTATCTGGACGGGACGCTTTTTGGGCGGCTGGAAGGGACGTATGAGGTTCCGGTCGGGACGAATATTTTTGAGCCGATGCAGGCAATCTTAGACCTTGACCGGGGAAACGGCATGAAGGTTGATGCGGTTCGCCCAATCTTTACGGAGTATTACAACGAAAAGAAGCAGAAGCTTCCGGACGGAACGACGGTTAGCCTTGTGAAGTCTCCGTATACGCTGCGGGTAGATTCTGACGATGGAACGTATGCAGACGTTATTCTGGGACTTTCGGAGATGGTAAACGGGCTGGTTGGGTATGACCAATCGGGCGCGCTTCGCATTGACCCGTCTCAAGATGACGTTCTGGACGCGCAGAAGGCGGTTCTCTGGCGGTTTTCCACAAAGGAAGCACAGCTGCTGGGCGCGACGTATACCGTCAAAAACACAGAGGTATACAACGACTATATTGTGCTCGGAGAACAGACCTCAGAATATGCACAGGCGGCAGGACGGGCGCAGAATCTTGACCCGGCGAGCGATACGAACGTGTATATCATCGGAAGAAAAACCTACAGAGAGACGGCAAGCGGATATTACACGCAGACGCAGTGCAAGGATCTTGCAGAGTGGAAACTCAAGCGGACGGCAGTTTTGCAAAAGGCAGTTTCTATTTCCTGCACGCAGATGTTCCACATTGTTGAAAACAATCTGATTGAGCTGACAAGGACGGATAAGCCCGGTTCTCCCACGGAGCGGCATTTGATTCAGGGCTTTACAAGACCGCTTACCTCGACGGGAGAAATGACAATATCGGCGGTATCTGTCGCAGACTTCCCGATTGCGACGATCACCGGATGGCCGGAATAATCAAGAGGAAGGGGGAACAGCATGGACGAGGCAAAGAAGAAGGTCAAGCGCCGCGTGAAGCTCACGTTTTTAAACGGAGATACGCGGTACGCAGTCAAAGAGGACTGGAAATACTGGTATTGTGAGGGCGCGCGGTATCGGAAAAATAACCCAGCAATCGTATCGGCAGAAAAAGAGGCGATGCAGAGAAAGGAGAAAGAAGATGCGTAATTTTTCAAAGCTTGCATGGTGGTCTTTTTACCGGAAGGATGCAAAGGCATGGTTTTTCCCGCTGAAATGGCTGCACCCTCCCGAGTATTTGCAGATCTGAGGAAGAAGAAGGACATGAGGACGCATGGGAGAAAGAGATATGAGTGATGCAATGACCGTTTTGGTCGCGGTTCTTGGAAGTTCGGCGTTTTCCATCGTTGTCAAGGAAATCATAGACAGCCGGAAGGCAAAGAAGCGCGGCGTGAGCACTGTGGGAGAGAAGCTTGAGCAGCTGTCAAGAAAGATCGACGAGCGGGAAAGAATATTCTCGGAAAAAATCGACGAGATCTGGGACCGGCTCGACGGCAGAATTGAAAAGCTGGATAAAAAGCTGGACGTTCAGAAGGAGGCTGTTGAAAAACAGCATCTGGACATTTTGCGGCTGACAATTATGAGTCCGAATATGCCGGTATCAGAGCGGTTGATTGCCGGGTCTGAGTATATCAAAAAGGGCGGAAACGGGGACGTGAAGAAATACGTTCATACGCTGGAAGAGCGATGTCAGAACGGGATGGAAAAATGAAACGGATCAGGGAAATGGAGTGCAGCAAAAAACTGCTGATTTTTTCCTATACGGTGCTCTTGTTTCTGATCCTTGTTTTCCTGCTTGCAAGCGACAAATCCTCTGCGGCGACGGTTCTTTGCGCGTGGATTGCGGAGTGCGGCGTTGCAACGGGGTTTTATTTCTGGAAGGCGAAGAACGAGAACAGGAGCAAGTACGCGCTGCAATTTGTGCAGGAGCTTGCACAGACGTATGGCATTGACGCGACGGCGCGGATTATTGAGACAGTTTTAAAAGATTGAGAGGGGTAGAGAATATGAACAACAAATGGTGGCAGGTGCTGATTTCGAATCTTTTCAAGGTGAAGTCGCTCGTGACGATCATGCTGACATCGGCTTTCGTTGCGATGTCTTTGCGTGGGAAGGTTGAGCCGAAGGATTTCTATTCCATCATTGTGATGGTCCTGACGTTCTATTTCGGCTATCAGAGCGCGAAAACGGAAGACCAGACGGGAGGTGGCAGCGATGGCAAAGCTGGTAATTGACAAAAGCATTCGGGCAAGCAGAATTGGCGGCAAGCGCCCTGTTTCGGCAGTTAAGGCAATCGTATTCCATTACACGGCGAACACTGGGAAAAGCGCGACTGCGAAGGGAAATGCCAGGTATTTTGCCGCAGGAAGCGAAGGACGCGCCGCCAGCGCCCATTACTGTGTTGACGAGGGTAACGTAGTATATGAGTGCGTTCCGCTCGATACGGTGGCGTGGAGCGTCGGAGACGGGAAGTCCGGAAAGTACGGAAGCCTATACAGCAACTACAACACAGTCTCCATCGAGATGGTCAGCCACACAGACGCATCAGGGACGTATTACATCCCGGAAAAGACGATGGAAAACGCGGCAAGGCTGTATCAGATGCTTTTGCCGCAGCTGCCGAACGTTCAGGCGGCAATCCGGCACTATGATGTGAGCGGAAAGCTGTGTCCGCTGCCGCTGATTAACGAGGAAAAATGGGAGAAGTTCCAGAAGCTTTTGAAGGAGGTAGATGAAGTGGTTGAAAAGAGCAAGATCATTGTAGACGGAAAGGAAGTTGCCGTTGATCGGATTTTGAAGGACGGCACAAACTATGTAAAGGTACGCGATATTGCGGCGGCGCTCGATCTCAAGGTATCGAACAAGGGAAATATCGCGGTGCTTGAAACGAAGAAGTAAGAGCACAAAAAGCCGGGGGATCGACAATCCCTCGGCTTTTTGCATATATTGGAGGTTATAGGTTTGAAAGCGTTCCGTCACCGATGACGACGGCGTTTGTGAGGTCGCTGCCAAGGACAAAGACTGTGACCTGAGAGCCGACAGGCGCACTTGCGATGCTCGAAACATAGGGAAGGGCGATTTCTTTGTCGAAGGGGCGCTGGACGGTGAGCTTGCCGCCGGAGGCTCTTTTTGTGACCTCGGCGCGGAAGAACCAGACATTTGAATGCGTCAGCTCTTCGACCTTTGGCTTAAAATAATCCCAGAGCCTGTCTGCAAAGCGTTTCATTTCCAGATTTTCATCCATTGGAAGTTCCTCCTGTTCTGGATTCTTCAATCAGTATCGTAAAGAATCGATCTTCCGGCAGTTTCAGCGCCGCAGAATCAACGCTTTCGGCTTCAACGGTGATGATTTCGTTCGGTCTGTCATCACGGTAAACGACTTCGAAGGTGTATTTTTGTTTTACTACGTTTGATCTGAGATCCAGCGTCATTCTTTCCACACTCCCTGAACGCCGAAGGTGATGCGCAGGGTTTCTCCGGACGGCGCGGCAAAACTCACATCGTCGGCACTTGCAATGAGGGCAGATAGTCTTTTGCGGACGCTTTCGTTGAAAATTCCAACAGGAAGGGGAATGTCCAGCATGACCATAGCGTTTCGCGCGGTGTTTTCCGGGGGACGGACGGTAACGGCTGCGTGCATGAGGTGCGCGAGTTCTTCTGCCTGACGGCGAAGGTCTGCAAAGAGGTTCATTTTCTCTTCATCAACAGAGGTTCCACGGAAGTTTTCATTTCGTTCGAGCATGGCTTCTACCATGGCGGCGGTTTTGGGATCTGTCATAATAAGTTCTCCTTTTCAAATTGAGTTTTGATCGTCTACATATTGGATTCTACCGGGAATTTTCAGTTGTCCCGCTTTGCGGAAAGATTTTTCAGTTCTTTCACACACTGCGCAGTGATTTTCACTGCTTCATCGATCTTGGCAAAGTCTTTTTCCTGTTCGGCTCCGAATCTTGGCTGATATTCGTCCATCGGAAGCCGGAGCGTATAGTCAAAAGAAAACCGGACGGCGCTTCGGGCGCGTTCTTCCTGGTATCCAGCGGCAAGCAGGACTCTCGACGGCTTATTGTCTCCGCTGGAACACGCCGCACCGCCAGACACCATGACATTCTCAGAAGAAAGTCTCAGGACAAGGGCGGTATTTTCAACGCCTGGGAACGAGATATTTGCGATATAGGGAGACTGCGAAGATTTGTTTCCTTCGTAGACGCTGCCGTTTAATTTTGCGTCCGGGATCTCGTTCATCATACCATCAATGAGCCGGTCGTGCAAGCGGCCTGCCATTTCTGCAAACTCCGCAAGATGCTGTGTCCGGAACCAGAGCGCCTGAGAAAACGCCGCAGCGAGTGCGACAGAAGGGGTTGCGAAATGTTCCAGTTCATAGATGCTTTCCGGATCTTTTGCAATCAGAACACCGATGCCGACGGGCGCGCCGAATTTATGGCCGCCGCCTGCAATGTAGTCGATTCCGTCCGACTTGTAATTGAGCTGGAATTTTCCCATGGCTGCGGTGCAGTCGGAAAAGCATACATTCCACGCGCCTGTGTTTTCTAGGTCGTAAATGAATCCGGTTTCGTTGCAGGTGTGGATATGCGCAAGAGCGGCTTCTTTTTTGCGGGACCTGCTGTGAATCTTACCGTAATCGGGAAGTCTTTTATAGACTGCGTCGTGTTCGTAGGAAGAACAAAGCGCGTCTCGATAATCGTTCAGGAGGCGAAGCGCTGCAAGGCGGCAGCTTTCGGTGGCGCTGGATGTGAAGATGACCTGCTCCGGTTCGCAGTTTATGCACGCTGCGACGATTTTTTTCTGTTCCTGCAAAAAGGCGTTGTTTCTTGTCCCGCTTGCGTGGATGCTGTTTGGATTCCCGACTTCACCACGGCATACCCTTGCAAATTCGCGCATGGATGAGGAAAGCACCGGCGATGTGGCTGCGTAGTCGAGGTAGATCAGCATGGCGCGGTCCCTCCGAAGTTTGGAACGAAGGAAGAAAGAAGCTGATGATAGAACTTATTTTGCGCCTGCAGCTCAATGCACCGCTCTTTCAGCGAGGATAGTTCTGCGTCCGGTTCTTTGGAAACGGGAAGCACGCCGGAAGGCCCCGGATTTTTGGGTTCATTTGCGCCGCTCAGACCGATGGACACCAGAAGGGCGCTGTCTACGAGCTGCATTTCATGCTGCTCCAAGGTCGAGATATAGCTTCCAAGGCGTTCTTTGCTGACGGTATAGATGTTTTCACACAGGACGGTATTTTTCACGCCTTTCATTGTGATTTCCACGTGCGTCGGAAGGGGCTTTTTCTTCTCTGCGGTCGTTAAGTAGCAGATCTCTATGTTCGGAGAAAATAGGTTATTTTTCTCGTTTGAAACGACAACGGCAGGTCTTGACTTGCGAATTTCACTTCCAAGCCCGTCTTTCCAGTTATCTACCCAGAAAATATCGCCGCGATGGATGCTACGTTCCATTTCTTTCGTCCTTTCTTTCACATTTTTCTATGTACGGCGGCACGTCCGCACGATATGCCGCCTATTCAGTTTAATTGCGTTTGAACTGAATATTGAGGGTGTTATCTCACTGCGTCTTTCAGCGCCTTTGCGGGGCTGAAACGAACGACGAAGTGCTGGGGAACGTCGATGGTTTTGCCGGTATTCGGATTTCTCGACTGCTTGCTGGCGCAGTATTTCGCGGCGAATTTGCCGAAGCCCGGAACGTTCACGGTGTCATGCACGATGAGCGCTTCCTGCACCGCATCGAACACGGCATTTACTGCGCAGATCGCCTGCGTCTTCGGAACGTCCATCCGGTTCGCTACGGCGGTTACGAGTTCGTCTTTGTTCATGATTTTCCTCCTTTCCCGAAAATTTCATGGTGAGCCGTCCCGGAGTCGAACCGAGATTTTACCAGTTATGAGCTGGTCGCTCTAGCCTTTGAGATAACGGCCCATCGATTCCGGCTTGACGTACCGGCCGCGAGGTCTTGTGCACAGACCAACGGCAAATCAGGTGATTGCACACCGTCTCCACCTTGTTATCCTCATGATGGACGATCTGAGTGGGGAGTTCCCATTTCGCTTGTTTACTCCCAAACTTCGCTATCGGCTATATCAACCCGACGACACCGCTGCCAGATGCGGAGGTTTCATTCCATCGGGGGAAGTCATCCGATGGCGGGCATGGGCGGCTTGGCAGAATCGAACTGCCTCGGGTCAGTTGCTCGTCGCTTCCCTTTACCAAATGCCGCGTGTTGCCACACTGACGCAGTGGCCGCGGAGGGTTGGCTTTATTTATAACGCGCCACGACTCCCACAAGAGGGCGCTTTGGCGGATGCGGCGGGGATTTGAACCCCGCATGGTGCAGACAGTATGCGACGAGCTTTATTCCCGTCCGAGGTGGCTGCTTGAACCCCAATAGGTTTGAGTGTGCCGCGCTTTCCTGCACCGCATACCCTTGCTACCTTTTCCATTCGGCCACGCATCCATATTTTGCTCAGATTTTTGCGGTACAGCGGTATTTGCAGGTTTTCCAGTCCGCGAGGCTGCACGACTCGAAGATGCAGGGTGATCCGGCGTACTCCGGCTTGTCGCAGAATTCGTGGATCAGCTCCGGATACAGGGCGTTCATTGCAAAAAGGTTTCTTGCCGAATCCGGCCCGACAAACATCGGCTTTCCTTTCGGTGCGTAGTCACGGATCTGATAGGGGATTTCGTCCCGTTCGCTGTAGAAATGGACCGCGACCGGCGTCACGTCCTTCTCTACGACGACGTAGACATTTTTCGTGCCGTTGGTGAGATAGCGAATGTCCAAGCTCATTTGTTTTCCTCCTTGCTTTGTTTTCTTGGTTTTGTACAGCCTGCCTCCCGGCTCCGGAGCCGCCGTTACTCGACGCCTAGACGCTCCCGTGCAGAAGTTGGTCTGCGTCGCCACGCCGGTTTTTCTTCCATCCTTTACGCCTCACAGCGGACTGTCGGAAGGCCGGGAGGGTAAGCCACGGAACTTTTCAGCCCTGCGCCGGTGCATCGGTCGCATCCGTTTTTTCACACATTAAGCCGGAGCCAGCTAATTAAATTCGCAATCTGTCGTACTTGCACTACCTACAGATTGAGCGGATGGCCGGATATATCGTTTCACCAAGCCTTTGGAACCTCAAAACTTTCCCTGAGTCCGCCGCAATACCCATGTGGAGTGCGTGAGGAGAATCGAACTCCCACCATCAGATTGGAAGTCTGATGTTCTGCCATTAAACTACACGCACATAAATGGCTCCCCGTTTTACTCCGGTGCGGGAGCGTTCTTCCCGAAAACCCATAGCCAGGCTTCCCAGCTTGGAGCACCGGAATCTCTGAAATGTTCCGGTGAGCGCCTTCGCTTACATGGGTGACGCTTTAAAGAGTATGGAGCGGCATACGGGAGTTGAACCCGCGTTTTCAGATTGGAAGTCTGACGTGCTTCCGCTGCACCAATGCCGCATAAGGCGCGCATAGGATGGAAGAGGTACAAGACCATCCCATGCACTTCCGGTCTTTCCCGGCTGCCAGAACAATCCCTATGGAGGGGCAGGCGGGAGGCTCGTGAACCACTGCCTGCATAGAAGCTCCCCATTTTACTTGGGTGCGGGAGCGCTCCTACCCAAAACCAACAGCCAAGCTTCCCATCTTGGAGCGCCGGACGATTCCGGCGAGCGCCTGCGCTTACGTTGGCGGTCGCTTTTCTGCACAGAAAGGAGACATTACGCCTCGCCGCAGCAGCACAGAAGGGAGCTGCGGCATGGTGGGAAAATGCGGAATTGAACCGCAGCATGAAGGCTTTATGTTCCTCCCTAGCGCACCTGCTTTTCCCGCATGGCGTGACGGGTCACGCCTTGTTTTCTATGCGATCTCCGACCGGCTTTTTTTGACGGTAGGCTGCGGCCGGAGGTTTGAGAAAAAATCATCGCCCTGCATTTCAAGATACCGCTTGTTGCGGTCTGCCTGACGGTCTTTTTCTTCCTGCACAAGAAGCGTCTGGCGGCGTTTCCTGCGGCTGGTGAGTTTGCCGGAATAGATCTGCGTGACTTCTGCCGATTCATGCCCGAGCTTTGCTTGCAGTTCTTCCAGAGGCATGCCGCCGTTGAGATCGAGCCGCGCGCCGACGTGCCGCAGGTCGTGGGACCGGACATTATCTACACCTGTCACGCGCTTTACATGGCGGCGGACAAGCTCTGTCAGCCATTGACGGCTGCCGGCGTGCCAGGATTCTGCGTTGAAGTTTCTGGACGTTCTGACTTTTTCTGCGCAGGTTC
>OLYC01000682.1_pt1 | contig 26469 bp, 13 predicted proteins | sample 1674271 | NCBI WGS metagenome assembly OLYC01 (sample SAMEA103958154, study PRJEB25191) | human gut metagenome
ATCTGCCAGTCTGCGATGGACATTCCCGTGTGCGTATCTGACGCCAGCGGGTTTAACGGTGATGCCGATCGGGGTTGGTCGGATGCTATGATTTCTCTGCTGCGTAAAGTGCCTCACTTTTCAGAGAAGAAGCAGGCGGGGAAAATCAATGTGATCGGTCAGTGCATCCTGGATCCTGCGTCCGATGAAAGCTGGGAGAATGTATTGTTCATTCCTGGCGGGCAGTTGATGATGTATGGAGAATTATCGCTGCTGTCTGAGGCGGAAAGAAATGTGGTCGTACATCCCCGAGGTCTTGCCGTTGCGAGATGGCTGGAAGAAAATACGCAGGTGCCGTATAGTATGCAGTATGAGTGAGAGGGGAAGCGTGATGGTTCATGTTGCAGTGATGAGTAATTATATCATTTGGCCCCCTTTATCATATTCTTAAAAATGGAAATCGAAGAGAAGGGACTGTAAAAAATGATTTAACATTTTTTACAGTTCCGAGTTTTCGACATCCTTTTATGATTTTTTATCATGAGAGTATGCTTTTTTGACTTTAAAATGCATTTAATTAAATTTATAAAACAAAGAATTAACAAATAATTGTAATTAAATAAAATATGATATATAATTGTCATAGTTATATCTCATCAGGGAATAGGGAAGACTGCTGAGAGGAAACTGTTCCGTTTTATAGCATTTATAGAGGAGATAAAAATGACTAACAAGAGAACAGTCTATGGAAAGAAGTTGCTGACTGCTGCTGTATTGGTATCCATGCTGCCGGGGGGGGGGCTTGCGTTTGCCGAAGAAGCCCTTCCACTGTATACGCTCGATGCTGTCGTCGTCACAGCGACGCGCACAGAGAATGATGTGAAGAATGTACCGGCGTCTACGCAGATCATCACAAGCTCGGATATCAAGAAGAGCGGTGCGACGAATGTGCGGGATGCGATCACAGACTTTGCGAATATCACCATGACGAAAAAGGTGCGTGGCGGTGGTCATGAGATCATCGTCCGCGGGATGAGTACGGATAAGTCGCTCATCATGGTGAATGGTCACCGCGTGGCGAACGAAGCGGATGGCTCGGGGCTCGGGAATGCGAATGCGCTCGACCGCATCAATGTGGATAATATCGAGAAAATCGAGATCGTCAAGGGTCCTTCAAGTGCGCTGTATGGGTCAGAGGCCATGGGCGGCGTCATCAATATTATCACGAAGGGCTCGAAAGAGGCTGAAGTACGCACGGGGCTTGTGAACAGCAGCGAGGATTTCACGAACTGGTGGCATTTTGACTCTGGGGAAATCGGGAAGTTCTCTGCAACGCTGGATATGCGGTTTAATCGGGAAAGAGCGGATCGGGATGAAAACAGCGCATGGACGAATTATCATGGGACAGCGCAGACGTATAATTTTGATGCGAAGTATCATTTCAACGACCATAACTATTTGAATTTCTATGCAGATGCCTTCTCTCAGAATCAGACGAAAGAGGGGGACGGCAAGGAGTTTGTCACTGTTCCGTCTATGATGGCGCAGGGGATCTGGTCCGGCATGCTTCATCAGTCGGGAAGAGCACCGGCGATCTATGGATACAAGGTCAGCAAAGGCGATGGAAATGCGCACTACAATCAGAAAACGTATGGCCTTAGCTGGAATGGATCGACAAATCGAAATGACTGGCAGATCCAGACCTATCTCAGTAAATTTAAATGGAGCAACAACACGACCACCAGGGTGTCCTCGATACCGACTTCGGATAACCGCTTCTCCGGTATGATTCTTGGCATGATGAATGGGAGAGGTGGGTATGAATTCAATACCAATTCCAATAAGCTTTGGGCGATCGAAGGCAGAGATTCTATGCGTATCAATGATCAGCATAGACTGACGTTTGGCGCAGAATACACGAAGAATAAAGTATATGGTACGAATCTCGGAGATGCAGCAGAAAATGTGGGGAGCATTACGCAGAATGGGGTGACGAATAAGGTCTCTGAGAAGGAGATCAGTACCTATGCAGCGTATCTGCAGGATGAAATTACAATCGGCAAGTGGTTCATTGTTCCTGCTGTCCGTTATGACCATCACAGCATGTTCGGAAGCCATACTTCTCCAAAGCTGGGTGTCACCTACAAGGCAGATGATTCTTTCCGCATCAAAGCAAATTACGGGAAGGGCTTCAAGGCGCCTACCATTCCGCAGTTGTACTATCGCTTCTCGATGGCTATGGGCAGCCCCGGCAATGTGGTTACTCTGCTTGGCAACCCGGAGCTGAAGCCGGAAACATCAAGCAGCTGGGATATCGGTCTTGAAAAAGAATGGGATAAAGTCAATACCTCACTGACGTATTTCCATACGACGGCGGATAATCTGATCCAGTATGTAAAGATCCCGACGGAGAGGAATACATCTAAAAGTGAAAATATCGAAAAGGCTAAATTCAATGGCCTTGAGCATACCTTGGGCGTCAAGATCAATGATCGCTGGAATTTCAAGGTGAATTCGACGTGGCTGTTTGATGCCAAACAGCGCGGGGAAGATTCGAATTGGAGAGATCTGGAGCAGAGAAGCAAGCTGTCGCAGGTATATTCGCTGTCCTATGATGATGGCAAAGATATCGGATGGAGTGCTCTCTTATGGGATGAACTGAATTATAAATATGCAACGCCTGTTCAGGGAAGGAGTTCTCTTTCTGCCGGTCCGCGAAAGACCTATCATACGCTGAATTTCACCTTGACGCGTAAGCTGAATAAAGACACACGTATTTATGGCAGCGTACAGAATATCTTCGATAAAGTGGATACAGACTGCTATCTGGATGGACGCTACTGGTCTCTCGGCTGGGAGCATAAGTTCTAAGAGGAGGAGCTATGAGGAAGTGGCTCGCGCTCTGCTTGCTGCTCTTCCTATCGGTCGCTTCGGGCTGCGGATTTCCTCAGGCGACGGGAGGACACACAGAGACTTTCTATCGCATGATGGATGCTGTGGGAAGAGAAGTGGTGCTTGCAAAGAAGCCGGAGCGTATCATTATTCTCGCACCGTCGTTTTTGAATATCATGCATGCGGTGGGGGGAGACTTCATCGCCTGGGCGGACAGCCCGGGGGACAAGGCGCCTTCCTATGCGGCGGGGAAGAAGACGGTGGGATACACGTTTCAGGTCAATGCGGAGGCGGTGATTTCCGAGAAACCGGATCTGGTGATCGGTCTGCACGGGCTGCATGACAGGTTTACGGAAGTGATGAAGCAGAATGGGATCCCTTTCATGCTGCTTTCTGCATCTTCTTTGGAGGATGTAGAGCGCGCTGCGGAGGTCCTGGGTGATGTGACGGGGCATCATGCGGAAGGCGTGAAGGCGAGGGATCAGCTCAGGAAGGACATGGAGAGCGTGGTATCCGGCCTGTCTCTTAAGGAGTATACGTGTGCGATCCTTCATGGGACGCCGCACTCGGTGACGCTGGAAGGGAAGGGGACGATCGCGACGGAAACGGCAGCGCTTCTTCATATCCGCAATGTATTCGTGCTGGACAATGACCGGGATATGAAACTGCCGCCTTTCAGTCTGGAGACGTTGGTCGCAAAGGACCCGGATATTATTTTCCTGACGACGATGGTGATGCCGGGACAGCAGCAGGAGGCGTTTCGAAAGTCCTTGATGGAACAGCCTGCCTGGGCAGGGATGCGTGCAGTGAAGGCAGGGCGTGTGTACTTCCTTCCGCAGAAACTGTTTCTGTCGAGTCCCGGTATGGAGTATCCGAAGGCGCTTTCCTATATGGCGGACGTGGTGTATGGAGGGCAGCGATGATTTCTTATGAGAAGAATATAGAGTCTATGTACCGGGAGCCGGTGTATGTGGCGGGCGGCGGGACGCGTCGCACGGCTTGGGATATCGAGTGGCAGGATGAACCTTTCGCGGCAAGTGATACGGCGGTGGTGTCTCCGCTGAAGCTGCCGTCGCTCATGAAAGATATTTGGGAGACGGGAGTTCCTACTAAGGAATCTGCTGTGTACATTCATGTGCCGTTTTGCCGGCTTTCCTGCACGTATTGTGCATTTTTCAAAAAGAAGGCGGATGAGAGGGAGCAGCACGAGTATGCAAAGCTCCTCTGCAGGGAGATAGATGCGCTCGCCGGCCGGCCGTACCTCACGCGTTCGCACATCCGCTCGGTTTTCTTCGGCGGTGGGACGCCGGGGATCCTGGCAGCAGAGGATATCGAAAGGATCTTGGGGCGGATCCGCACGGTTTTCCCATTGATGGAGAATGCAGAAATCACGATGGAGTCCAGCCTTTCGGACATGACGGATGAAAAAATGGATGCGGCGATCTCCGGCGGGGTGAATCGATTCAGCTTCGGCGTGCAGTCGTTCCAGACGAAGATCCGAAATGGGATCGGCCGTCCGCTCCCCCGAGAGCAGGCGATGGAGAGGCTGGCGCATTTTGCGAAGAAGGATGCACTCATGATCCTTGATCTCATCTATGGGCTACCTGGGGAGACGGAAGAGACGATGCGTCAGGATATCCGCGATGCAAAGGCGTGTGGTGCAGCGGGGCTCGATCTCTACAAGCTGCAACTTCTTCAGGGTTCACCTTTGGCGAAGTCTTTCGCCAAGGCGGGAAAGACGCTCGAAGTTCCGTACCTGCAGGCGCTCTTTCGCGCGGCGGAGGAGGAGCTGGGAGTGTCGGGTGCTTCGAATATTTCCTGTACCCACTGGAAGTGGGACGCGCGGGAGGAGAGCGTCTACAATACGCTTGCGGCAAATGGCAGCGATATCTTCCCCATCGGTATGGCCTGCGGGGGAAAAATCGGCGGTCTGGGGCTCATGAAGCCTGTCGCGGAGACGATGTATCGCGGCGCGGTCCTCCTTGGGAAATTCGTCCCTATGGGGGCGCGGAAGGAGAGCCGCTACCAGCGGATCTATCAGGCCATCGAGGCGGCGAGCGATCGCGGACGCATTTCTCCAGCCGCGTTGGAAACGCTGTGCGAAGTGCCTTTCACTACGCTGCTTACACCGCTCTTGGATCAGTGGGCAGATTGGGGGCTCGTCACGAAGTCTGGCGATATATATATGTACACATCTGCCGGGCGGTACTGGTACCGCACGATGCTCCGCCGCATGCTCCATATGACCCAGTACATGCTGCTGGGCCGCTCGGAGAGTGCGGGCAGGGCGCGTTTCGGCGATATGATGAATATGAAATGAGGGGATCGTATGAAGGTTTTAATCGCATACTCCAGCCGCACGGGAAATACTCGGCGTGTGGCGGAAGCGCTGGCGAAGGCAGCTCCGGAGGGAAGCCTGCTGGCTCGCGTGGAGGATACGCCATCTGCGGATGGGTTTGATGTGGTCTTTGCCGGTTACTGGCTCGATCGCGGCGGCCCGGATGTGAAAGCAAAAGAATTTTTGCACTCTCTTCATGGGAAGCATGTCGTTCTTTTTGAGACCATGGGAGCCGATCCCCGATCAGAGCATGCCTATACGGGATTTGCGAATGCAGGGACGGCTCTCTCTCCGGATAATCAGATCGTCGGTGTTTTCGCAGTGCAGGGGGCTGTCGACCCCGCACTGCTTGAAATGATGAGAAAAATGCCGGAGGGCAGCGCGTATCATTCGGCTCAAATGGAGCAAACGGTGAAGGAGGCTGCAAAGCATCCCAATGCCGAGGATCTTGAGCAAGCCGAAACGTATATGAAACAATTTATAGAAAAATATGGCCGATATCACCATTAAGCGTGGTCTACCGGCAAAAGCCGAAGCGTTTGCGCTTCGGCTTTTTACATGGTACATATTCATTGATCGATCAGGGCTGCATGGCTATGGAGCATATCATGTGCGTGTAAAGGGGAAGTGATGATGGAAATGTTCGTACTGATAAAAGGAGAACCGTCAGAGCCGTATGTATGTGGATCGCAAGAGCGGATCGAACGTTTCTGCTTGCGGCAGAGGAGTCCTTGCAATGGATAAACAAGCGTGAGATCGGATAAGGATGTCACTTACTTGGATGGGACGGCAGGTCTGATGGAATCAATTTGTATAGTATAATAAAGTTACTTTCAAAAATGGCTTCTGTCACAGGTGGATGAAGGAGAATATGATGAAGAAAGATAATTACAGCATACAAAGGCTGCCGAAGAATATCGAGGTACGGGGTGCCAAAGTCCACAATTTGAAAAACATTGATGTGGATATCCCGCTCCATGAGATCGTAGCAATTGCCGGTGTTTCTGGGTCAGGAAAATCTTCACTGGCTCTCGGCGCGCTCTATGCGGAAGGGTCCCGCCGGTATCTGGAGTCCCTGTCTACCTATACCCGCCGGAGGATGACACAGGCGGAGCGGGCAGATGTGGATGATATCAGATATGTGCCGGCGGCTCTTGCACTTCGTCAGCGTCCGGGAGTCCCGGGCATCCGCAGTACCTTCGGCACACTATCGGAGCTTTTGAACAGTCTGCGTCTTATGTTTTCCCGGCTGGCAAGCCACCGCTGCTCCAATGGGCATTACTGCCCGCCTTCCCTTTCTGTGGCAGCCATGCAGGAGATCACCTGCCCTGTCTGCGGAGCAAAATTTTATGGCCCTGGGGCGGAAGAGCTCGCCTTCAACAGCAGCGGCGCCTGCCCGACCTGCGGTGGGACAGGGGTGGTTAGAAATGTGAATGAGGCGGCCCTGGTGCCCGATGATTCCAAGACCATCGATGAAGGTGCCGTGGCTGTCTGGGGAACGCTGATGTGGTCGCTCATGAAAGATATCGTGCGCACCATGGGCGTGCGTACAGATGTGCCCTTTCGTGATCTTACGCCGAAAGAAAAAGAAATCGTTTATCACGGGGAGCTGAAGAAGCATCACATCCACTATGTGAATCCAAATACGCTGGAACCGACGGAGATGGATTTCAATTATTACAGCGCAGTGAATTCCGTGAAAAATGCCCTTGCCAAGGTGAAGGATGAAAAGGGAATGAAACGGCTCGAAAAATATCTGGAAGAGGACGTGTGCCCGGACTGCGGTGGAACAAGGCTGTCGGAAGCTGCCCGTGCACCGCATCTTCGTGGAATCGGACTGGATCAGGCAGCGGCTATGACCCTTTCGGAACTGATTCTCTGGGTACAGGGAGTTCCTGCATCTCTTTCGGAAGAGATGCGTCCCATGGCGGAAAACATTTGCGAATCCTTTATGGATGTTTCAAAGCGGCTCATGGACCTGGGACTCGGCTATCTTTCACTGGACAGGGCGGCTTCAACGCTTTCTACTGGTGAGAGGCAGCGCGTACAGCTGGCAAGGGCAGTCAGAAATCGTACGACCGGTGTGCTCTACGTTCTTGACGAGCCATCCATTGGACTTCATCCTTATAATCTCCAGGGGCTTACCGGAGTGATGGATGATCTGCGATCCGATGGAAACTCTGTCATCCTTGTGGATCATGATACACAGGTGTTGAAGCATGCCGACTGGCTGATAGAGATGGGGAAGGGCGCTGGTGCAGAAGGCGGAACGATTATTTCCCAGGGAAGAGTGGAAGATGTTTCGAAGAATCCGGACTCTGTCATAGGACCCTACCTGTCCGATCACTATGAATCAAGGATCCGTCCGGTAACAAAGGGAGAGGCCTTGTTTGACAAAGGGGCGATTCATCTGGAGACCGGGGCCATCCACACTGTCCATCCTCTGGACGTGCGGATACCCATGGGGCGTTTGACTGTAGTGACAGGGGTCTCTGGATCCGGAAAAACGACCATGGTCCTGGAAAGTCTGATTCCGGCCCTGAGGGCTGCAATCAGCGGACAGAAGCTGCCTTCCCATGTGAAGAAGGTAGAGGCAGACGGCATTACACAGGTCAAGCTGATTGATGCCACGCCCATTGGTATCAATGTACGGTCTACAGTAGCCACTTATGCCAATGTACATGACGGACTCAGAAAAGTATATGCCAGAACGGCAGACGCCAAGGCACATCACTATAAGGCAGGAGATTTTTCTTACAATACAGGGGAACTTCGCTGTCCTACCTGTGACGGCACAGGGGAGATTTCTCTGGATGTCCAGTTTCTGCCGGATGTTCAGATTCCCTGTCCCGAATGCCGGGGCTCCCGATACAGAAAAGAAGCCTATGATATTCGCCGCAGGGCTAAAGATGGAAAGGAATACAGCCTGCCGGAACTTATGAATATGAGTGTGGATCAGGTGCTCAACGCCCTGGGGGGACTCAAACTCCTGCAGCAGCGCCTGCAGGTGCTGCATGACCTTGGACTTGGATACCTCACACTGGGGGAGGAAACACCAGGGCTCTCCGGCGGTGAGGCTCAACGGCTGAAACTGGCCAGCGAAATGGGAAAAGGACAGAGCGATTCTGCATTTGTCTTCGATGAACCTACCATCGGGCTGCATCCGCAGGATGTGAAGACACTTCTCCATGTTTTCCAAACCCTCATTGATCATGGAGCAACACTGGTTGTTATCGAACATGATCTTGATGTTATAAGAAATGCGGATTACATCGTCGATATGGGACCGGGAGGAGGAAAGGAAGGCGGTCGGATCATTGCCCGGGGTACGCCTGATGAGATCCGGCAGAATCCAGACAGCCTGACCGGCAGGTTCATATAATGCTGTAAAGCCAGGATAAGAGATAAAGCTGTTTCTCACATAGATCCCGGGAGATATGTTTTCCGGCGTTGTTCTCCGGAGAAACCAGTGAAAGTTTTCTACCATTCATCAAAAGTTTCCACTTGGGCCGGGGATTAAACTTGAGCCAGGAAAGTAGATAATAAAAGGATAAGAGGAAACTCCCGCTTTGGTCGGGGGTTTTTCTGCCTTATATGATATAAAAAACATCAGAAAATAGGAGAATGCGTATGGTGGCTGGCTGTTCTGGCGGAGGAAAATGGTCTCTCCTTCGCAGACTGCGTGGAAACATTTCTGAAAGAAAAAGAAGAATTTCTGAAGCAGGAATAGATGGGTGAAAAGAACCGATACGCATGTATTCTGCTCTGATGAGGGAAAGATGCGCAAAGCATGATGGGCATGGCTACAGCCAGTGAAATATCACAAAACGTATGGCCTTGACAAACGAAAGAACCCATAAAATGCATGACAGCTTGACATAGTGGCGATGGAGGAGTATATATTAAAACAAGAAATAGATAGCATGCGTTATTTTCCTCGGGGGGGAAAAATACAACGCATACTGCTATATGACAGGTCGTTCTATAAGGAGGACTCTATGATGAAAAGGAAACAAGCTGTATTGATGATGGCAGTCATGACTGCATTGTTAACTCCAAGTTTCGGGGGTTGCTGCTGACTTATCGGAATTGCCCCCAGAAAACTTTGTAGTCACTGGCAGTGGTCAGGGCACCTATGGGACATATGATGGAAAAACAGGAACCTTTACCTGGACCAAGGGTAACCAGACGGCCCAAGGGAATAAGCAGGGCGATATTATTTCGGTATCAAAAGGCGCATCCTTGAAAATTAAAAACCTGGACTCTTTAAATTTTAAGGAGGAGCTGGATTCCACTACAGCCAAGCAGTCTGTAGATGCTGCGCTTAAAGCTTTTGAAGGCGCTTCTGTGAACATGAACGTCAAGAATCTGAATTTTGGCAGCAAAGACGATGTACTGAAAGCGGATCAGGGGCTTCATGCCTATGGCGGGACCATAGCTGTCACGGCGGACAATATCTATGGGAACGTACGGGGAGCCGGTTTTCTCATGAATCAAAGTGTGAAAAGCGGCAATACTGTCCATCAGGGGATACTGACTGTTCATGCGACGCAGAATATCGATCTGACCAGCAATTATCGTACACTTGTCGGAACCCAGTCATATCAGCAGACAAAGGGAGACAATGGTACAGCGGTATCAAAGATCACCGCAGACGGAACCATTGCTCTCCATGTGACCGGATCTGAACCAAATGCGGCTAATGTGGCTGTTGTCAATGTGGTAGCAAGCAGTTGGGGAGGACCAAACCCATTGGTGGATGGTGGTAATGTGGCGCTTACGATCGACGGGAAGAAAGGTGTCACACTGAGGAGCGATCATGGGATCGGAGTTAACAGCAGCTTGAATATTGGTGACAGTGATGCCAATCAGGCAAAGATTGCTATCACATCAAAGGAGGGAGATGTATCCATCCTCTCCTCTGGCAATGCCATTCAGGCTACCGTGAAAAATGATCATAATATGCAGGCGGCATCTGCTATCGATGTGTCCGGAGCAAATGTCAATGTGGTGAGCCGGAATGGAACCGCGCTCCTATTGGGGCGCAATGCTAGAGTGAAAGTAGGCACGAATAGGGATCAAGGCGTGGTTCAGATCTCCGGAAAGGAGCTGGCTGCTGATGTGGGGCATGGCTCTCAGCTGACTATGGGAAATGGTACGAATGATACTACCATTCAGCTTAGCGGTCGAATCAACGTAGCAGATGGCGGCACGGTCACGGTGAAAGATAAGACAACTACGGTCATCGATGCCGATTCTCTAGGGGCAAAGGCTCTGGTTTCTGTCGGAGGCACAGGGAAATTTACTGCAGAAGGAAATGCTAAGCTGGTCGTCAAAGGGGCTGATACGGGGGCTGCTTTATATAAAAAGGAAGGCACAAGCACGATCGATTTTTGGCAGGCGAAAAATACCAGCTTTGACAATCCATTCCAGTATTTGGATGATGGGACAGTCAAGGCCGGTATCACCGAGGCCAATCAGCAGGGCATCGCCGGCTATATCGCACCATCTGTCGCCATTGCTGCGACAGGCAAGAATGATAAAAAATGGCTGCTTTCCTTAGAAATGGGAAAACCTCCTATAATGATGCCATTGGCATCGGACAGGCAGGTGGCATCGGGCACAGCACCTATGCCGTGACGGGCCTTTTCACGGATGCTCTCACGGACCGTGAAAATACACCGGAAAAGGATCTGTGGGCCAAAGGTTTCCATAGCAAAGAAAACATCGACGGTCTTGGATTTGAGGGCGGCGGTCTCTCTCTGGATACCCAGTACAATGGCACTGTAGTCGGTATGGATCTCTATCGGAAAGCCAATACCACTGCAGGCGTAGCCATCGCCTGTGCGGATGGGAATAGCAGCAGCTCTGATGGGGTCGCTTATACCAAGAATGATGCGACCTATTTGGGAGCATCTTTATACGGTCTGAAAGACCTCGGAGGCTATCGTCTGGCCGCGGATCTCTCCTATGTGGGCGGCAGCCATGACATCACCCAGTACAATGCAGATAAAGTCATCACCGCAAAACCGGATACTGAAGCATGGACTCTTGGCGTGAAAGCCATGAAGGTCTATGATCTGGGAGAGGGCATCCTGACGCCCTATGCAGGCCTTCGCTATCTTCGTCTCACCACAGACAGCTACACCTCCAATGCGGGTCTTTCCTATGACAAAGAAAACCAGAACCTCTTCCTCCTGCCGATCGGGGTAGATTATTCCCTCCATCTGAACCGCGGCAGCTGGGATGTCAAGCCGTATGCAGGTCTTAGCTACATTTGGACCATGGGCGATAGAAATGCCGATCAGACCGTATCCTTCGGCACGGCATCGGATGTCTTCTCCTATGACGTGGCTGATGCAGGCAGCTTCCTTGGCAAAGTGGGAGTCACGACCTCCAAAGGAGCCTGCACATTCGGCGTGGGCTATGCCTATCAGACCGGCAGCAGCGTAGACAGCTCTACTTGGACACTGCAGGCTTCTTACGCTTTCTGATTTTATAACGCCCTGTAGTAAAACACCCTCTGATGAGTTTTTTATCTCACCAAAGGGTGTTTTTTATTTGCGGAAGTATGAGATAGAAAATAGGGCTTCTGCGTATGCCTTGGTGGTTCTTTTGAGGAAGACGCGAATTTATCGCGCGGATCACAGATTTCTTTCTTTTAATCAGCGTCTCTTTAATTCGCCTTTTGGCGTAACATACTCCCGTGCAGGACAAAAACATGATATAATAATTGTCGATAAATGACAGCAGCTATGGGCTGCCCTGTGAAGAGGGGTATATGTATGCATTTTCAGGATGAATTGACCATCGATATGACGCATTTTTCCGGCGAGGGCTGGGGGATCACGGAGGAGGAGATCGATGCCTGCAAGGAGCGCATCCGTGAGGCGGCGCTTTCTGTGGAGCGGCTTCGGAAGAGCGGGAAGGGGCCGGACGGCAGTCTCGTGCTTTTCCCGCATCTGCCGTATCTTCTGGAGGAAGAGATCCTGATCTCCAAAGAGGAGAGGGAGAGGCTGCTCGCGCTCTCGAAGCTGGCGAAGGAGCAGGATATCGTGGTGTCGATCGGTATCGGGGGCTCGTATCTTGGAAATCAGGTGCTTTTTGATCTGTTCTGCGGACAGTACTGGAATCTGATGACGAAGGAGGAGCGCCACGGGTATCCGCAGCTGTATTTTGCGGGGCAAAATCTGGATCCGGTGAGTCTTCTCTCGCTGGTGGAGCGTATCCGGCGGAGCTCGCAGACAGCGTGGTGGAAGCACAAGGTGCTGCTGGTCGTGAATTCGAAGTCCGGGACGACTTTGGAGCCGGTCATGGCAGAGCGGGCGTTGCGTGAGATGCTGGGGAAGTTCTGCGAGGTGAGCGTCATCGCGGTGACGGACAAGGAGAAGGGGGCGCTGCGTCCTCTGGCGGAGAAGAATGGCTGGCCGTGCTTCACGGTGCCGGATGGCATCGGCGGACGTTTCAGCGTTTTCTCTCAGGTGGGGCTGGTCTTTGCGATGCTTTCGGGGATCGATATCCGGGATTTCCTGGCGGGGGCGAGGATGACGGAAGAGGCTTGCCGCAGTCTTTCGCTTTCGGAGAATCTGGCGCTGCAGCTGGCGGTTCGTAAGTATCTGGCGCGGGAAAATCATGGTGTCGATGCGGAGATCATCATGCCATATGGAGACAGTCTCCGCTCGCTCGGCTGGTGGTATGCACAGCTTCTGGGTGAGTCTTTGGGCAAGGCGCTCACGGTCTCCGGGGAAGAGATCCACTATGGCCGTATCCCGGTCGCGGCTGTGGGGACGACGGATATGCATTCGTTGACGCAGGAGCATCAGGAGGGGAAACGGAATAAGCTCGTGCAGTTCATCACGGTCAGGGAATCGCGGGAAGATGCGGATATCCTCTGTGATGAGGGGGAAGAGCGCGGCCCGGTCCCGCTTTCCTATATGCTTTCTGCGGCGCAGCGCTCGGATGAGGAGGCGCTCGCGCATGATGGCCGCATGAGCTGTGATCTCATCATGAGGAGGTGTACACCGTTCCATGTGGGGGCGCTCATGTATTTTCTCTTCCTCACGATCGCCTACGAGGGGGCGCTTGCGGGCGTCAATGCCTATGACCAGCCGGGGGTGGAGAGTTATAAGAAGATCCTCCATGCGGATCTGAAAGAGTATATCGTGAAGCATAAGAAGTGACTAGGGACTGGTGACTAGTGGCTAGGGACTAGGGATTAGGAATAAGGGAGTAGGAATAAAAGACCGCAGCGGCGATGCCGCTGCGGTTTTTGCGCGCTAAGGAAAGGCGGATTCATTGCAGAGTATAATCGGAAAGGGGACATAGGCAGCAGGTGGCTTTCTCATAACGTCATTTCGAGCGAAGTCGAGAAATCTTCCTTGCCCTGCGGTTATCCATGTCAGTGTGAAAATGAAAATCGACGTCTTTGTGTTTCGTTTCCCTGCTGTATCACGTCGGCCGTTTATGGGTCTGCCAGAAAGATCCCTCGGCTGCGCTCGGGATGACGAAACGGGGAGCGGATGGTTTCTCACTCGTTTTCAGATCGCTGGCATCCATCCGCTTCCTTCGGTGTGTCCCTCTTCAACGAGTTCGCAGCGGGGAGGAATGCCTGAAGGACTGCGGAGAGCGTTCTTCTCGTATCGTCAGCCTTCCTCAAGCGGGGAAGGCCAATCGGTGGCGGCTTCGCCGCAGTATAACGAAAGGCGATGCCCGAGGTTCGGTGGATAGCAGGTTTCCCGTTTCAATTTTCCTGACATAGGCCGCCCCGCCGCGAACGACAAAGATTTCTCGGCAACGCTTTCAATGATGATACGGGAGTATCACCCCTAATCCCTAATCCCTAATCCCTAGCCACTAGTCACCAGCTACTTCTTCAAGTACGGCACGACGGCGCTGCCGTGGGGGATGATATTGATGGCGTAGTCTGTCTTGCCTTCGCCTTCGAGCTGCTTCTGGGCGAGCTGCCAGGCTTCTTCGACGGTGGCGACGGGGATCTGGTGGGTCTTTTCGCGGAGGATGTCGAAGTTTTCCGGACGGGTGACGATGTAGACGGTGTGGGTGAGGGCGGTGTTCAGATTTTCAAAGGCGACGAAGAAGGGGATGGTGAAGCAGTCGCGCAGGCCTTTTTCCATATCGACCAGGTTCTTGTACTTGAAGCTGCCGAGGTAGGCGGCGGGTTCCATGATGTCTTCGGCTTCGATCATGGTGATGATGATGCCGCCTTTCTTGGTGGCGATCTCAGCCGTGGAGTAGCACTTGGTTCCCTGATATAGGTTCGTGTCTTTCGGATAGCCGCCGGCGGAGACGATGGTGACGTCGGCCTGCTGCTTCATCGGGACTTTCTGGAGGCGGTAGGTCTCCTTCGTGCCTTCGAGCCATGCTTCGTAGGGGTCGCCGCCGACCATGGAGGAGATGCGGCCTTCTTCATTGATGATGGAGTGGACGAGGAAGCAGGGGTGTACCATGTCGCAGGCTTCCTGCATGTCGCTGGATACGGGATTTCCTTCGATCTTTAAGAGCTTGGCGTCAGGGTTGAGGCCGCTGCCGAGGGTGGCTCCGAGGGCGTGGCAGTGGTTCTGCTGAACGGTGTCGAAGCCGGCAACGCCCGGGAGGATGAGCTTGCGGCCGCCGCCGAAGCCGGCCATGTCGTGGGTGGAGACGGCATTGATGAGGATGACCTTGTCAGCATCTACGACGCGCTTGTCGATCCAGACTTCGGTGCCGAGGGTGGTTTTTCCGAGGTAGGTCTGCTGGGATTTGTCGGTGGAGATATGCTGGTACATGGTGATGCGGCGGGCGACTTCTTCGCCGACGCAGGTGATGTTCTCTTCGTCGGTGTGGGGGCGGTGGGTGCCTTGCGCGAAGACGATATAGATGTCCTTGTCGGGGATGCCGGCGAGGTTCAGTTCGTCTACGACGTAGATCAGAAATTCGGAGGCGCGGTTCCAGGCGCGGGTGATGTCGGCGACGACGAGGCAGACTTTGTCGCCGCTCTTTACGACTTCCTTCAGCGGGGCGCTGCCGATCGGGCTTCGCATGGAGGCAAGGGTCGCTTCTTTGACGTCGCAGGCGGGGGTCGGGACGCCTTCTAAAACGTCGGAAATATGATTTTCTGGCAGCATGACGGACTGCACGCCGCGGCCGAATGCGAGTTTGAATTCTTTCATGGATGAGATCCTCCTTGGTGGTATGGAAATGGGTATGTCGTCTCATTATAGCATGAATGGGGAGAGGGAATGAGAAATGAGAAATTAGAAATGAGAAATGGTGGTGGCGGCTTCGCCGCAGTATAAAGGAAAGTAATGCCCGACCGTTTTGGGGGGTGACGGGTTTCCCGTTTTCGTTTTTCTGACATTGTCCGCTTGCCCGCGGATGACAAAGATTTCTCGGCAACGCTTTCAATGACAATGTGGGAGTCTGACGTCTCTTAGTCTTCAAGTCTTCTGGTCCCCAGTCCCTAGTCACAAGTCCCCAGTCCCCAGGCACTTATTATTTCTGAATTTCCTCTTTCCAAACGATTTCCTTCCATGATATAATACGAATTACACACTTCATAGGAAGGTCCGAAGTCGGGCGAGGCAGCTAGCGCTGTTTTCGCTCGGCTTTTTTTGTAGGAGAGAAGGAATGGGCATGAAAAAATGGAGAGATCTGCCAGAGGCGCAGGGGCTGTATGACCCCAGAAATGAACATGATGCTTGCGGGATCGGCTTTGTGGCGAATATCCGCGGCGAGCGCTCGTATGGTATTGTCGATGATGCTTTGAAGATCCTGGAGAATCTGAAGCACAGAGGCGGCGAGGGCGCAGACCATAAGAGCGGGGATGGCGCGGGGATCCTGACGCAGATCCCGCATGATTTCTTTCATCGCGAGTGCGAGGTGCTGGGCTTTTCGCTTCCGCCGGAGGGAGAGTACGGTGTCGGCATGATTTTTGCGCACCGCTATGAGGATTTCCGCAAGGAGCAGATGAGGGTCTTCGAGGAGATCGTGAAGGAGGAAGGACAGACGGTCCTTGGCTGGCGTGAGGTGCCGATCGATGAGAGCATCATCGGTGAGGCGGCGCGCTCGATCCGTCCGCGTTTTCTGCAGGTCTTCATCGGCAGGAATCCATCGCTTCGTGATCAGATGGATTTCGAGCGCAAGCTCTACATCATCCGGCGGCTCGCGGAGAAGAAGATCATTCCGCTTTCGGAAGGCATGGGGACGGATTTCTATATCGCCAGCCTGTCCTCGCGCACGATCGTGTACAAGGGGATGCTGACGAGTGAGCAGCTGCGCCATTTCTATCTGGATCTGTCGGATCTGGACTATAAGACGGCGATGGCGATGGTGCATTCGCGTTTTTCGACGAATACATTCCCGAGCTGGGCGCGCGCTCATCCGAACCGCTACATCGTCCACAATGGGGAGATCAATACGATCAAGGGGAATATCAACTGGCTGAATGCGCGTGAGAGCAAGTCGCGTCCGTCGAACGATCCGGAGCTGGTGAAGGCTTTCCCTGTCGTCGATGACACGGGGAGCGACTCGGCGATGTTTGATAACTGCCTGGAGTACATCCACATGGCGGGGCATTCGCTGGCTCATGCGATGATGGTCATGATGCCGGAGCCGTGGGAGAAGGATCCGGCGATGGATGAGGAGAAGAAGGCATTCTACCGGTATCACAATTTCATGATGGAGCCATGGGACGGCCCGGCGGCGATCTGCTTCTGCGATGGCGTCGCCATCGGCGGGATGCTGGATCGCAATGGTCTGCGGCCGGCGCGCTACTATGTCATGAAGGATGACCGTGTCATCCTGTCTTCGGAAGTGGGGGCGGTGCCGGTCGATCAGGAGAATGTACTCTACAAAGGACGCCTCGAACCGGGCAAGCTCTTCCTCATCGATACGGCGCAGCAGCGCATCATCAGTGATGAGGAGATCAAGCACACGATGGCGAAGGCGCATCCCTATGCGAAGTGGTGCGAGGAGCATCTGCTCGATCTGAAGGATCTGGCGAAGGAGGAGAAGGAGCCGGAAGTGCCGGAGGATCTCCTTCTCGAGCAGAAGAATTTCGGCTATACGGTCGAGGATCTGCGCGATATCCTGACGCCGATGGCGGAGAACGGCAAGGAGCCGATCGGCGCTATGGGGATGGACTCGCCGCTCGCTGTCCTGTCGGAAGCGCCGCAGCTGCTCTACGACTATTTCCAGCAGAATTTCGCACAGGTCACGAATCCGCCGATCGACGGTGTCCGTGAAAGGATCGTGACCTCGTCCTCGGTCGTGATCGGCAACATGGCCAATATCATGGATCCGGATGAGAAGGGGACGGCGGCGCTCTTCATCGACCGTCCGCTCATCACGAATGAGGAAATGGAAGTCATCAAGCATCTCAATAGCAACCAGCTGAAGCCGGTCGTGCTTTCGCTGCTCTATCCGGCAGCCGGCGGCGGCCGTGCGATGGAGAAGGCGCTCCATGAGCTTTTCGCAGCCGCGCTTGCTGCGGTCAGGGATGGGAAGAATATCCTGATCCTTTCTGACCGCGGTGTCGATAAGGATCACATGGCGATCCCGGCGCTTCTCGCTTCGGCGGGGCTGCACAATGATCTCATCCGTGAGAAGGTGCGTCCGGATGTCGGTATCATTCTGGAGTCGGGCGAGCCGCGTGAGATCCATCATTTCGCCGCGCTGATCGGTTTCGGCGTGACGGCGATCAATCCGTATCTGGCACTGGAGACGGTGAAGGATCTCGCGGACAAGAACCGCCTGCACGGCAAGAGCGCGAAGGAAGCGCTCGCAAACTACCTCACGGCAGCGGTGAACGGCATCCTGGGCGTCATGAGCAAGATGGGGATCTCCACCGTCAAGAGCTACCACGGCGCGCAGATCTTCGAAGCTGTCGGCATCGGCAAGGAGGTGGCGGAGAAATATTTCGGCGGCATCGCCTCTCCGATCGGCGGCATCGGCTTGAAGGAGATCGCCAAGGAAGCCGAGATGCGCCACGAGGCGGCGTATGAGGGGACCAAGGGACTCTCCTCCGGCGATGTCTATATGTATCACCGGAATGGCGACGAACCGCACATCCTGACTCCGGAGGCCATCCGCCTTCTGCAGCGGGCATGCCGCACGGGAAGCTATGAGGTCTATAAAGAATTTGCGAAGGTGGTCAATGAGCCGCTCATCCGTCTTCGTGACCTTTTGGAATTCAATTACCCTGCCGGATGCAGTATCCCGATCGAAGAGGTCGAGAGCGTGGACTCCATCGTGCATCATTTCCGTACCGGTGCGATGAGCTATGGCGCACTCAGCAAGGAAGCCCATGAGTGCATCGCGAAAGCCATGAATGCCCTCGGCAGCCGCAGCAACACCGGTGAAGGCGGCGAGGATACCGAGCGCTTCGCGCTGCTCCCTGACGGTTCTTCGGTCAATGACGAGATCAAGCAGGTATCGACAGCACGCTTCGGTGTCACGGGGAATTACCTTGTCCACGGGAAGGAAATCCAGATCAAGTGCGCGCAGGGCGCCAAGCCTGGCGAAGGCGGACATCTTCCGGGCAGTAAGGTCGATCCGGCCATCGGCAAGACACGCCACTCCACCCCGGGCGTAGCCCTGATCTCGCCGCCGCCGCACCATGATGTCTACTCCATCGAAGACCTGGCAGAGCTGGTCTTCGACCTGAAGAATGCCAACCATAAGGCGGAGATCAATGTCAAGCTCACCGCCGGTGCGGGTGTCGGCACCATTGCGGCCGGCGTCGTCAAGGCGAAAGCCGATGGTGTCACCATCAGCGGCTGCGATGGCGGCACGGGGGCATCGCCCCGGACCAGCATGCGCCATGCAGGACTTCCATGGGAGCTGGGACTTTCCGAAGCGCAGCAGGTCCTCCTCCTGAATCAGCTCCGCGACCGCGTGAAGCTCGAAACGGACGGCAAGCTCCTGACCGGCCGGGATGCGGCCATCGCCTGCCTCTTGGGCGCAGAGCTCTTCAGCTTCTGCACCGGGCCGCTCATCGCGATCGGCTGCCAGATGTTCCGCGTCTGCAACAAAAATACCTGCCCCTTCGGTATCTGCACGCAGGATGAGAAGCTCAGGAAACGCTTCGCTGGCAAGCCCGAGTATGTGATGAACTACATGCGCTTCGTCGCAGAAGACCTGCGTGAGATCATGGCACACCTCGGCTTCCACAAGCTCGAAGACATGGTGGGCCGAAGCGACCGCCTGAAGCAGAAGAGCTTCACCGGGAACAAAAAGGCAGATACCCTCTCTCTCGATGCCCTGCTCTTCCGTCCGTATACAGACATCACCGTCGGCCACCATTTCATGAAGGCACAGGATCATGAGATCGAAAAGACCCTCGATATGGCCAAGCTCGTCCGCATGTGCAAGCCGGCTCTCGATGAGCAGAAGCGCGTCATCGCAAAGCTCTTCATCAAGAACACCGACCGCGTCACCGGCACCATCCTTGGCAGCGAGATCTCCCGCCGCTACGGCGATGAAGGACTACCCGAAGACACCATATCCCTCTCCTTCGTCGGCTCTGCGGGACAGAGCTTCGGCGCCTTCATCCCGAAGGGCCTGACGCTCACCCTGGAAGGCGATGCGAATGACTACGTCGGCAAGGGCCTTTCTGGCGGCAAGATCATCATTTATCCGCCGAGAGAAGCCACCTTCCGTGCGGAAGACAATGTCATCATCGGAAACGTCGCCTTCTTCGGCGCGACAAGCGGGGAAGCCTTCGTCTCCGGCAAAGCCGGGGAACGCTTCTGCGTCAGAAACAGCGGTGCGACCGTCGTCGTCGAAGGCATCGGCAACCACGGCTGCGAATACATGACCGGCGGCAAGGTCATCATCCTGGGCGAGACGGGTAAAAACTTCGCAGCCGGTATGTCCGGCGGCGTCGCTTATGTGCTCGACCTCGATGAACGCCTGTGCAATCAAGAGCTGATCCATTTGGAGCCGCTCACGGACAAAGAGGAGATCGCAAGCGTCAAGAAGCTGATCGACGCCCACTACCTCTCGACCAGAAGCCGCAAGGCGGAATCCATCCTTGCGCGCTGGGATGTCTACTACTCCCGCTTCACCAAGGTCATCCCGAAGGAATACGAGGCCATGGAAGAAGCGATCAGGACAGGCATGGCCGAAGGCCTCACACGCGAAGAAGCCATCAGAAAAGCGTATGATAAGAAGTTTGGGAAATAGTGACTAGTGACTAGTAGCAAGGGATTAGTGGCTGGGGATTAGGGACTGAAAATTTCTTTATCCTGTATCACCACCTCCTTCCTTTGGAAGGAGGTGCCCCGAAGGGGCGGAGGTTGGCGGCGCAGTGCCTGCAGCGGAAGTCCCACGTCATATCCATGACCCCAAAAGGCGATGCCCATTAACGGGCATCGCCTTTTTGATTGCCAAGCATACCCCGGCTGTATTATACTTGAGGATGGATACATAGCGATGATACAAAAAGAGAAATGGTGACGGCAGCTTCGCCGTTCATAGAAGAAGGGTGATGCCCGATCCCATTTTTTGTGACGGGCGATCGACCTTTCATCGTCCGCCCATCTGAATTACGGAAGAAAGGAGGGATACCATGGGACTATCGATCAAAGACATCCTGCTCTTGGACTACTTCGATGGCAAGCCGGCGCACCACAAGGTGCCACCCTATAAAGAGAGCATCTACGGGCGTGATGCGAATGACCGCATCGGAGAGCTTTTTGATGACGGCTGGATCCGCATGAGCCGTCCGCAGGAGACGCTCACCATGCTGCCGGACAAAGCGCTCTCTGATTTCCTCAAACGGTACGATCTCTCCGGTGAAGGCACACACGCCGAGCTCGTGGGCCGTGTCATCGCCAAAGTGCCGGAGAAGGACTATGCTCATGGCGTCCCGAAGATCTACGTCCTTACCAAGGAAGGGCAGGCGGAGGTCGGACACCACATGGCCTACGTACTGAACGTCCGTGAGAACTACGGTCTGACCGAGGGCGAGATCGGTGAGTCGCAGACCGCTCTCTCCGCCCGCGGCGAGTCCTACACCGCCCGCGGTATCCTTTACCGCGCTTTTCAGCAGAAGATCTCCCTCTACACCATGGCAGGGGAATGGTCGAAGCTGCGCAACATGTACTATACCGTGGCGAATTTCTACATCCGCATCAAGCACAATGACTACGCACTGCCCTACCTTTACCTCGTCTTCTTCATGGATATGTCCGGTATGGGCAATAAGAACAACCTCGTGCCCTACGAGAACCTTTTCCCGACGCAGAAGGGCATGATCCTGCTCATGGATGAGATCAGGAAAGGTCTGCACATGACGATGGACGATGTGAAAGGCTCCTTCCTCTCCTCCATCGCCCGCATGGCGCCATCGCTGCCCTTCTCCTACTTCTCCCCGCAGGTCATGGCTTCCATGCTGATCGAACGTCTCCGCGGCATTGATTTCAACGGCACGAAGTACATCTGCGACAGAAATGTCCCGGATCCTTCCTCGGGGGCGTACCACTATGTCCCCTACGGCCGGAGCGAAGCCCGCCCCGCCGCCCGCACCCGCCATATCGTGAAGCCGAAGATCATGGCGCCTCCGGTTCTGCGGATGCCCACCTTCACTGCGCCCGCCCCCTTTTGCCCGAGCGAGGCCGGAAAGCCCAAGGAAGCTCCCGCGCAGGAGATCGAGAAACCGGCTCCGCCTAAAGAAGAAAAAAAGGAGAAAGGGATTCTCGCAAAGATTAAAAAGCTGTTTTGACTGGTGACTGGTGACTAGTGACTAGTGATTGGAAGACTGGGAGATTAGGAGACGGCAGAAACTCTTGCGCTGTCATTTCGAGCGTCAGCGAGAAATCTTTGCTATTCGCGGTCAATCGGATGATGTCAGAAAATCTCAAACGGGAAACCTGCTATCCGCCGACTTTCGGGCATCGTCCCGTTTCGTCATCCTGAGCGGCGAGAAACGTCGTAAGTGAGATAACGAATGCCAGAACAGCTGCGACCTGAGCCCTCGATCGCGGCGAAGCCGCCGCCATCATTTCTCATTTCTAATTGGCGCAGACACAATCCCGAAACAAAAAAGCACTCCTTTCGGAGTGCTTTGCTTGGTGCGCTTGGGGGGATTCGAACCCCCGACACACGGTTTAGGAAACCGCCGCTCTATCCAGCTGAGCTACAAACGCATGAATCTTTCCTATTATAGCATGGGAGAGAACATGTGAGAAGGGAGAAGTTGGAGGGGTGACTGGGGATTAGGGACTGGTATCTAGGGATTAGGGACTTTATCCCATCTGTCTTCCATACCGCCCCTGCCCTATCCGCCCCTTCGGGGCACCTTCCCCTCGAGGGGAAGGCGACGCGGGAAAACCATCACCAAGAACCTCAGCCCCATGAACCCTTTTCTTTGGGCCATCCATGGGCGTATCTGGAGCCCTGTTTTTTACAGAAAGCGTGAACTTTATGAATATCAGACATCTTACCATCGGCAGCGGACGGCCGAAGATCTGCGTTCCGCTGGTGTCTTCCAACTTGGAAGATCTGGAAAAGGAATGCGCATCACTATCATCCTGTCCTTTGGATATGCTCGAGTGGCGTGTGGACTACCTCCTGAATCAAGAGGATTTCCATGCGACAAAAGATCTGGAAACTGCCTATGCGGTCATCCGCAGGCATTTCAAGGATGTGCCGCTTTTGACGACGGTGCGCACGAAGAGCCAGGGCGGGGCGCACAAGACCCCGGGCGGTGAGTACGTGTCGCTGCTCTCTCTCATCATCCGTTCGCACTGGGCGGATGTGCTTGATGTGGAGTATGGGCATGAAGTGCTCGATACGAAGGTTTTGATCAAGCAGGCGCATGAGCAGGGGATCCCCGTCTTGATGAGCTATCACAAGTTCCAGCGGGCAATGAGCGAGACAGAGCTGATTGATACGTATGAAAATATGGCGTCCTTCAAGGCGGATATTTTGAAGATCGCGGTCATGCCACGAGTGCCTCGTGATACCGCGTCGCTCCTCTCGGCGGCAGCCCGCACGCGGGAGGATCTTCCTGAGACGCCGGTCATCGCGATCGGTATGGGGCAGGCGGGTCAGCTCACCCGCATCGCGGGCAGCGATCTGGGCACTCCCATCACGTTCGCGGCCGGTCAAAAAGCCAGCGCACCTGGCCAGCTGACCGCAGCGCAGGTGAAAGCCGTGCTGGATGTACTGTATCAATAGTGACTGGTGACTGGCAACTAGGGATCAGGAGTGACTGGGGACATTCGATCATTTATCTTTCATACCATAGTCACCCTATCCGCCCCTGCGGGGCACCTTTCCCTAGAGGGGAAGGCTGCGATACGAGGATACCTTCTGCTAAAAAGGCGGCGAAGCCGCCTCCATACAACAAAGCTCCCCCACTTCGGGTGGGATGACAGGTGGAAGACGGGTAATCTCACATAGTCTTTCACACCGCCTCGTGGATCCATCCTGCGCCTTTGGCGCGCCCCTTCTCTAAGGGGCTACTTGTATCGTAATATAACACCGCTAGTCCCAAAACACGCAACATATCTCCCAGATAAGAGCCCATCCACTCCCCCCGTATCGTCATCCTGAGCGGACGAAAACGCCTCATGTGTGAAACCCCACAGCCAGAACAAGTGGGGACTGAGTCGAAGGATCTCATACCACGCATGTGAGACGATTCACTCCCCATGTATCACAGGAGTGACTGGTGACTGGGAGACTTTATAAGCCTTCCCCTAGAGGGGAAGGCTAACGATACGAAAGCAGCGCTTATTTCAAAGATCGCGGCGCTTAGATCCTTTGACGCAGTTCTCCTATTTCAGATCAGCCATTTTTCTCCGTTCAGGATGACGAAATGCGCCGCACCACCCCCGCCCTCCCTTCTGAACCCATATCACCCACTGCACTTCATTTTCCAGCGCCCGCTTCGTGGCCGCTATTTCATTCCAAAGGACATTCTTTATGACACAAGGCGAAAAACTTTTCATCGATGGACAATTACAGGAAGCCTATGACGTACTGCTAAGAGAAGCGTCGGAGGGAAGCGGCCGCGCCATGTACCTTTTGGGCGAATACGCCAAGCATGGCTACATCGCTCCGGCGGACAAAAAGCTGGCGAAGCGCTATGCCGAGGAGGGGAAGAAGGCGGGCGATCTGCTGGCGGCCCTGAATGTGGGCTATGCCAGCCGGCCGGGGACTCTTACGCAGAAGAGAATCTTCCGTCAGTACATGCCTCAGGTGGAAGCACTGGCAAAGACGGGCGATGTGCTGGCGATGTATGAGATGGCGGATGTGTACCGCGTCGGACTTGTCAGGAAGGCGAATGAAAAGAAGCGCTGGGCATGGAATAAAAAGTGCATGAAAGCGGGGCTTTGGCAGAGCCGCATCCGCTGGGCGGCTCACCTCATTTTTGATCAGACGCTGGCCGCAGACATGGGCGCAGACGGAGAAGCCCTTCTGAAAGAGATCGCGGATGAGCCGAAGGCATCCGCCGGCGAGGCGGCGCGCCTCCTTGCGGAGCACTATCTGTTTCAGCAGGATTTCAAGAGGTCTTTCTACTACAGCGAGCTTGCTGCGCGATGGAAAAATGTCTGGGGCTGGTTCTATCTGGGGCTTCATTATGCGTATGGCTACGGCGTGAAGGTGGATCTCATCAAGGCGGAGAATGCGCTGGCGAAGGCCTATGACTGGAAGAGCGAGTGCGCGGGGGACGCGGCGGCCCTTTTGGGAGAGGTGCTCTTGGAAACGACGCCGAAGCGGGGGATCGCATGGCTCCGTGCCAGCGTGAAGCTGGGCAATGTGCAGGGCATGTTCTCTCTGGGCTGCTGCCTGCAGGACGGGCGCGGCTGCAAGCAAAACATCGAAATGGCAGAGGAGCTCTTGGAGAAGGTCTTTGCCTTTCACGGCTACAAAGAAGAGGAAGCGGCGCAGCGGCTCGCACTGATCGCGATGGATGCAGAGCGCTATGGCGCTGCGCTGAAGTACACGGTGGTCGCAGCCAAGAGCGGGCGACCGGAAATACTGGTCCAGCTTGCACAGCTCTACCACGTGGAAGGAGATTTCAAAGAAGCCCTTTTCTGGTACAAGAAGGCCTTTGACATGTTGCCAAGCGGCAGCCTTGCGGACCAGATCGCGCTCTGCTGCTCGCTCATGGATGAAATGAAGGAGTCCGCCGTTTGGGTCAAAAAGGCGGCGGAGCTGGGCTCGCCGCTTGGTATGCTGCACTATGCACAGTATCTTCTGGATACGCTTCCTGATACGGCGGATGCGAGTGAGCCGTTCCACTGGTTCAAGAGCTGCTACGATGCGAAGGCAGATCCCCAGATGCCGGAGGACATGCAGAGGAGCATTCGCGGCGAGGCGGCGAATATGGCCGGGATGTGCTCGTTCTGGCTGGGAGATCAGGAAGAGGCCAACGCATGGTATCAGAAGGCGTATGACATGGGCGATGTGTACTGTCTCATCAATCTGGGAAATGGTGCGCTCCAGCAGAGGCCCCCGCAGCCGGAGGAAGCCATTCACTACCTGAAGGAAGCCTGGGAGAGGGGAGAGGAGATCTTCGAAGATCAGGTCAAAGGCGACATCGCGAGTCAGATCAGCGCCGCATACCGCATGAAGAAAGACTGGATGAATACTTTCCACTGGGCCAATCAGGCGGCGGCTCTTGATAACGAGACTGGCATGATCGATCTCGGCATGATGCATCTCTACGGGAATGGCACGCCCGTCAACCATGACGAAGGTCTTCGCTGGCTGGTCAAGGCGTATGAGAAAAAGGGGCCGCAGGCGAAAGACGTCGCGAACTATCTCGGGATCTTCTTTCAGGAGATCGGAGACATGGCAAAGGCAGAAGAGTGGTATAAAAGGTCAGCCGCCCTCGGCAGTGATTGGGGCATGATGAATCTCGGCCTTTTCTATCAGCACGGGCTCTATGGAGAGCCGGATCTGAAGCGCGCCAAGGAATGGTTTGAAAAAGCCATCGCCGTCCACGGCGATGCGGAAGCTGACGTGCGCGCTGAGCTCGAGAAGGGCTCTGCCTGCCCTGAGATCCATGATGATCCGCCCAAGGAGGCGGCGCGAGAGGAAATAGACCTCAAGTCGCTCTACATGCCATGGCTCGCCGATATGAAGTGGAAAAAGTAAGGGACGGGCGAGATGGGCATGGCATCGCCCATTACAAAAACGGCGAAGCGGTCGCTGCATCCCCGAACCAAAAAAAGGAGCTGTGAAGAAATGAATCTTCATTTCTTCACAGCTCCTTTTTACTTTGCTTTCATTTGGTTCAGGGTTCAGGG
>OLYC01000683.1_pt1 | contig 26440 bp, 16 predicted proteins | sample 1674271 | NCBI WGS metagenome assembly OLYC01 (sample SAMEA103958154, study PRJEB25191) | human gut metagenome
GCCTTGTCGGCATCTGTGATGCTACCAAAATGTCCGCCTCTGAATATCTTCCCGTACTTCACGCGGCCACCGGTACAAGCCCAGCCGCCGAGATCGCGGACGTTCCACACGCTGGGCGTGTAGATCATACGCACACCGCCTTCGGGCACAATCTTGTAGGTTTTTCCGCCAAAAGCGAATGTACCGGCCTTCAGCGGCTCCATGTTGTAGATCACGCCAGCTCCGGAAATAACGTCGCTTCTGGTCTTACCGCCTTGTGCAACCGTGAGTGCGGTGTTGGCTGGAACTTTGATCTTCAACCCATCCGGTTCTTCCTTGCTGTAGGCCGTCGTAGCCGAGTAATACGGCGTGACCTTCGTAATGGAGTAGTCGTTGGCGTTTTCGGTGTAATCTACATTGGCCAGGAATCCCGCCGCCGTCGCATTCATCTGGCGATACTGGACAGTGTTTTCTAAGCTATCGTCCACAATGGGGCTGCCGGAAATAGCCGTGATAGCCGCTGCCATATCACCGATTTTATAGGTGGATGTCTCGCCGTTTTTAGCACGGATAGCGTTTGCAATCGCCTGCACGGAGGCTTCTTCATACAGCTTCTTTGCCATCAGTAGCTCACCTCCGTGCCATCGTCAATCGTCACGGTCTGCGCCGTGCTACCATCATAGGTGACGGTGGTGCTACCAATCTTGATTGTCAGCGCATTGGGATTTTTCAAAGCGGACGGCACTTTGGGAATGTCTTTCTTCTCGGCAAGGATTGTGGATTTAAATCCCCAATCATTAGATAATGTATAGCCGGTCAGTTCAGCGAGAACATACACACCATTGTAATATACGATTGTCTGCGACACAATCACGGAGAGCGATTCGGCCACGTTGAATGCCGTAAAAGAAAGAAGCCCATATGTGCTATCTGTATACTGCACTTTAACGGGTATCCCTGCTGACACAGCATTGTAGACTTGTGCGGGAGTAAGTGTCCTAGTTGTGCCGGTAAGCTGTTCCTGCGCCAGCTTCTCCGCAAACTCCTCTTCCGTGCCAGTGTATCCGCCATCCAAGGCGTACTGGTATGCGGATTTGCCGTCTGCTCCTTTTTTGCCGGTCGCGCCGGTCGCGCCCCGGCTTGGCTTACCGGTGTCGGTTTCGCCCAGATACCAGTTACCATTATCGCCGATGTGCGGCGTAATACCATCCTTGCCCGGCGCTCCGGTTGCCCCGCGAGATGGCTTGCCAGTGTCCGTGCCGCCAAGATACCAGTGCCCATTGTCGCCGATGTGCGGCGTAACGCCGTCCGCGCCAGCAGCCCCCGGTTTGCCATCGGCGCCGTCTTTGCCCGGCGCACCACCTGCACCATCCTCGACCGTGGCAATGGCCGCGCCGTCCACGCTGATTGTCGTTGCCTTGCCGGACTTAGTGGCCGTTACCACCGGGCTGTGGCCGTCCTTGCCGGGTGCGCCGGGGTCACCCTTTGCGCCGGGGTCTCCCTTGCCGCCCTTGAGGTCTGCCACGGCGATCAAATTTTGCCACGTGCTGCCGCTGTCCGTACTGTACTGGATGTAGCCGTCCGCTACGCGCAAGGCCATGCTTCCCGCGCCGCCTGTCCGCGCCGCCTCGTTGATCGCCGCCACCAGCGTGTCCTTTGCCTCCGTCGTCAGGCCGGCAAGGTCGCCGATCTGACGCTGGATCGTCCGCAACGTCATCTGGTCTGTCGGGGTGTATACATACCCGGCAGGCTTCGCCCGCTTGTGCACTGCAAAGTCCTGCTGCACCATCGTGTACGCGCCGGTGTCGTCGGTGACGTAGGCGTAGGCCGTCAGCGTGTGGCAATCCTGCAGCAGCTCGTCCGGGATGATGGCCGTGCCGTCTGTGCCGACGTCCACGTCCACGCTGCGGCCAAAGCACTTATTTTGATAGTGGATCTGCTCCACGCCGCTGCCCACGCGCAAGCGCCGCCCGGTGTCCCACTGCCACAGCGCACCGCGTCCATCTGCAATTGTGATAGTCATGTGGTCGCCTCCCTTCCACTGCTTCTACAATATAAAAAAGGGAGGGATATTTCTATCCCTCCCCAGATTTAATTGCTCCAGCGGATCTTGTTGAGCGATGTCTGGCTGTAGAAGCACAGGAACAGCGCGTTTTTCTGCTCTCTGCTAAGGTTCAGCCCGTCGATGTACGCAGCGACCTTGTCCATTGCTCCCTGGCCGCTGATGGCCTTGCCGTTGCTGTCGCGCGTCGTCCTTGCGTCGTTCTTGAACTGGTACGCTTCCCAGAACGTCCCCGCGTCAAGGCCGGCCGGTTTCGCCTGCTCGTTGTACTTCTGCACGGCCTCGACGCTGATGCCGTCGCATTCCGGATGCGCCTTGACGAAGTCCGCCGTGTCGATCTTGTTCTGCGCGTCCTCCTGCTTCATCCCGCCGTAGCGCACCAGCATGTCTACCGCGCGAGACCGCGTGAGCTTCCCGTCGAGATACAGATCCTTGATGTCGTCGTAGTCCGTGCCGGTCACGACCTCGCACGTCCACTTCTGCACCAGTTTCTGCGCCTCGTCGGCGTCCTTCCCTCCGTACTGCTGCAGGATCTTCAGCGCCTGCTCCTTCGTGATCGAGCGCTTTCCGTCGTCGTCGCCGACGTACCACTCCTTCGCCTGCGAGCGTACCGCAGACTGCAGCTGCTTCTCGCCAATGCCGTGCTCTTTCAGCTCCTTGGCCTGCGCATCAAATGCGGCCTTGTCGCCGCTGAGCACCGCAGCGAGCGCCTCGTCGTACTTTCCTTCGCCGGTCGCCCACTTGTCCACCTTCCAGTACGCATCATCCTCGTTGTCCGCGAGCCCTTTGTCGACCAGCAGCTGCTGCGCCTCTTCGCGCGTGAGGTAACCGTCCATCAGGCCATACTTGATCTGGTTCTCCGGCCCGGAGTCATAGGTGTGGATCGTCCACTCGTCGCCCTTGCCGACAGCTCCGGCGATGGTGTTCCAGAGCGTTATGACCTCGCGGCTCGCTGCGCTGATTGGCAGGCCGGTCGCCTGCGAGACGGCCTTGAGTGTCTTGTAGATCTTTCCGTACAGCGTCATGTTGCCGTTGTACGTCACGTCCGTCGGCTCGTCCAGCTTTCCGGTCTCCAGCTTGATCGTCTCGTCCCAGATCCGATACGCATCGATCAGGTTGCTGATCCATTCCGTGTCCATCCGGTCGTTTTCGTACCCGGAGATCATCGACATGAAATCCTTGAGGATCGGGAGCTTCGAGAGGATATCCACGTCCATAAACAGATTGCTTTCAAGCGGGTTCACGCCGGAAAACTTTCCGTCTTTGTATTTCGCGCCGATCAGCGCGCTCAGGTACTTCTCCCACCACGTGGCGTACTCGTCGTCGTCTCTGCAGGCGTCCACGATTGATTCGGCAAGCCCCGCAGCAGCCGCCGACACAAGATAGGTCGCCAGCGCTATCGCAATTTTCCCGCTTGCGTTTCTCCACGCTTCTTTTTTGTCTCCGGTCGTGCGCAGCTCCGTCGTGTAGTCCGTATATGCCTTGAGCAAGAGGTTGTACGACAGTGTCGGCTCCGACATAAAGGCCGTAGATACAGCACCGTACACACCGGTCGCGCGCATCGCCTGGCTTCGCGTCATCGTGCTGTCCACCACCTGCGTCGAGTAGACGACCTCGCGGAATCGTTCGGCCGTCGCCTTCAGCAGCGCGTCGCCGGTCAGCTTCTGCTTGTCACGCACTTCCGCTTTGCAGGCGTTCCACAAGCGCCCCCACGTCAGCCGGTCTGCCCATTCTGCGCCCTTCATAAGGAATTCGACCGTCGAGTCCTTCCACGTCCCGGCGTTCTTGATCTGGTCGCGGACACCTCTGCCGATGTTTGTGTCGTAAAAGCCCATCTGCTTCCACAGCGCGATGCCGCTGTACGCCTCTGCCTCTTTGTAGGCGCTTTTTCCCTCCGCAAACGCCTTTACGAGGTACTTCGGGTTCATCACGCCGACCGCGCGCACATATGCTGTCGGCTGCAGCAGCGCCACACGCAGGTTCGCAGCCACGGCCGCCACCTTGTAGTTGGAGAGCATCTTCTTTGCGAATCCCTCCCCGCGGCCGCCTTCATTCACGCCGTTCAGGTCCTTAATGAACGTCGTGAAATACTTGTTGGCATCCATGCCGTATGCCTTTTCGATCGACCGCTGAACCGTCGTCGTGAGCACGTGTCCGTTCTCGAGCTTCTGCTTCTCGCGGTAGTTATACCACTTCATTGCGTCGAGGATCGGCAGCGCCAGCGCGTCATACTTCGCCATGTCCGTCATGTGGTTTGCAAACACGTCGAAGATGTCGTGCACGACGAGCGCGTTGTTTGCCTTGTAGACGAGGCTCTTTGTCGCAGACATATTCAGAAGGCGGAACATATCGTTCTCTTTCGCGCCTGGGTCTTTCGCGTCGCGCTCGGAGTCCATCGTCTCGATGGGGAAGTAGTTCTCCTCCGTGAACGCGCGATATCCAAAGCGCTCCATCGACACGCGGTTGCCCCACTCGCTGCCCTGCTGCGTCATGTAATTCTGCAGCTTGTCCGCCACCTCACGCTGCCGCTTTGTGAGCGCGCCGTTGATTGCGGCGATGTCCTCCTGCGTCAGCAGGAACGGATCCGGCTGCTTGATGTTTTCCTTTCGGCCGCTGTTCTGGATGTCCTCCACGCGCATACCGCCGCCAAGGAGATGGCCGATGGCCTGCTCGCGTTTCGACAGGCAGTAAAACGCCATCATCTGCGCAGTCGTCATCTTCACGGTCTTTCCGCTCTCGAGCTTAAACGTGTGCGTTTCCTTCGACCATGCCTTCACTTCCTCCGGCTTGTAGGTCTGCTCCGTGAATCTCATGACCTTCTTCGTGTTGAAGGCCATCTGATCCCAGCCGGCCGACAGTGCCTCGAAGATCGCCTTGCCGCCCTCGCCGAAGCGCTGGAAAGCGTAGTACGGCGTCGTGTTCTCCCAATTGAAGAAACCAGCCACCTTTTCTCCAGCCTTCGTTCTTCCTTTGGCCTGCCCAAGCCGGTCGAGCTCCAGCACCGTCGCCTGCGCCGCCTGCCGCGCGGTCTCAAAGTGCGCATTGGCCTTGAGCTTGTTCGCGTTCTGGATGCTGCGCGTCAGGATCGTGAGCATCCGGTCGAGCTGCTGCAGCTGCTCACCGTTCATCCGGTTCACAACGTTCTCGCCTGGGTTCTGGCTGATGATGTCGGACGCAGTGTTGATGTGTTTCTGCATCTCATCGATGAAGCCGTCCGGAAGATCCAGATACAAGCCGAGGTCGTTCGTGCCGTCGTCGTTCTGACTGCGCAGGCTGTCCAGTAGATTCTGCATCCGGTCTGTGTAACGCCGCGCGCGTTCCGCGTCTTTTGCCGTCGGTTCTCCGCCTCGCAGCGCACGTCTGCTCGTGAAATCGATAGATTCCAGGAACTCACCCACCGCCAGCTTCAGCGGCTCCGGGATGTGCTCCTTATCGCTGTTTTTCAGCAGCCAATCGCTCAGGCGCTTCGCCTTCTGCTCGATGCGCGGACGGTATTTCGCCACAGCCGCGCTTTCCTCGCGGCGCGCCTTATCGGCCGCGTTCCTGTCTTTCAGCCGCGCGATCTGCTCGTCGCGTTTCTCTCGCTCTCTTGCTATGGCTTCCTGCAGCCGTTTCCGGTTCTCCTCGCGCAGCTCCGCGATGCGCGTGTCATTGGCCTTGCGCAGCTCGTTGATCTGGTTGAGGTAGTGCGTCTTCTGCTGGTCGTCCTTCTTCGCCTGCCGGTCGGCAAACGTTCTCTGCTGCGGCAGGTCGAAAAACTGCTCAAGGATCTCGTTGCTCACACTCTGCGTCGCTTCGCGCATATACTGCGCGTTCGGGTTGTAATCGTTTACGGAGTACACAGCGTCCAGCACATCGGCAATGCGGTAGAGCTGGTCGCTCGGCTGGCTCTCGCGGTTCTGGTCAAAGAATTCGGGGTACATCTCACTCAGCTCTGCGTAAACCTGGTCAACGTTCGTCCGCTCGCCGTTTTTCAGCCGCATTCGGCCCATGTTCCTCCGCCGGAAATCTCCGAAGTCCGGAATTTCCCCACGGTCAGCCGCGGACACGACGAGCTGCTTACCCTTGAAATACTTCCGCAGGTCTGCATACTCACGGTACATCGTGTCTTCCCTGACGCTCACGTCGTCGAGAATGTCGTGTGCAAGATCATACGCGTGCTTCCAGATATCCTCCTGACTCAATCCGTTCTCGCTCGTCGCGCGGGCAATGCCGTCGTACAGCTCCTGCAGTCTTCCTGTGACCTCGTCCACGCCGATGCTGCTGCCGGTTTGCTTGATGATATTCTTCGCGGCTTCCCGCACGGCTTTCGGGTCTGTGGTTGCCTCTTCCGTGCGACGCGTCTGCCCACGCCAATACTCCACGCGGTCGCGCAGCATGGCGTTTTCCTTGGCCAGGCTGTCGCGCGTCTTCAGCTCGCGCGCCACCAGCTCGCGCAGCGGTTTCGCGTTCTGCATCCGTGTGAGCTGCGCGTCCGCTCGGCTCACCTGCGCAGCCAGGTTGTCCGCGCGGTTTCTCGCCTTCAGGCGCTCCTCCTTGCTTTCCGCGTTCTGCGCAAGCTCGCGCTGCTGCTCCAGCCTCCGTGTGAGCGAACTGTATTTCTGCAGCTTCTCCCGGTACTCGCGCAGCATCTCCATCTCGCGCACGTTGGCCGCGTCGCCGTCCGCAGCATCGGAGAGCACGTCGCGGTCTGTCCGCGTGTCGTCACGCTCGGAGAACTGCCACGATTTATCCGAGTTCAGTATCTGCAGACGCTGCTCCTCGTCACCAGCGCGGTACACTTGCACCGGCACTCCCATATTTTCAAGCCGCTCTTTCAGCTCGGAGTTGATGTTGTCCGGCACAATGGCCACTTTCACCTCGTCAAAGCCGACCGCTCTCTGCGGCTTCGCCTCAAAATATTCCGTCGGAAGTGCAGCCGCCGCCTTATACACTTCTTGAATCCGGCGAGCAGTTTCTTCACTGACCGAATATCCCTCTTTCGCAAAAGCCTGCTGAATGGCTCGCGCCGTCCGCTTGCCCTTCGCCGCTTCCATCATAACATCGCCGATAATTTCTCTTTCATCGAACGAATTGTCGGCGTGCGGCCGCGTCTCTCGCATAACGGCGCGTGTCGCCTGATCGATCAGGTTTTCAACAGCATTCTTCGCCGCTTCATACTGCTCACCTTCCACTTTTCCGAGTCTGCCGCTCGCGGCCTTCACTTCATCAATGCTGGAAAAGTCCTCGGCGCTGACAGCCTGCATAGCTCCTGCCGACGTCCCCCACGTCTGACCGCCGCGCTCCTTCTGGGTTTCCGCCATCGCACTCACAATGTTCTCGAGCGTGTATTCCCAATGCAGCTGCGAAAAGCTGCGTCTGTCTCCAGAGGCGGTATAGCGCTCCTTCCCGTTGTAAATGCCGGGCTCGCCAAAAACAGATTTCAGCTGTGGCAGCAGCCACGCCTTCACGTCCTCAGTATCCGTCGCCTCGTGCAATTTGTCGCTGGTAGCCAATCGGTCTACTTCTTCCGCTGTAGCGCCCTGATCTTCGTAAAACGCCCACGCATCTCGGATGAAATTCTCAACCGTGGAAGTATGGACATTGTTATCCATGAAGTGGTCAAGCCGCTTTTCCTTCAGTTCCGGCTTTCGGTCCAGAAATCTGCGATGCTGTTCCTCGTAGCTGTCGCGGATAATCTGGCGCACCGTGTCTTCGATCTCTCGCGCAGACTGATAGTCCCCGGTTTCCATGTCCGCTTCAACGTGGGCGAGCTCCTGCACTCCGATTTTCTGCACCAGTTTCGCCAGCGCGTCATTGCCGTATCGGTTGAATTCCTTTGCCTGCATGACCGGCTCGAGCGTTTCCCCACTATCGGCCAGATAGGCCGCGCGCACGCTGTCGTCCCGCGAGAGCTTGTCCGCCAGCTCCGACGCGCTCATACCGCTCTCTTCACCGACGCCTGCACGCTGCAGGGCGCTGTCGTTTCGGAATACGCCGCCCGCGATCTTCCCGCTCAGTCTGGCGAGCCGTTTTTCGACGGTACGCATCCGGTCGTAGTTCACCGGATATTCCACCGCCGGTGCTGTCGGTGTGTAGGCATCCCCGCCGTAGGTTTTGTTCCTGTGGTCAACCTGCGGGTCAATGCTCTCCCTGCCGAACGCCATGGAAATCGGGCCGTACTTGCTGTGCCCTTGCGCAGCTTTTACGACCGCGATACTCGGCATCGGCAATCCACCGAGCGCAAGCGCGCCCCGCAGGTTCTGCTCCGTCAGGCCATGCACGGCGACAAGATCACGCACCTGCTCCACCGGTTCGCGCAGCGAAAACTGTACACCGCGCCCCGGTTCAACCTCCCACGACGCCTTCGGGAGATTCTCCTTCGGGTTTGTGGCGATGATGAGCTTGCCCTTGCGCTGCACGTCGTCGAAATACCGGCCGATCTCGGAGACGTAATCCGCGGTCTTCCGGTTGTTCTGCCAGCCGGAGGATGTCTGTCTGCCTTCGCCGCTTCCGTCACCCTCGTACACGGTAAAATACGCCGTGCCGCTGTCGCGGATGCACTTCGCCACTTCGAGGATCACGTTCGCGCGCGCGTCCGGCTCGCGGATCACATTGAGCACGTTTGCGCACGTTGCCGTGTCCGCCCGGCCACCGTTCTGCAGGTAGCGCAGCGTCGCTGTGTTCTCATCCACGCCGCGGTTATACGGGTCGAAGACCATATTCTTCGTGCCGTGCTCCGCGAGGTAATCCGTCACGAGGTTGAAGCGGCCGCCGCCCACGTCAATGTTGGTCTTGCCAAACTTCGCGTTCTTGTCCTTGAACAGGCCAGCGACCTGCTTGATGGACGTTTTCGCCGATGTGATCTCCTGCGAGACGACATCGTCGCGTTCGCGCTCAGAGAATTTCACCCGTCCAGAATAATCTCCGTTCGGGTTCCTCGATTCTCTGAAATGCTGCAAAACATCGTCCGACAATATGCTCTGATGCGTACTGTTGACAATGCTCAAAAAGTCAGCTATACTTATTTTAGCAGCCTTGATAGGGTAAACTCCCTGGGACTTCGTGTCCGCCTGGCTGCTATTTTTTTGCCTCCCGCTGACCGCATGAGTGACATCGTAAGATTCCAAACCGGAAATATTCCCGCTTCTCTGCTCAACTGTAACAATGGCCACAAACTCTCGGTTTCGGCTGTCGTTCGCATAAGCCGCCATAGCGTATGTGCCCATCACGTCTTTTGCCTTGTTGTACAGCGCGTTCACAGGAACCGCATTTTGAACCACATCACCAATCACAGCACCAAGTCTGGCATTCGTTATCAAACGGTTTACCCCGCCGTTCAAACCATGCCGGATGCTGGACGTGTCAATGCGGAGTTGTCTACCTGTATACGCATTTTGGACATAGATTTTCCCATCGCGCTCGCCGCCAACGCTGCGAGCATTTTTCATGCCTTCAGTGATAACAACAGCGGAATTCACCTTCCCGCCTGTGTCTCTGATCATCGGTACTTCCGGAAGTCTCGTAATGCGCATATCCGGCAGCGAAGTCAGAAAATCATAATCATAGACTTCGCTATCCTCAGCCAAGTTTTTATTTTCATACGCTTGACGCGCCTGCTCCTGCACACTGCCATCCCCGGCGGTGTTTTCTTTTGCAGCCATCGTCTTCGCCGCGTCCACCAGCGCGTCGTCCCAGAGCTTCTGCAGCTCAACCATCCGGTCGAGCATGGCTCTCGCCTCGTCGTGCGTCGCGCGGTCTCCCTTAAACGCTGCACGCAGCTTCTTCACGAAGTCGCCGATCCAGTCGCGGATCTTCTCGGCAAGGCTGCGGTTCTCGTTCGCAAGCCGCTGCACGGCCTCGGTGTTGCGCAGCATCATCTCGCACGCATCGGCCACGACCTCGTCCATCGCGCCGTCCATCGTCAGCTCGCCGGTCGAGTCGTTGTCGAGCTTCTGCCGGGCGAGGCGCTCGATGCTGTCGCCGCTCTCAAGCACATGGTTCGCCACAAATTCCTTCAGCGCCTCATACTGACCGCTGTTGCGCTGGATGAAGTGCGTCAGCTCGTGCGCCATCGTCTTCAGGATAGCCGTCTCGCCAATGCCCACGCTGTTCTTCCCTGCGTTCACGTCCAGATAGATCGTGCCATCGCGGTATGCGCCGTTCATGCCGAGGTATTTGCCGTCCTCTCCGGTCTGCGATTCGAAGAACACAACGTTCACGCCGGTCGCCTCGGCCACCTTGCGTGACACGTCGATCGACGCCGTCTGCTTGCGCGTCAGTCCGGCTGTGTTCACGGCAGCGAGCGTCACGTTTCCGAGCTTTCCACCTTCCAGCGTCACGCTGCCGGCCTGAATTTCGCCACTCTTGGCCGCCGCGCTCTTTGCGTCAGATTCCCTGCGTGCCGCGGCAAGGCCGGTCTCGTAGGCAAATTTCCGCTGCTCCGGTGTCAGATACGATGCAGCGCCGCTGTTCTCGAGCACGGCGTAGTTTTTCACGCGCGCACGGCCGTAAGAGTATGCCACCTCGTAGGCGCTGGCGTAGCGCTCCACGTCCTGCCCGTTCTGGTAGTTGGCGTACATCTGCGGCGCGGTCTCGCCGTATTTTTCAGCGCTCTCGGCGAGCAGGCGCGTGCCCTCCGGCAGCTTGGCGTCCTTCACGGAAACACGCTGCACATCGCCGTTTTTGCCCTTCACGGACAGCTCCACGCTTCCGCTCTCCTGGTCATATCGGAGCGCCTGCACCTGCGCTGTCTCACCGTTTACCTGCACCTCGGCGTTCTTCTCCGCCTGATGTGCCTGCGTCTGCCCTGCGTCAGCCTTGCGCGCCCCGCCATAGATCGCGTTGCGCTCCAGCTCGGCCGCGTCACGCATATGGCTGCGCGCCCATGCGTTCGTGGTCCGGTCTGCATCCCGCGTGAACAGGGACGCATACTCGCTCGCCGCGCGCTGTGCCTGCTTGCTGGCGTCAAATTTTCGCTGTTCCTTGCGCGTCAGCTCCTGCCCCTTGATCTGCTTGACCACGAGGCCGGTCAGCTCCTGCACGTCGTTTTCTGGCGTGCCGAGCGCACCCAGACGGTCAGAGACCGCCTGCGTGAGATTTGCTTCCTGTGTCGCCTCGTAGAGCTTGCCGGTGTTGCGGTTTGTCTGCTTCTTCCCGGCCAGCTTCCGGAGGTTTTCGTCGCCGCTTTCCTCTGCAGCGTGGCGGAGGATGTCCGCGTAGTCGCTGGCCGTGATCTGCCGGCCGGTCTCGCGGTAATTCGCGCTTCGCATCCCGGCGTTGAGCGCCATGTCGCCGCCGGTCATCACGCCGCCGGAGATCGCGCCTCCGGCAAAGTCCTGCGCCGTCTGGCCGAGCCAGTCAAGCCACGCCCTGCGCGTCGCCTCGTCCTCGCTCATGCCGTCTGCCTGATAGGCGGAGATCGTCTGGTTGATCTCGCTCTTGTCGGCCATCACGATCGCGTCGGAGATGACGTTTGCGATGTCCGTGCAGACTTCCTCGCTGCCTTCCACAAAGCTCTGCTTGAGCATATCCTTAACCAGCGTCTTCGCGGTCTTCTTCCCGGCGGCCGCCGACGTGTGGAACATGCGCAGCTTATCCAGGCTGATGTGCTCGAACAGTGCCTCTGCAGCACCATACAGCACGCCGAGTGACACTGCCTCCTTGTCCGATGCCCCTCGGTCGTATGCATCCGTGATTGCTTGGGACGCAACAGCTCCGCTGAGGATCGCCTCCGATGCGCCGCGCAATCCGGTCGCTCCTTCCAGCACCATCGTGGAGATCGTGTCCGCCATGCTCATACCAGTGTTGTACAGGAACGACCCGATGCCGCTCATATCCTCGGAAACGCTCCCGCGGATGATGTTCGTCACCGTGCTCGGCACCATGGATTTCGTATAGCGGTCGACGGCCATTTTTTCGCCCGTGAACGGGTCTGTGCCGCCAAACACATTCTGCGCCGCGATGTCGAGCGCGCCCGCTCCGGCCATCATATTCGTGCCGACAGACATAGCGGAATAAAGCCACGGATGCTCCTTGGCCTCCTGCGCGACCTGCTGTGCCATTTCCGCAGCCTCGTTTGCGTGCTGCTGCGTGAGCGCGTAGTGACGGATGCCATTGATCTGCTGGTCACTGTAGCCGTAATCACGCAGCTTCTGCTCAAAGCTGCGCACCGTGTTGCTCGCGTTCGTGGCGTAATCACTGTTCTGTACCACGAATGCGCGGTTACCGGCCATCGCCATCTCCATGCGTGCATTCTCGTCCACGCTCAGCGCCTTGCTGTAGTCGGAGAGCTCCTTCTGCATCTGCGTGTCCCACTTGCTGATCTCGTCATCGTATGCCTTCTGCGTGAGCAGGCTCTGCGCTTCCCCGATCTTCGCTTTGCGCTCATTGATCTGCCCTGAGAGCGCGAGCGCCTCCTGCTGGCGCTTGGCATAGTCCGCGTCCGTGCTCCCGGCTGCCATGCGCGGCATATTCCGGCGCTGCCGTTCAATGCCGGAAACCTCATTTCGCCACGCGTTGATCTGCTCTTTCAGCTCGTCCACAGACCAGTACTTCATCTGGTTCTTGTTCAGCCAGTCATATTCCGCCTCGGCCCCCGGCGTGTTCTTGAGCTGCGCGAGCGCAGCATTCACGTCCGTGCGGGTCTTGCCCTTGTATTTCTTCGGGTAGGCGTATGACACATTGAAGTCGTTCTCGTCCTTGAACTGGTTCTGGAAATCGAGCACGGAATCGACCGCTCTGCGCATTGTGCGCATATCGCCGTCGGTATCCATGCCATACAGCCCAAGCTGCCCGAGCGTCACCATATACCGGTCATAATCCGACTGAAGCTGTTTTCTGCGCTGTGCATCCCAATATGCGCTCTCTCCTCCGCCGATCTGCTGCAGCAGGTTGCTGCTCTGCTGCTGATACCGCGCAAGCGCATTCTGCTGGTCTCTCCGCAGCAGCGCACGCGCCTTGCGGCCCTCCGATGCAAAGTCGTGGTTGATTTTTTCGCGCTGAATCGCCATGTGCTTTCCTCCGTGTCAGTACGTCAGGCGGTAAGAAACATACATTTCATTCGCCGCCTGTTCGGAAATCTTGCCTTCCTGCTCCCATTTGTTGATGAGCGCGCGGAGGCCACTTTTCGACATTCCACCATTCGACTGGCGGTCAAGCTCCGACCACCATTTTTCGTATTCTGCCAGCGTCGTGTAATCTTTCAAGTAGGAAATGTCCTCCGCTCCACCGGTCAAACGGCTCGCAGCAGCAGAATTTTTCCGCACTTCGGTATCCGTTTGTGGTGCCTTCGTTGGCGAGACCCCGCTCCCGCTTCTTCTGCTTCCGCCGCCCGACCCCCCACTCTTATTTGACGCTGCTGCCTTCTGCTGCTGGTAATACTGCCGCAGATACGCCGCCTCGTTGGCAGACATACCTGCCGCCGCCAGCTCCTCGTTCGACGGCTGGTAGCCGGTCGTTGTGATGAGGGACGACAGACGGCTCCAAGCGTTCTGCTTGCGCTCGTAGTCCGTCTCCTCCTGCGTGAGCCTGCGGTTCTCCTCGGTTTGCTGGCGGTTGTAGGTCGTATCCTCGTCGCCGCGCTCGAGCTGCAGCCGGTTGTACCACTGGTTGTAGTCTCGCTCGTAAGCGCTGTCGGCGTTGCTGCGCGCCATGCTGTACAGGTTCATCAGGTCCTGGCCTTCCTGATTGTATCGGTTGTAGGCTGCATTATACAGCTCAGGCACGACCTCGTTGAGCTTCTGCAGATAGCTGTTATATGCCTGCTGCCCGGCGTTCTGGCTGTAGGTGCTTCCGTAGCCTCCGGTCAGCGCCGCCGCCTGCCCCATGGTGTCCTCCATCGCGCCGCGCCCCATCTGCGCGTACAGGTCGCGGTACTGCTGGTAGAGCTTGTCCTTGTTCACGTCATACGAGAATTCCCCGCGGTTCATGATCTTGTCGTAGATCGCCGTCGCCTGATCGTTCGCGCGCTGGTATGCGTCGTTCTTGCTCGGGTCGTAGGCATACCGGTTCTCGGGCAGGTACTTCGAGTAGTAATCGCTCGTCTCATAGTCCAGACCCTCGCCCTTGATCTTCGCGTTTCGCAGCTTTTCATACCGTGCCGCGCTCGTGTAGTCTCCGGAGGCCGCAGCCTTCTCCATCAGGGAGGCATAGTCCGTCTGTGTGTCATACGGCGTGTCCACCTTCGGCAGGTACTGCGCGTACTGGTTTGTCGTCTCGTAGTCCATGCCGCCGGACTGGATCTTCGCGTTGCGCTTTCGTTCCAGGACGGCTGCCCTCTCGTTGTCTCCAGCGGCAGCAGCCTTATCCATCAGCGCGGCATAATCCACGCTGTCGTCAAACTCGACACCGTTGTAGTTTTTCTTTGCCATGCGTGCCCTCCTTTATTTATACTTGCCCACGACGTAGTAGCTGATCTGCGGGCTATTAACCGTCGCGTCAGATGCTCTCACGCACTGATACGCCGGAGCGTGCGTCAACCTTGTGCCGATATCATTTTCGGTGTTTGTGGCAAGCCAGATGTTGCCACTTCCAACCGTTGGCGTCGCCGACACGACCGGGTTTTCGGCAAAGGCAAACGGGTATTGGCGCGCTTCCTTATTTGCCGCGAGGCCCATCCACGATGCGGTATACAGTGCGCCCCATGTCTGCGTCTCCATTGCAAGCTTGTACGTGTCAAACGTGGCCCACATCTCTGCGATGCCGGATGCCCATTTACGCCACGTCCACTTGCCGGTCGTGCCCTGCTCGGTGATGTAGTCTGCGCCGATATCGGATTTGAGCTCCGCTGGTGTCCGGTAGTACACCCAGCCAGACTCATCCAGCACGGCAATTTTCCCGGGTGCGCGGCCGAGGTCGGTTGCTGCCGTCGTCTGCAGCCACGTGCCGGTAAAGTATTTGCCGGAGACATTGCCCGTAAAAGTCCCGCCGGACTTGTCCATCTTGCCGGACAGCGATGCCTTGACGAGCTGCATCAGCTTGTTCAGGGCGTTCTTCCCTGCGTATTTTGCCGCCATAGTTCTCCCCCCTAAGCGTTATCCCACATGTCCACGATCTCATGGATCGTCAGCTCTTCATCCTCATCTAACGCTCCGTTTCCGTTCCCACTGTTGGCCTCCGCCTCGCCGCCGCCCATCTGATTGAGCACGTCCACGAGCTGCCAGATGTACGAGCGCAGCTGGGCAAGCTGCTCCTCTGCGCTGCCGGTCACCGCATACGTCTGCGGGTAATCAAATGTCAGCATACACATCGCTCCCCGCCTCGAATATCTTTGCAAAGCTGTAGATCCGCACGTCCCCGCTTCCCTCGAGCCGGATGCGGAAGTGGTCGCAGCGCCTCGGCCGCACCGGCAGCATGAACGTGCGCGTTCCCACGCCCTGGATGCGGCCCTGGTTGTGCCACACACCGTCGGAGTCATACTGCACGAGCACGTCCATGTACGCATCCCGCGCGAGGCTCATGCGGATGTTGAACCGGCTGACGTATTTCTGCTCCACCGTGCTGTAACCGATCAGCCCCGTCTCACAGCTCCATGCCACATTGCCTTCTTCCGTGCCGATCAGTTCAGATCCCTGGTTGTCGTGCGCGATCTCCTCGATGCCGCCGGCCGCGCACAGCAGCGAGCCCAGATGTTCCGTGAAGTCGGTAATGCTGCCGATCGGCAGGTTCTCGCGGTACCACGCCCCGCGCCGTGTGTCCAGAACGAGCATGCGGCTTCCCGGAGGCGTATTCATCTTCAGGTAGAGATAATACTTGTCGCGGTACGCCGCCGCGATGCTTGTCGTGCTTCCCGGCCTCGAAAGCGAATTCAGGTTCAGCTTCTCGCTCACGTCCGTCGGCGCGCCGCTTCCGTCGTAGGCGCACACGCAGTCGCGCGCCTTGTAAAACAGCACACCGTTGACCACCGCGAGGCTCTTTGCGCCCCCCGGCTGCACGCCGCGCATCGTGTACTCCTGAATCCTGTGTGCGCCGCTCGCGGACACATACACCTTGTGCATCCGGTCTTCCTTGAAAAACAGCGGGTAGCCCTGATAATTCACGGCGCCCGTCCAGCGGCCGTCAGACCCGACCGACGCGGCGTAGCTGTCTGTGCTCACGCCTGAAAATTTGTGCCACACATCGAAGCGCCCAAGCGCGCTCGCGTAGATCTCGTTGACGAGCTTCCCGTTCACCGTGCCGTACTTGCAGCCCCAGAGGCGGTTTTGCGCCTCGATGACGTAGTCCATATCCGGGGTATCCATCGCCGCCTTGACGTATACGCCCGGCGGCGCCTCGTCGATGTAATACCGCACCGTGACCTTCGGAGCATAGGCGTCCAGCACGATGTAATCGTCACCGGCGGCCAGCACCTCGCGGTACGTACCGTCCGCAAGGTTATCCCCGCCGAGCAGGACGAAGTCCGTGCTCGTGTCCACATACCAGATCTTCACATAGTCCTCGGGCGCGAATCCGCTGCCGATCCCCTTGCATTTGAGCCGCATCACCGGCACATCACGCGCCACCCAGTCCTTCTCCGTGTCGCTGTAGACATATGGCGTTCGCGTCTCGTTGTCGATGTATGCGTCCCCGTTTTTCGGCGCGGATGGTTTGTTGCTGTTGAGATAGTAGTAGGTGATCCCGTCCTGCATCACCGTGCGGTTGCTTCCGAAGGTCACGCTGTGCGTCTCACTCGTCGTGTACACGGTCTTCCCGTCCCTGCTGCACGGCTCCACCAGCCATATGGCATAGAGCGTGATCGTCTCCTGCCCGTCCGGGCCGGAAACGGCGTTCGTCTCCGAAAATAGGTACGTCCCAGCCGCAGCGGAAAACATCTTTTCCATATTCCCGTGCGTGCCGTCGGCCGTGTTGTACCACACCTTGTCCGGCCAGATGAGCAGGTATGCGCCCATACTCACGAACCGCTTCAATCCGCCGGCGTATGCCAGATCCATGACCTTCTCGTCGCCGGCATAGAAGCCGCAGGTCTTTGTCGTGCTGTCATATCCCGCGATGTAGTAGAGCTTATCCCCTTTTGATACCATCGCCTGCAGATTTTCGACCGGAACCTGAAGTGTATTTCGCTGCTTTCTTGTCGCCAGCAGCGGGTAATCGTCGCCGCACAGATTCTCCATCTCGTAGAACTCCCCTTCGGGGATCTTGAGATTGTGGTTGTAGCCGCCGAAGGTATCCGTCACCTGCTGCGAGCGTGCTGTCTCCGGAATCGTCGGATATGTCGGCATCTGTCATCCCTCCCTCAAAACCGGAATGTTCCGGGGTCCTTCGCCATGTGCGCGCGGTTATACCAGTTGCGCCAGCGCGAGAACGCCGCGTTGAACAGCGTGATGCTCTGGCTGTATTTTCCCGCCTCACCATTTTCGCGGTCGATCATGGCCTGCAGGAAGTTGTTGTACACGTCCTCGTCATACGGGCTGCCGACGAGCAGCTCCGTGTCGCCCATCGACGAACTGTCGTAGCCGTCGAACGTCTCCGTGCCGCCCTCGTGCGTGCGGATCACTTCCTGCCAGATCATCCCGTCAAGGCGCGACAGCCACCGGATCTTCATGTCCTGCGAATACTGGTTCGGCCGCAGGGCGTCCACCATTGTGATCGCGTCCGAAATCGTCATAGTCTCTGCTCCTTATACTGAAAAAGGGAGGCGTGATTGCCGCCTCCCATGGGTTTACTCCGCCTGCTGTGCGGCCGCCGTCGCTTCGTCCACGAACGCCTCGAAGGCGTCCCGCGCGCGCTCAGACCGGCGGATCTCGTCGGCGATGTAGCGCGGCACCTTGGACTTCTTGCCCTTCGGGATCAGAAAATTCTTGCCGTTGACGCTCACGAACAGGTTCGGGTCTTCCTTCGCGCCTGCGCGCGGGATAAAGATCTCCTCCAGCTCATACGGATCCGGCAGCTTCTCGGCCACATCCTCGGTCTTTTTTTCAGTTGCCATGGGTACGCTCCTTTCTCACGTCAGCCGGAGGCACCGCAGCGCCTCCGGCCGTATTGGTTTTGCCTCAGTTGGCGGCGTCCGTCGCGCTGTAAGCAGACGTGCTCATCACGCGCAGCAGGCGCTCGGTGTAAAGCACGGTCGCGCCGTTGGTCTCGAACTTGTAGCCGATGGTGCTGAACTGGTTCAGCGGGCCGCCGATCTCGGACTTGTCGTGCACGATCATCTCCAGCGCGCCGCCCTCCGGATCGATGATGCCGAAGGCATCCTTGCCGAAGAAGTAGGTCGCGTAGGTCGCGCCGTTACTCTTGTTCTTATATCCATCGCCGGTCAGAACAGGGGCGAAAGTGTTCTCGATGAATCGCACTCCGTGCAGCTCGCCGATCTCGCCGTTGTAGATCTCGTCCGGCTGGGCGTACTTGTGCGCCTCGATCCACTCCTTGGACTTGCGCAGGTCGTAGGCGACGGACGGATGGATCACGGCGTAGTACTTGCCGTTGATGGTCGGCACGCGATCCTTCTTCATCTTCGTGACCGCCTTGGCGATCATGTCTGGCGTCAGGTAGGCGTAGCCGTCAGCAGCGCTCGAGCCGCCGCCGGCGCCCATCGTCGCGCAGGAGGTCGGAGTCGAGATGAACGTGCCGTCCGCGCTGATGTTGTCGCAGTAGAGCACGTTGGTGTTGGTCAGCAGCGCGTCGCGGATGAGCTTTTCCTGCGTCTCAGCGGCGCTTGCGCCCATCTCCTCGGTCGCGCCGAGGATCACGTCGTCGTAGGCGCGCAGCTCCAGTCGGTCGGTGATGCTGGTGTACGTGCCGTACTGGTTGATGCTTCCCTCGAGCTTGGTCACGCCGAACTTCTGGCCGGTCGGGATCACGCCTTCGGTCAGCTTGCTGGCCTTGTCAAAGGTGTTCCACTTGCGCCATTCCACGGTGCCGCCGTGGTTCTTCGGCAGCGCCTGCTTCTTGCCGAACTGGGCGTAAAACATCTCGGCGCGGGCGTTTTCGAGCAGCTCCGTGTCATAAAAGGTCTTGAGCTCCGGCGCAAGCGTGTTGTTGCCGGAGAAATTTGTCGTCTCGCCGGTGCCTGCGTTGACGTAGTTGCCGGTCGCGTTGACCAGCGTGCCCGCATCCGCGAAAAGCTGCAGGCCGAGCATGGAGTAAAGAATGGTCTTCATAAAATAGCTTCCCCTTTCAGAAAATGTCGTTCGTCCGGGAGGAGCCGCCGCACGTCGTCAGAACGTGCCGGGATAGAGCTTCTCCCCATTCGCCGCTGCGATGTGCATGCGGCGCTTGATCTCGTCGCGTCTCGCGCGCGACATCGTCGTCGGGGCAGAAATGGATGCCGCCTGGGATGCGCTGCCGTTCTCTGCCGGCCTGCGCTGCCCGGCCTGGATGCTGTTGCTGATCTGCTGCGCGGTCTTCTGCGCTGCCACCTGCATCGCCGCCGTCTGGATCTCCTTGCGGTGCACGGCAAAGTAGGCGTCCTCCACGCTGATCAGGCTGCCCGGCGCGGTCAGCCGCGCGAAGACCGGGTTTTCCAGCTCCGTCTGCAGGTCAAAGCCCGGATACGTCTCCTGCAGCTTTGCCGCCTGCTGCACCAGCCCGTCGAAATGCTCCTGCAGCCTGCGCTGCTCAAGCGTCTGCTCGTTCTGGTGCTCCAGCAGCTTGTTGCGCCGCTCCAGCTGGTCGATGCGCATGGCCTCCTCGACGGGGATGCCGAGCTCGTCCGCCCGCTCCTCGTAGTACGCCTTATCCTCGGTCACAGCCTTGTTCAGCGCCTGCACGTCCAGCTTGGAGATATCCTCTGCGTCGATGCCGTACTTGCGCGCCATCAGCTCCAATGCCGGCGTAAGGTCCTTGAGCGCCTGCTCTGCCTTCTTCGACTTTGCCAGCCGCTTCTGCATCATCTTCTGCGCCTGCTCGTTGTACTCGGGGTCTGCCATGATCTCGTCCCACGTCAGGCGCTTCGGCATTTCCTGCCCGTCATCGGTGCCCTTCGCAGCGTCGTCCTGCGTCTGCGCCGCCTCTGCCGCTGCCCCGTCGTCACGGTGCATGGCCGATACGCGCGCTCTCGACCGCTTGCTGATCTTGTCCGCCGGGACACCAAGCCCGGTCAGGATGCGCTCCCCGGCGTCGGGAGCCGTTACGCCCGCAGCACCTGCACCATCTGCGCCTGCGCCCGCTCCGGCAGAGCCTCCGGCCGCGCCTCCCGCGCCGCCCTCGCCGCCGAACACCTGCAGGCCATGCAGCATAGCCAGTGCCTTGATGTCAAATCGCATAAGGATGCCTCCGTCAAAAATCTGTGGTAGGCCACGACCCTGTCAGCCGCCAGCCGGAGTTGCACCGGCACTTGCAGTCCATCGCTGCAGCGCGCCTCGCGGCGGCATAGATACCCACGCAGCAGCCCCCCGCTGCGTGGGTGCCAAGAGAAAAGGAGATGGATGGGAAAACAGAAAAGAAAGGAGGTACACACGCGAAAGCCCCTGCACCCTCGCACCTCCAGCATACAAAAAGGCCGAGGGCTTTTTCTATCCCTCGGCCCGCCTGCCTGAAAATTTTTTTATCCGCGCGCCTCGTAGCGCACGCGCTCCGGGTACATCTGCCGCAGGATATCGAATCCCGCGCAGATCTGGTCGCAGATCATCTTCGCGCACGCGCGCCATCGCGGCGATGCAGCGCACACGATCTCTGCGTGCCCACTGCCCAGCTCCACGCTCGAGCCGCGGGCCTGACCTGCGGCGTCCATGTTGCCCACGGCGGCCGCCAGCGTGTACACGAGGATCGTCACCGCCGCGCATACGATGTCCTGCCCAGCCTCTGCGAATCCCGCGTGCCCGTCAGCCGTCAGCCGAAGCCGCATCCGATCGTACACGATCTCGATCATGCCTTGCTGCCCCCCTTGATCACGGCTCCGCCGGCCGGCTGGGCAGCGTTCGCGCTCGCCTCCCGCGCCTTCGCGGCGATCGGGTGCTCGTCCGCCTTGATGCCGGAGATCTCGTCGCTTTCCTGCATCTTCGGCGCGGCGCTTGCGCCTGCACCCGCCTGCGCCGGCATGGCGATGCCCATGTCCGCTGCGATGCCCTGCACCATGTCCGGCCGCGCGATCTGCGCCAGCGACAGCGCCAGCTGCTGGTACTGCTGCAGCCGCTGCGCCAGCACGCCGTTTAGCTGGATCTTCTGCATCACGCCGTCCTTGCCGTCAAAGTCCATCATGTCCAGGCACGCCAGCGCCTGGTCCGTCATCTGCGGATTGAAGAAGCCCATCTGGAAAAACTGCAGCGCCAGCTCGTTCTGACTCACGCGGGTGTACACGTTCTTCTTCTGCGCGCTGACCTTGATGTCGAACACCGGCAGCCGCATCCCCATGTCCGCGCCGAAGGCCATGCCCTGCGCCTGCGGCTGCAGCCCCCGGTTGCTGTAGGACACGAACTGCTCCATGCCCAGCTCGCCAACGATCCGGAAGGATCTCGGAAGATCGTAAAACTGCCGGATCAGCTCGATGCACAGATTCACGATCTTGCTGTATGCGCGGTATGCTGCCAGCGTGCTGTCCCGGCTTCCCTTGCCGCTTGCCTCCTGCAGCGCGGCGATGGCGCTCGCCGCCGTCACGCCGGAGGTCACGTTGCCGGTCGCCGTGTCCGTGTTGCCGCTGGTCTCGCGCAGCTCGTTGACCATCGTCGACCACACGTTGATGTAGTTTCCGGGCAGCGCGTTGTAGTCGATCGGGCGGATGCTGTCCTGCCCGAGGTTTCCGTCCACGTGCACCAGCGGTTTCTCCGTGTCCAGCAGCTCCTGCTCGTTCACGCTCCCGTCCTCGCGTATAAAGTAGCGCGGCGTCGCACCCACCACGGCGTTGCGCACGAGGCTCGTTCCAAGGCTGTCGATGGCCGTCTGCGGATTGCGGCAGATGTCCACGTATCCGTATCCGCACGGCGAGCCCTCGACCGGGAACAGCGCGTCGAACACATACGGGTACAGCCCGTGATCGTACAGCCCCCGCTCGCGGTATTCCGGATCGTTTTCCGTCGCGTACAGCACGATGTCGCCGATGTACTTGCAGTAGTGCAGCACGCCGCCGCGATGGTAGTACACGTCGATCACCGTGCTTTTCCGGTCGGTCGGCACGTTGTCGTCGTACAAAAACTTCGATGCATAAAAGTCGTTGCCCTTGAGCTGCCCGCGCAGCTGGGGATACTGCTCCTCGAGCGCATCGTTGTCCATCAGCTCCGTGTGGTACACGTACCGGCTCTTCTGGATGTCCGTGATTCCAGGCTCCCAGAAAAGGTTGAGCACGTTCACGCGCTCTATGCTGATGTCGCCGAGGCCGCCGAGCTTGCCGCTGTCCCACGTGATCTTGTACACGCACGTGCCGTACTTCATCTTGGCCCACATCGCGTCGCTCCAGGTCGCATCGAAGGCGTTCTGCTCCAGCACGCACGGCACGATCGCCGACAGCATCTTCGCCTCCTGCTTGTCGCCTTCCTCGCGCGGCAGGATGTTCGGCTCCGGGTACGCCTCCACCGCGTCCGCGTGTTTATTGACGATGACGTTGTGCAGCCACGAGCTCCTGCTGCGGAAGCCCCTGTACATCTGGTTTCCGTTCTTTTCTTCCTCCGGCTGGTTGTGCAGCTTCCACCATTGCTCGGCCGCGATCATGCGCCGCTCGGTGCTGGCCTTGCCCACCTTGTACTCGTGCAGCACGCGGGAAAACTCCTGCAGCTGCTCGCGCGTAATCACGTCCTCCGGCGGCATAACCTGCCCGCCGAGCGCCTGCGCCTCCGTGCCCGGCTGCGCTCCCTGAATGCGAATTTCGTCCATGATAACCTCCCGTTTTTATCACCAGATCGCGCCGTAGCGTCCCGGTTTCTGCATCTGATTCAGCGGATCGGACAGCACCGGTTCTTCCTCCGCCGCCAGCATCGGCTTCACCGGCCGCGACATACACAGATACCGCCACTCGTCGCTGACGTGGTCCTCCAGCGTCGTGTCCAGATCCTCCGGATTTGTCCGGCTGTACATCATCAGCGGCACCGTTCGGATGAAGGCTTTGCACGTGTCGAAGACGTACATCCGCGCATATCCCTGCGCGTCAAACTGCAGCCGGTAATGGCACTGCATCCAGCCAGGCACGCGCTTGTTGTCGCCCGGCGTGAAGTACACGCGATACCGCGCCGCCGTGTCCGCGATGCTCTCGCCGCGCGATGCGTCCCAGATCGCCGGGTCCGCCACGCCCGTGATCTTCCGGCCCTTGAGCCATGGGTGCGTGTCCTCGATCTCCGCGATGCGCTTAAACTGCTCGTCCGGCGACCATTTGACGCCCTCGTTGGGCGTCTCCGTGCAGCCGTACAGCTCCAGGATGCGGTACAGCACGCCGTCGTAGTCCATCGCCCACCATGCGCAGGAAAACGGCTTGCCATAGCCGAAGTCGTAGCTGCGCAGGATATGCCATCCCCGGCACGCTCCGGCCGCGATGTCAAACGGCTTAATCACGTGGCACCACCGGTGCTGCGCCCGCAGCTCCTCCGGGTCCGCGTCCACGCCCGCCTCGTGCGCCGCCATCAGGTCCGGCTCCGTGCGGAAGTCCTCGAAAAACTGCCCCTCGAAAATATCCCACGAGCCCTCCAGCCATGCCGCGCGCAGCTTCGGCGGCAGCTTGCGCAGCTCGGCGATGTACTCCGGCTGCGCCTCCATCAGCGCGCGGTTGTCCGTCACCAGCGCCTGGATAAAGCTGTAGTCCTCCGGCCGCTCGGCATCCTCGAAGCGCCGGTCGACGAACAGGCGCTTGAAGTATCCGTGCGCCGGCCCGCCGGGATTGAGCGTGTAGTATGTCCGCTTGGGGTATCCGTTTGTGCCTCGCACACACGCGTTGATCTCGCGGATCCACTCCGGCTGCAGCTGCCCGGCCTCGTCCAAAAAGGCCACGTCGTACTCCGCGCCCTGATAGTGGCCCAGATCCTTCTCGGCGTCGCAGTATCCCAGCGTCAGCGTGCTGCCGTTGATAAATTTATACTCTTTCGTGCTCTGGTTATACTTCGCCACGCCCGCGAGCTCCGGCGTCAGAAATTTTACGTGGTTGTTGCGCAGCTCGTCGAGCGTGCGCCGGACGATCAGCATCTTGATGCCGGGATACGTGCAGCCCAGGATCTTGGCCTTGGTTCGCACGGCCCAGCTCTTGCCGCCGCCGCGCGCGCCGCCATAGGCCACGTGCCGGTGCTCGTCGCGCAAAAAAGCATCCTGCTTGTCGCTGATCTTGCTTGCGTCGATCAGTATCATCGCTTGTACTCCTCCGGCAGGCCCACGATCTCCAGCTCCGCGTGCGTGTCCGTGCTGCCGTCCTCGGCCTTTTTGCGGTCAAGCTCTAGCCGCTCGGCCGCGATGCGCTGCGCCTCGGCCTGCGCCTGCGTCGGGATGCCGTACAGATCGCGCACCAGCCCCGTCAGGTCCTTGAGCACGCCCGTCAGGTCCTTCAGCGCCTTCGTGTCGACCTTCTGGTACGTGCGCTCTTCCGTCCACTGCCGCTCCAGCAGCAGCTTCCCGTCCGGCGGCAGCTCGCCGTCTTCGGCGGCCTCGTCCGCCACCGGCACGGCATACTTCTCGCGCCGCTCGACCAGGTAGCGGTTAAACTGCTCGTCGTCGCCGATCGCGCGCATCACCACATCGATCGCGCCCGTTGTGGCGGTGATCAGGCGCGCGAGCCGGTCGGCCTCGTGGTTGCACGCCTTCCGGTACGCCTTTTGTTGTACGCGCGCGGTGAACTTTTTCCGCTCATTTGTCCACCCATCACGTGCAGCCACGATTTTGATCTGGCTGATGCTGATGCCGTACTTTTCGGCCAGCTTCGCATAGGTCGTCTTTGTGGTAACGTATTCCATTTTCAAAGCATCCCAATCCTGGTACACCATCCCTGCACCTCCGCGTCCATCGTACATCAGGCCGCCCACGCTTATCTATCCCGGCATTTTCTGCATCCTGCACAATTCCAGTGCCAATTTTTGTGCATCTTTTTACGCCATTTGAGCGCAAAAGCGCTTTACATTGCGCTCATTGCGCGTTATAATTAAACCGTCAAAATGGAAAACGCGATAGGCCGAAAGGCCGGAAAGGACTACATCATGGAAATCATGGAAATCGAAATGAAGTACAGCCAGTACAAAAACGAATGGTTTAAGTGCAAAACAGTGAAAGGCAGCTACAATGCCGAAACGAAAACCATCGTCGTCAATGTCCCGGAAGTTTGCTGGAAGCTCCACGAGATCATCCCCGCGGAGACGGTCGAAGCGCAGCGCAAAGCCCTCATTGACGGCGGCACTCCAGAGTATGCAGACACGCTGCGCATCATGGAGATCTTCGCCGATGACGTCCGCCACATGACTGCCGATGAGATGGAGGCGTGTGATGTCGACTGGGCCAAAAAGGCTATCAATGTCGTCTTAGACTGCTACGGCCCGCAGCAGTGCTATTTGGCGCGCTAAGCCAAAAACATCGCCACAATCAAGGAGGTAAGCAAAATGATAAGCAAAGGCATCACTGCAAATGAGTACAAAGTGTACGAGTCCGGCAGCCAGTGGCCGGACACGATCAGCGGCACCACACTCACAGACGCAATCAACGGGAGCCTCCAGCGCCTCGTCTCGAGCGCCGGTATCCGTGGGTCATACACCGCCATCGTCGGCTACCGTGCCGAGTACAAGCCAGGCATCCTCGGCGGAAAGGGCGGCGTAGATGTGGCGATTACGCTGCGCCGCGACCCCAAGCGCGGATACCCGGCAACCGATGTCGCGCATGCCTGGATCTATGCCAGCGCAGACGATCTGGATGAGCACTACGATCTCACGGATAAGCAGTTTTCGGCAGCGCTGCAGGAGGCCACTGCCTACGATGACCCGGATGCGTTCGCGTCCGACGTTGCGACGTCAGACATCTTTGGCGCCAGCGAGGACGAGCTTCCGGCCTTAGCCGCAGAACTGCGGCCCATCTGGCGCTACGCGCACCTGACCGTCAACGAGATCGTGCAGCACACCGGCCTGTCGCAGACAGATTTTGCGGCGCGGTTTGCAATACCGCTGCGCACGCTGCAGGGGTGGATCTCCGGGAGCCGCGAGTGCCCGCCGTATGTGCGCCTGCTGCTGGCAAAGCAGTGCGGGCTGTGACGGGGGAGGCGATACAGATGCGTGACCGCGAAACCCCGCTGCCCCTGCTGCGCAAGTGGCTGCGCGACTGCCCGGATGCTTATTGGCAGCTGGATAACTGCGCCCTCGCAAAGGCCGACGGCAGCATGTCGTGGCCGGACTACTGCCCGCTGCCGATCAACGCGGCCTACACCTACCTGTCCTCCGCGCACAGCAACGTCGGCGCGGCATCGGACGCAGCCGAGCTGACGGCCTGCTGGGCCTGGCGGCGCAGCCGCATCGTCTACGCCGTCGATGACGACAGGGGTGGGGATGACCAGCAGGTCGTATTTGTCAATTATCCACTGGGGCATGTCGCTGGCCGAATCGG
>OLYC01000685.1_pt1 | contig 26364 bp, 39 predicted proteins | sample 1674271 | NCBI WGS metagenome assembly OLYC01 (sample SAMEA103958154, study PRJEB25191) | human gut metagenome
GTGCAAGGCATTTTAACGGCGAAAAATTTAGAAAAATCAAGGCAAACGAACGCAGGCATACTTTATTGTATTACAAGAGAGTTTAACGATGATTTTACAAATTTTGCGTTGTTAAAACTTGATTATTTCAAGTCTCTAATGGCTAACAATTGCTTCTCAATTGCAATCGCCTTATGAATACCTTCGTTAAATAATCCTTGCTAGCAAATTATTTAACTCGCCATTGACGCGATGACATTATAAAAATCAATTGATTATCGGCGGCAAAACCGTAAACTTGCGTCTGACGCCCTTTACCCCCTCAACCATAAACAAATACGGCTCGACGGAGTTCCCCGTATAGACGAATTGCAGTTTACACGGCTCTAACCCCGCGCTCCGCATTTCGGCGAAAACGTCGGTAAACCGCTCTATGCGCTGGCATACGCAAAATCTTCCGCCGTGGCAAAGCAACCTTTTAGCCGCCGAAACTATTTCGGGGAAAGTAACCGTCAATTCGTGGCGGGCGATCGCAACGCTTTTTATCGGGTTCGTTTCGCCGGAACCCGCTTTTTTATATGGAGGATTGCATAAAACCAGCGAATATCTTCCGTTTTCGCCCGTCGGCAATTCCTGCAAAGGGATATTATCGACCGTAAATACGGATTGCAGTCCGTTATATTCTACGCTTCTTCGGCACAAGTCGGTAAGTTCGGGTTGAATTTCGACTTCTTTTACCGACTTTAAGTCTTTATGCAAAGCGTAAAAATGCAGACCCACTATGCCCGACCCCGCGCACAGATCGATTACCTTATCGCCCTTTTTGAAAGAAGCGAATTTAGATAAGAGAACCGCGTCGCTCGAAAAGCGGTAAAGGTCTTTGCTCTGTATAATTTTAAGCCCGTCGATTAAAAGGTCTTCGAGCGTTTCGTTTTCTTTTAATTCCGTCATATATCCCTTTTAGCGAATAACGGGCTACGGAAAAGGGCTGCCGCACGGTATTCGTGCGGCAGCCCTTTTCGCCGATTTCGCGTTTAAGACTATTAGTCAGCCTCAACGGGCGCGCCCACGGGGCACGTTTCCGCGCAAGCGCCGCAACCGATGCAGGTATCTGCGTCGATAACGTATTGCGTGTCGCCTTGCGAGATCGCGGCGACGGGGCAGTTTTCAGCGCAAGCACCGCAAGAGATGCAAGCGTCGGTAATTTTATATGCCATTGTTGTTTACCTCCGTTTATTTATCTCCGACAGTCGTAAGCGTTCGGTCGTTTCACGACCACGCTTCGTCGTCTATGATATTATACCACATTATTTTTAATTTGTATAGGCTTTTAACAAATTAAATTTAATTTTTCTTTTGTGAATTAGCAAATCGCCCTTTCGGAAAGCGTTTCGCTTACGTCAGTCGAGAAGGTCTTTCAACGCCTTTTCGTCTGCGCCGTCTTTTACTTCTTCGAGTTTATTCGGGCGTTTTACTTTTATTTCGGAAAGTTTGTATTCTTTATAAGTAAATCCGCCGTCCTGCGTCTGTTTCTTCGTCGTAACGACCAAAGTCAACATATTGTTCGTAACCACTATCGCCTTGCCGTCGGGCGTGTCTACTTCGCTGCCGATTTTGGGCATTAACTTATACGTTTCGCTGTAATGATCGTTTTCGTATTCAAGGCAACACATAAGTCTTCCGCATAAGCCGCTGATTTTTGCCGGGTTAAGCGAGAGCCCCTGCGTTTTAGCCATTTTTATGGTAACCTTTCTGAAATCGGGCAGGCAGGAAGCGCAACAAACGACTCTGCCGCACGGCGCGATACCGCCGAGCAATCTCGTTTCGTCCCTTATGCCCACCTGACGAAGTTCTATTCTGCTGTGGAACGCCGAAGCAAGGTCTTTTACGAGATCTCTGAAATCTACCCTGCTTGCCGCGGTGAAATAAAATACGAGTTTGCCGTTATCGAAAGTGTATTCGGCGTCGATAATCTTCATTTTGAGATTTCGCGCCGCGACCTTTTCGGCGGCAACTTTAATGCAGTCTTTCGCCCGTTGTTCGTCTTTTCTGATTTTATTAAGGTCCGCTTCGGTCGCTATTCTTATAACCGGTTTAAGCGGTTGAACGACTTCTTTATCAGGTACGTCTTTAACTTCTAAAACGACCGCACCGTACTCGACGCCGCGCGCCGTTTCCACTATCATCGTGTCGCCTTTTTTAGGTTTTAACCCTATCGGATCGAAATAATATACCTTGGCGGTACGCTTGAATTTTATGCCTACGATTTTTGCCATCTGCGTTTCTCCCTGACGATTGAAAGCAAAACGCCGTCTATCGTCATTGCCGTGTTCGCGCTGAAAGCAACCGCCTTTTCTTTATCGGTAAGCGTTTCGGAAATGGCGACGAGCGCGCCGACGGTAAACCCGTCTTTATCCTCTTTGCCGTATACGGCGTTTTCGAGCCGTATCGTCGTTTCCGCTTTCAACGCCGAAATAAGTTCTTTTATATCTTCTTTGCCCGCCCGTTTTACGAATTTTATAACGTCTTTCGACGATTTCATCTCCGCAAAAATATCTTTCACGAGCGAATCGAGTTTGTCCGCCTCGCCGTTTTCGTATAAGGCGAGAGCCGCCCCCGCGCTGCCGTTCGCCGAACGGATAGCGTTTTCGAGCCTGTCTTTATCCTTACACCGCTCCGACAAAACGCTTCTTATCTTGTCTGAAGAAAGCGGCGGAACGTCTATTTTTTTTACCCTTGAAAGCACGGTCGATAATAGTCCGCTTTCGCGCAACGCTCCTATAAGTATCACTACGCCTTTCGGGGGTTCTTCCAGGGTTTTAAGCAGTTTGTTCTGCGCGGCGGGGGTCGCGTTTTCCGCCCCGCACAAGACGAACAATCTCGTCTTGTTTTCAATCGGGCGTATATACGTTTTCGATACGAGATCGTCTACGTCCGCCGTCATTATCCTTTCGCCCGTAAGCGGATAAAAAGTACAATCGACGTATGCGTTTTTGTCGATTAGTTTTGCGATTCTTTCGTCGCCGTCGTCGCCCTGAAACTCGATGACTTTCGCAAGTTCTTTAAGATAAGTCTTCAACGCGTATTTATCGGCGCACACCACGAGATACGCGTGCGACAACGCGCCCTTTTTCTTCTCGGTCGAAATTATCTTATATGCGGTTGTTTCTTTAACGAGTTCTTCGTACATTTTACCTTATTTTCGGATTATTACGCCTTTACTTTCGAGCGTCGAAAGGATATCTTCGAACACTTCTTCTACGGCTCTGTCGGCGTTTATTCTTACGAAATGGTCGGGGAATTTCTCCGCCGCCTTTACGTAACCGTCGTATACGCGTTTATGAAAGTCCATACCGCTCTGTTCCAGTCTGTCGTCTTTATCCGCGCCGCCCTTTCTCGCAAACGCCCTTTCGGGGGTTATGTCAAGGAAAATCGTAACGTCGGGCATACAGTTTTCGAGCGCGTAAGAATTGACTTTTTCGACGAAATCGCCAAGCCCCCTTGCGTAGCCCTGATATACGAGCGAAGAGTGAACGTATCTGTCGCAGACTACGGTTTTACCCGCCGCCACGGCTGGCAGAATTTTTTCTTTGATGTGCTGAACTCTCGCCGCAGCGAACAAAAGCGCTTCGGTTTCGTCGCACATCTCGGTATTTTCGCCGCCGAGCAAAATCTTGCGGATTTCCTCGGATATGGGCGTGCCGCCCGGCTCTCTCGTGAAGATAAAGTCGTAGCCGCCCTTTGACAGATAGTCTTCGAGAAGTTTGAGTTGGGTCGATTTGCCCGACCCCTCGCCCCCTTCGAGCGTTACGAAATATCCGCGTTTTTTATCAAGCGAGTTAATCTGCATATCTGCTGAATGTTCTTATAAAATAATCTATAAACGTTACGGCTTCGTACTGCAAATCGCGTTGCGAAGAAGTATAGTCCGAAACGCAGAGCGTTATGCCCGCGGTCTGCGGGTCGCCGTTTTTGTCGGCGTAAACCCAACGGTCTTCTATTTTTTCTTTGCCGAGGGCTTTAACCTCGTCTGCGGAAAGTTTCGCCAAATCTGCGTTAAGAAGCGCGAGATCTATTCCGTACGGAACTCTTACCATATCGGCGGGGTTCTCTTTCTTTCTTTCGTTCGCGGGGATATAATAACGCAAAAAGTTTTTTTCGGTAGGTTTTACGCTTTCTATAACCTTGCTTACGCGGAGATAGGCTTCGAGAAGTTTCCGTATCCTCGCCTGCTCGTTTTTAACGCCCGCTTTTATCTGACTTTCGGTCTTATATAATTTTTTGTAATTACGCGCCGAAGTTATGCGTTCGCTTCTGAAATATCTCTCTATTTTCGCGTCGTCTACCTTCGGATTCGTCGAGTCGAAATTCGCTCCGAATTTTTCGAGATACGACTTCGCCCCCGATAAAAGTTTGTCTATCGACTGAACGCTGCCTCCGTCTAAAACCCCCTGAATATCAGACGATTTCTCGGTCGGCTTTTCTTCGGCCCCTGCCGTAGTACCGCCTGCGGTTTCAGCCGTCTTATCGCTTTCGTCGGTTTTCTCTTCCGGCAGACCGACGATTTTATTCGTCGCGCCGGAGTAAATCAAAAAGACGTCTGCTTCGTGAGTGGTATTACGAAGGCTCAACATATATTGCGCGCTGTAATTGCCAGCCTTGGTAATCGAATTGACCGAATATTCGAGAACGTCGTAAGAAAGATCTCCGTCCTTTTTCATCTTTTTGAGCATTTCGAAATCTTCGCTGCCCTTGGCGGAAACGTCGCCGTAAAGCACGAAGTAGAATTGCTGCCCGTCGGTAGCGCGGGTCGCGCAGGTCGTAAACAAAAGAATCCATACGAACACTATCGCGACGGACAACGCCACTATTTTTATCCAGTCGTACGCGACTAAATTGAAAAATCTTTTTTTGGTAACTTTTACGTCCATTTTACGCGTTTTTAAGATCTTTTTATAGCGAGTATCTTAATCGGGTAATCGCACGACGGAGCGTGGACGGTAACCGTGTCGCCGACCTTGCCGCCGATCAACGCTTGTCCCAAAGGAGATTCGTTGGAAATCTTGTTTTTGTAAACGTCCGCTTCGGTCGTTCCCACGAGTTCGTATTCGACTTCCTGCGGGTCGCCGTCTTCGTCGAAAACGGTAACTTTCATACCGACGGAAACCACGTCTTTTTTGCCCGCCTTGATAATCTCGGCGACTTTGAGTTTGGCTTCGATTTCGACTATTTCGCCCTCGATACGAGCCTGTTCGTTTTTAGCCGCGTCGTATTCGGCGTTTTCGGACAAGTCGCCGAAATCTCTCGCGATCTTGATACGCTCGGTAATTTCGGGGCGTTTTACGAATTTAAGTTCTTCGAGTCTTTTTTCAAGTTGAAGTTTACCTTCTTCGGTAAGTATTACTTTTTCACTCATATTTTTTACCTCTCTACCGTAGAACGCAGAAAAGACGTCGTTACGCCCTTTCTGCGCCTATGTTAAAATAATTTTCGTTTAATTTTACGCTTTAAGGATATACGCGAAACCGTCGTCGTCGCCGCCTTCTACGAAGCCCGTCATAAGGGGATAACGGATAAGACCGTTGTCTTTCATCATCGCTTCGATGCAATTTTCGGCGAACTGACAATCTTTGGCGTTTTTAACTACCACGAGCGAAGCGTAGCCCTGTTCGACCATGAACGGTTCTGCCGCTTTAAGCCCCGCCGCCGAGGAGTTGAGGTATACGAGAACGTCGCTGCCGTCTTTGAACATCTTGACGAGCGGTTTGTCTTCGCCCTCGTAGCCTTCTACGTCCGCGAACGAGCCCGCGTAAGCGCGGAGTACGGAGTAGAATTCTTCGGTGGTTTCGGCAACCTTTTCATTATCGATTACGAAGGTGTAGCCTGCGAGTCTGTCTTCCTTGGTCGAGGCGTATACGACCTGCGGAACGGATTTCATCATGCCGTGCGCGCTCATCGCTTCTTCGATAAGTTCGAGCGCTTCGTCTACGTCGCCGTCGCTTTCGAGTTCGTACATCGCCGGGAATTTATTTCCGCGGAGCACGTTATAGCCCTTTTCTTCGAGATCTTCGAAAGGAACGTTGAGTTCGAGTTCGACTTTGCCGTTCGCTTCGGTTATTTTAAGAACTTCGTCTTCCTTCACGAGCCCGACCGTCAGATCGTCGCCGCGAACGTAAGACGCGGTTTCGGCTTTAAGTCTGTCGAAGAGTTTAGCCGTTTCTTTATCCGCTTCGGCGGCAGCCTTCGCTTCGGCTTCTTCTTTTGCCTTCGCGGCGTTCAACGCTTCCGCTTCTTCTTTCGCTTTGGCTTCGGCTTCCGCGCGGTTCTTTTCGTCGGCTTCGTAAGCGGCTATTCTCGCTTCGGCTTCTGCAAGTCTCGCGAGCAATTCGGGGTCGATTGCGGGAGCGGTTTCTTTAACCTCTTCTTTTTCTTCGACTTCCGCTTCTTCCAGGGCGGGAGCGATTTCTGCGGGAAGTTCTTCCAAAGCCGCGGCGTTATCTTCCGCTACGCTCTTCTGCGCGAGCATTTCCTCGTAACGGGCTATCTTCTCTTCGGCAAGGGCAAGCCTTTCGAGTATCGCGGGGTCGGTCGCCGCTTTGGTTTCGCTGCCGACTTTCGCGAGTTCCGCTTCTTTGTCCTTTCTGTCGATAATCTCTTTGACGCGCGCTTCGACGAGAGCGTTTATTCTCGCTTCCTCTTCGGCTTTGCGCTTCATTTCTTCTTCGATTTCTTTTCTCGCTTCGGCTTTCGCTTCTTCTTTGATCTTGCGAAGTTGTTCTTCGAGATTCATCGGTTGCTGCGCGTTAGCCGCCGCGCCTACGGGAACGATTGCCGCTCCGCTCAACGCGTTCGCAAGGTTTTCGTTGTCGTTCTTTAACGAATCGGCAACTTCGCCGTAGCACTTGCTTCTCTCTTCGGCTCTCGCCTTGGCAATGATCGCGTCGCGTTCTTTAAGCGCGCTGTCAAGGGCGTTTCTCGCCTCGTCGGCTTCTTTTTCCGCCTTGGCGCGGGCTTCGTCGCTGTTCTTGGAAGCCTCGATTTCTTTTATCGATTGAAGTTTGACTTCTTCGGTTTTTCTGTCTTCTTCCGCCTTTTTAGCCATATACGACAACTTCTCGGCTTCTATCTTCTCGATTTCGGGATCTTTCTGAAGCGAAGAGAAATATTGAGCGTCTGCGGATGCGACCGCGGGGTCTACAACCGCTTTGGCTTTGGAATATTGTTCGTTGAGTTGTTCGTACTCTTCGAGTTTCATCCACTTGGCGTATACGTTTACCGTGCCTTTCTTGTTTATCTCGGTCGAAGCGAAACGAGTGGTACATTTTTTATCCGCGTACCAACCCATAAACACGTAACCTTTCTTTACGGGGTCTTTCGGGTAATTGAATTTACATCCGTATCTTGCTTTTACGGTCTTGTTGTACTTACCGCCGCGAGCGTAGAATATGACTTTGTATTTCTTTCTCTTGATACATTTAGCCACGATGAGTATGACGAGCGCGAGGACTAATAAACATACCACTCCCAACGCGATCCACATCGCCCAATCCCACTTCTTGTCGTTGGTCAACCATTCCCAAACGAGCAATCTGCTTACGTCGTTTACCTGAAATTTCATAGTTTTGCCTTCCCGTTCAATATTTGATATTACGTCGGTTATTTCCGCGTGTCCGTATTCGACTATCGTAAAGGCGTCCGCCTGTTTTGCGGTAATGCCTTCTTCGTCGAACGCGATCGACACGACGTAGTAACTGTTCGTTCCATCCACGTTTTTGAGATTCGTTTTAACCGCCGCTTCGCCGCTTGAATTCGGTTCGTAAACGGTTAAAGTTATATATTTCCAAAGTCCCTTGCCTTTTATCGCCTTTCTTTGCTCGGCAGAAAGTTTCTTTGCGTACTTATCGGGGTTACGCAGGGCTTTGAGAGTATTCCGCTCGACCGACGGCGTCGCGCCCTCTCTTACTTCTATAAACGCCTCGGCGTCGAATAGCGGGGTTTCTTCGAATTTGCCCGTATCTTCGTTTTTGACGAAGTAAGTTATCGTTATCGTGTAGCCCTGTTTGTTCTTTTTCTTGTTCTTATCCGAAGATACGGACGGCAACAGATATTTTTCGTTTACCGCTTCCGAATTTTCGCCGTCGTATTGCAGAGCCGACGGAGTGGAATAAGAATCGTAAAACGCGTCGATTATGCCTTTCGGCTCTGACACCGTCTTTTCGCCGTAAGAATACGGATTCGGGATAACCCCCGTTTCGGTAATCGAATCGATAAGCGATTGCGCCAGATTCTTGTTTTTGACGACCACGCTTTCGCCGCTCTGACCGTACAGGCCTACGTGGTGAAGATAAACGGCTTTAACGCCCTCTTCGGTTACGTTCTTCGTTATTCTGATAAGCGAAGCGATTTTCGCGTAATCGTCGCCGCTCTTTCCGTCGTCGGCAGCCGCAAGCCCCGTTTTCAGATCGATAGTCGCCGACTTCGCTTCGCCCTTTTCGTTTTTAACGTCGTAAGTCCAGATATTTATCGTAACCGTCGGAAGAGCGGAAAACGCGTCTACCGCCGTTTTGATTTCGTCTATCTCGGCTTTTAAGTAGTCGAGTTTATCCTGCAATTTAGAAAAACTTACCGTTTCGTCGAATTTCTTCGCTTTTTCTTCGGCTCTCGCCGCTGCGGTTTGCAGCCCTGCAAATTTCTCGTCGTAAGCCGCTTTGACCGCGAGCATCGCGTCGCTTACTTTTCTCTCGTAACCTACGTAGTCCTTGACCGCTCTGCCTTTCGCAACGAGTTCGTTTCTGACCGCGGTGAGTTCGCTTTGCCAATCCGCGTCTGCCGCGCCGTAAACTTTCTCGGCGGTATATTCTTCGCCGTACTTCTCGCCGAAATAAATCTGCGTATCGAAGTTTATTTCGCTTAAATATACTTTCGCGTATCTGTCGTCGAGATAGTCGCGGATTTCTTCGGCTTTTTGAAAGTAATCTGCGTAAAACGTTTCGCTGTTTCTTCGCGCATTTTCAACGTCGTAACCGCCCGTATTTCCGTCGTAATAATTTTTCAGCGAAAAGCGATTTACGAATAACGCCTTTCCCTGCATTTCGGCAATGCTGAACGCGTACAGGGGGTTTTCCTGATTTTTTATAGTCGCGTCTTCGGCAAGATAGAAATCATAGAAGTCGTTCGCGATTTCGTATATACCCAGAACGCCCGCAAGTCCGTTCGTTCCCGAAAAATACGCTTCGGCGACTTCCTTCGGAGTTTTTTCGCCGCCGGATAAAAGCCCGTCTATCTCATCGGAGTATTTTCCCGTTTCGGTACTCTCGATACCTTTGATGACCGCGTAATGCTCTAATTTCCCGATTTCGTCGAGATAATGACTTTTCAGCAGAGTAACTTCTGCCGCGGTGTATTCGTGATTATTATCGAAAGAAGTGGTGGGCGAAGCCGTAACCGAAACGTCCTCGGCTTTTACTTTTACGTTCGGCGAGTTAAAAAACACGACCGAGAAAACGGCGCATAAAATCGCCGCTGCCGCCAAAACGAATTTATTCGGTTTTACTCTAAGTAAATGTGACATTTCAACCCGCTTCAATGGTAATTGCCCGTTAAATTATTCCTCTTACGCGCTATAACTACATACAAGTATAGTTATATATAATATATAATATCACAAACGTTTTAATTTTTCAATAATTTTCCGCAATTTTTTTGAATATATTTTACACTTTTTCGTTTTCTTTTTCCCCCCGAAACCCGAAAAAACGACCGTAATCGCCCGCCGCACGACCTTCTCAGTCCGCGTTTTTTACGGCAAATTTTAATAAAACGCCCTTATAGAGCGATTATCGATAGTTTGGGCTTGCAATATCGCCATTTAGGCAAGGCGACGCGCGTAAAAAGATGAGCGACCGTATAGTCGTTCGCACTCCCGGAAGGGTGAATTGCCACGGAGTAGGAGTATATATTAGTGTCATATTGAGCGTAAGCGAAATATCTCCCGGAAGGGTGGTATTTTACGGAATATAATCACGGTAATATCAAGTCCGCAGGTTTTGCCTTTCCAGGCGATCCTTCGGTAAACCTCAGGATGACATAACTCCGTCCGTATTTACTTCAATGTAAGTTTTATTAAGTATCTTTCTCCACTACGTTAAGAATGACGTAAATCGGACGTGTCATCGCTCGCGACGACGCGTACGGCGACGTTTCCGCGGCGAACGAGAAAAACGCTCCGAAGCGGTTTCCGCTTCGGAGCGTTGATTTTCTTTTGTATAAACGAAATTATACGAGTTCGATTATAGCAGTGGGAGCAGCGTCGCCCTTTCTCTCACCGAGTTGATAAATTCTCGTGTAACCGCCTCTCTGTTTGAGTTCTTCCGCTCTTTGAGCGTACTTGGGAGCGATTTCGTTGAAAATCTTCTCGATAAGGGGGTGACGAACGCCGGCAGTTCTGTTCTTGAACTCGGTCATGGTTTCTTTACCGCGTTGTTCCTGAAGATCGTAAACGAGAGTCATGATCTTTCTTCTCGCAGCAAGTTTCTTGGGTCCGTCTTTAAGCACTTTCGTGGTAACGTCTTTACCCTTTTTATCTTTAACGACTACGGTGTTTTCAACCGTATCGTCGTAGGTGTTCATTGCGAGAGTTATGATTTTTTCGGCGTAGGGGCGAAGTTCTTTCGCTCTGCCGAGAGTCGTTTCGAGTCTTCCGTACCACAAAAGGTTAGAAGCCTGATTTCTTAAAACCGCTTTTCTCTGCGTGGTAGTCATACCTAATTTGCCCGACATTGTATTAGTCCTCCTTTTCCGTTAGTGATAAACCGTAAGAGTTGAGTTTGGCGATAACTTCGTCGAGAGATTTTCTGCCGAGGTTTCTCACCTTTAACATATCGTCTACGGTCTTTTTGGTCAAATCGTCAACCGTGTGAATATTTGCCCTTTTAAGACAGTTATACGAACGAACGGAAAGATCCATATCTTCTATGTTCATTTCTCTTATTTTCGTTTCCATTCCCGCCTGGGAGGGCTTCAATATCGTGTCTTCAAGCACGTTGCTGAGCGAGAAGAGATTGATATGTTCGCTGAGTATCTGCGCGGCAAGGCTTATAATCTCTTTGCCCGAAAACGCGCCGTTGGTCCAGACTTCGAGCGTCAATTTATCGTAATCGGTATTCTGACCCACGCGAGTCGAATCGACGTTGTAACTGACCTTTTTAACGGGCGTGTAGATAGAATCGATCGCGATATAATCTATTTCGTCCGTCTTATTGTTGTCCGCGCCCTTGTAGCCGCGTCCTCTGCCTACGGTTATTTCCATATCGAGCACGCCGCCCTTGTCGATCGTACAGATGTACGCGTCGGGGTTAAGAACTTCTACTTCGCTGTCTTGCGCGATGTCGCCTGCGGTTACAACCGCGGGGCCGTTGACGGCAAGTTTAAGCACTTTTTTGAAGTCGGGTTGAGTAGTGGCAGTCTTGAAAGCGACGTTTTTGAGGTTAAGAATAATCTCGGTAACGTCCTCTTTTATGCCCGCAACGGTCGAAAACTCGTGTTTTACGTCGCCGCTGAGGAACTTTATGCCTTGCGCCGCCGCGCCGGGGAGAGACGCTAAAAGCGTTCTTCTGAGCGCGTTGCCGAGCGTTAAGCCGAAACCTTTTTCAAGCGGCTCTGCAACTATTTTCGCATAGCATCTGTCTTCGTTTTCGGTAACTTCTATCTTCGGCGTTTCTATTTCCATCATAGTAATATACCTCCTTTTTAATATTTCTTTGGTATATATTATTTAGAATACAACTCGACGATCATCTGTTCGTTGATTTGCGAATCGATATCTTCTCTGGTCGGAAGGGCAAGAATCTTGCCTTCGAGTTTTTCGGTATCGAAATCGAGCCATTTGGGCATTTTGCCGCTCTTCGCGGTTCCCTTTATGGATTCGAAATAAGGAGCGTCTTTCTTGGTTTCTTTAACCGCGACGACGTCGCCTACCTTAATCTCGTAAGAAGCGATATCTACGGGACGTCCGTTTACGGTGAAGTGAGCGTGCGTAACGAGTTGTCTTGCCTGCGCGCGCGAAACCGCAATGCCCATTCTGTAAACGACGTTGTCGAGACGTCTTTCCAGAAGAGAAAGCATGTTTTCACCGGTGATACCCTTCATCTTATCGGCTTTGTCGTAGTACTCTCTGAATTGTTTTTCGAGTACGCCGTAAATTCTCTTGGTCTTTTGTTTTTCACGAAGTTGAAGTCCGTATTCGGAAACCTTCTTTCTGTCCGCTCCGTGCTGTCCGGGAGCAACCGGGCGTTTTTCGAACGGGCAGGACGTTTTATAGCACTTATCCCCTTTAAGGAATAACTTTCCGCCTTCGCGTCTGCATAAGCGGCATTTTGCGTCTGTATATTTAGCCATTGTTCTCGCTACCTCCTATTATACTCTACGGCGTTTCGGCGGACGGCATCCGTTGTGGGGGATGGGGGATACGTCGGAAATAAGAGTTACCTCTAAACCTACGTTGCCGAGAGCGCGGATAGCCGACTCTCTGCCTTGTCCCGGACCTTTTACGAATACTTCGACCGAACGAAGTCCGTGTTCCATAGCCGCTTTCGCAGCGGTTTCCGAAGCCTGTTGAGCGGCAAACGGAGTGCTCTTTCTCGAACCTTTATAGCCGAGTGCGCCCGCGCTGCACTGCGTGATGGCGTTTCCGTTGGCGTCGGTTACGGTTACTATGGTGTTATTGAACGAGGATTGGATATGAACCTGTCCTTTATCAACGTTTTTAAGTTCTTTACGTTTCTTTACGACTTTCTTTGCGACAGCCATTGTTTAGTCCTCCTTCAATTATTTGGTAGCGGTCTTCTTCTTGGCGACCGTACGACGCGGACCTTTTCTCGTTCTCGCGTTTCTCTTGGAACTCTGACCTCTTACGGGTAAGCCCTTTCTGTGTCTTACGCCGCGATAGCAGCCGATTTCCATAAGTCTTTTGATGTTAAGGCTTACTTCGCTTTTAAGTTCGCCTTCTACTTTAAGGTGATGTTCGATATACTCTCTGAGTTTCGCAACGTCGTCCTCGGTAAGGTCTTTAACTCTTACGTCGGGATTAACGCCCGTTTCTTTGAGTATTTTCTGAGCGGTGGGTCTGCCGATACCGTATATATAGGTGATACCGATTTCAACGCGCTTTTCTCTTGGTAAATCTACGCCGGCAATACGAGCCATTTGTATATCCTCCGAATTTTTTTAATAAATAATTTTTTTGTTTGAGTGGACGCGTTTTTCACGCGCCGTAAAAATCAAAAGTAAATCCGTTAGCCTTGTCTTTGTTTATGGCTCTTGTTCTTGGAACAAATGACCATAACTTTGCCTTCTCTTTTAATGACTCTGCATTTGTCGCACATGGGTTTTACTGATGGTCTTACTTTCATTTTGAAAATCCTCCGATTTTTTTGTGGTTATAAAATTGGGTCAGTTTTTGCTACGCCATACTATTCGACCTTTCGTCAGATCGTACGGACTCATTTCGATTTTTACCGAATCTCCGGGAATTATCTTTATATAATTCATACGGAGTTTACCCGAAATGTAAGCGGTTATCACGAAGCCGTTCGTAAGTTTAACCTTGAACGTCGCGTTCGGTAACGCTTCTTCGATAACGCCTTCCGCTTCGATTACGTCGTCTTTTGACACAGTATAATCTCCTCCAATTCTATTTTAACGGGCAACGCCCTCTTTATCGCGCGCAATCAGCGTCTTCCTTTAAGTTAAAGTTTACACTTTTTACCATCAGAATTTGCGCGCGCGATTTTTGCTTTATAACGTGAGTATTTCTACACCGTTGTCGCCGATTAACACGCTGTTTTCGTAATGCGCCGACGGTTTGCCGTCGCGGGTTACGCATTTCCAGCCGTCTATATCGACTTCGTATCCGCCCATATTTATCATGGGCTCGATCGCGATCGTCATATTGCGTTTAAGCCTTACGCCCGTTCCTCTCTTGCCGTAGTTGGGTACGGACGGATCTTCGTGCAGGCGTCTGCCTACTCCGTGTCCCACCATATCCCTTACGACCGAAAAGCCGTTCGCTTCGGCGTGGGCCTGTACCTGCGCGCCTATATCGCCTATCGCGCTGCCGATACATATACCCTTTATCCCTTCGAAAAAGCACTCTCTCGTAACGTCGATGAGTTTCTTCTTTTCGGGGCTTATATGCCCTACGTAAAGACTTCTCGCCGCGTCGCCGTGGAAACCGTTGAAATACGCGCCCACGTCAACGCTTACAATCATATCTTCCTCTATTATCCTGTCCGACGGGAAGCCGTGAACGACCACTTCGTCGATCGATATACAGGTTGCGGCCGGAAAACCGCCGTACCCCAGGAAAGAAGGAGTCGCCCCGCAGGAAACGATATAGTCGTGAGCAATCTTATCGAGTTCTCTCGTGGTCATGCCGACTTTTATCTTGTCCTGACAGAGATTGAGAACGTCTCTTACTATCGCGCAGGGTTTGCGCATAAGTTCGATCTCTTTATCGCTTTTAATGTATATCATTTTTCAGCCTAACTTTTCAACGATAGTTCTGAACACGTCGTCGATATTACCGTCGCCGTCGATATTGACCAGCACTCCGCGTTTTTCGTAATACTCTACGAGCGGGGCGGTCTGTTCGACGTAAACGTCTAAACGACTTTTAACCGTTTCTTCGTTGTCGTCGGCTCTCTGAACGAGGTCGCCGCCGCATTTGTCGCAATCGGTTTTGCCGCCCAGATAATCGACGTGGTACGATTCGCCGCACTTGCCGCAAACTCTTCTGCCCGTTATTCTCTTCATGAGTTTATGAAGAGGAACGTCGATATTCACGACCTTGTCTACCGAAGAAAATTCGTCCAGCGCTTTCGCCTGTCTGACGTTCCTCGGAAACCCGTCGAGCAGATAACCGTTTGCGCAATCGGCTTCTTCGAGCCTTGCTTTGACTATCTTTATCGTTACTTCGTCGGGGACGAGTTGACCTTTGTCTATATAGGATTTCGCCTCAACCCCGATCGGAGTACGTTCTTTGATGTTTTTTCTGAAAATGTCGCCCGTGGACACGTGCGGAATTTTAAGGCCTTCGGCAAGTCTTACGGCTTGCGTGCCTTTGCCCGCGCCGGGCGCCCCTAACAAGACTATCTTCATCTTATTTAAGGAATCCTTTATGCGCTTTCATCATAATCTGCGATTCGAGAGCGGTGTTGAATTCTATCGCAACCGATACGCAGATGAGCATTCCCGTTGCGCTGAACGCGCCCGAACTTGCATTCGCCGGAAGTATAAGGTTAAGAACCACCGTCGGGATAAGAGCAAGCAACGCAAGGAAGATTGCTCCGAAAAGCGTAAGTCTGTCGTTTATCTTTTTGAGATAATCGGCAGTCGGCTTGCCCGGTCTTATACCGGGGATAAACCCGCCGTTTTGCTGTATCGTCTTCGAGATGTCTTCGGGATTGAATTGAATCTGCGAATAGAAGAACGCGAAGAATATGATAAACAGGCAAAGTACGATCGCATAGAACGGGTATCTCGAATTTGCGCCGAGCCAGGTACTCCACCAAGCCGAACCTTTTTCCCAGCCGACGAGGGCGAAGATGAGTTCGGGGAAGGAGAGGATCGAGAACGCGAAGATGAGCGGCATAACGCCGTTGGCGTTGACCTTTATCGGAATAACGGTCGACTGTCCGCCGTACATCTTGTTGCCCTTGATCTGTTTCGCGTACTGAACCGAAATCTTTCTTTCGGCAAGTTCCACCCATACGATCGCCGCGAATACCACGACGATTATTACGAGATAACCTACGAAACGAAGAAGTTCGAGTTTAGCGTTGGAATCGAAGTTTCCGCCGAAGATCGTCGTGCATTCCTGAACGAAGAACTGACCCGCAGAAGCAATGATACCCGCGAAGATAAGGAGCGAAATACCGTTGGATACGCCGTGGTCGGTTATTCTTTCGCCGATCCACATAGTGATACAGGTACCTGCGGTGAAGAAAAGAACTATCATGACGTACGCAAGGAACGTCTGGAATTTGCCCGCTTCCGCCGCGCCGCCCGCCAGAAGTCTGACGAGTTGTCCTTGTTCGATAGACGTACTACCGTAACTGACGAGGATACCTATCGATTGAATTATCGCAAGCAAGAGGGTGATATAACGAGTGATGTTCGCTATTTTCTTTCTGCCCTCTTCGCCCTGTTTGGATAATCTTTCGAGGGGAGGAATCGCAACTGCAAGGAGTTGGATGATAATCGAGGAGTTGATGTACGGTCCGATACCCATTGCGAAAAGCGTGCCTTGCGCGAGCGAGCCGCCCGTCATCATACTCATGATCTGAAGATAAGAAGTATTATGGAGCGTCGTATCCGCAAGAAGTTCGGAGCCGATACCGGGAACGGGTATATAACAACCTATTCTGTAAAGCAGGAGGAACAGAAGCGTCCACCAGATCTTTATTCTTATCTCTTTGACCTTAAATGCTTTTTTTAACGTTTCGAACATTTTCCACCTCCGCTACGGGTTATCAAACCTGTTCGCAAGTACCGCCGGCTTTTTCGATAGCCTCTTTGGCGGCAGCGGAGAACTTGGCTGCCTTAACGGTTAAGGCAACGTTCAGTTCGCCGCCTGCAAGCACTTTAAGACCTGCAGCGTTTTTGACTTCTTTGATAAGACCCGCGTCAAGCAAAGTCTCGAAGTCTACGACAGCGTTTGCTTCGAATGCGGAAAGTTGTTCAAGATTTACTACAGCGTAAACCTTTCTGAAATGATTGTTGAATCCGCGTTTGGGAACTTTTCTCGTCAAGGGCATCTGACCGCCTTCGAAACCGGGTCTGACGCCGCCGCCGCTTCTCGCCCACTGACCCTTATGACCTTTACCCGAGGTCTTGCCGAGTCCGGAACCGATACCGCGACCGAGTCTTTTGGCGGAGGTTCTCGAACCTTCCGCGGGACTTAACGTATCTATTCTCATAGTCTGCCTTCCTTACGCCTGTTCGACCTTTACGAGATGAGCGACGAGAGCAAGTTGACCTTGCAACGCCGCGTTATCCGTGAAGACCTTCGACTGATTTATTTTGTGAAGTCCGAGCGCTTCGCATACCGCCTTCTGCTTGGGAAGGCACGCGATAGTGCTTTTAACGAGGGTAACTTTCAATTTAGCGACCGATTCAGTTTTCTTCTTAGCCATCTGAAAGCCTCCTTACGCCATAATCTCTTCGGCGGTTTTCCCGCGAAGAGCCGCGACTTGTTCCGCGGTTCTGAGTTCGTTAAGACCCGTGATAACGGCTTTAACCATGTTTACGGGGTTGGACGAACCGTGAGATTTGGTTCTGATGTTCTTTATGCCTGCGGCTTCCATTACCGCGCGGACGGGACCGCCCGCGATAACGCCGGTACCTTCTTCGGCAGGCATCATGAGTACGCTTCCGCGTCCGAATTTGCCGATGACGACGTGAGGAATGGTGGTTCCTACCATAGCCACCTTACGCATAGCCTTTTTAGCCTGCGCGGTTGCCTTGTCGATTGCTTCGGGAACTTCGTTAGCCTTACCGCTTCCGCATCCTACTCTGCCGTTTTCGTCGCCTACTACTACGAGAGCGGAGAATCTCATTTTACGACCGCCCTTTACGACTTTCGTGATACGGTTTACGGCTATAAGTTTTTTACAAAGACCGTCGTCGCGTTCTTGCTTTCTTTGAGGTCTGTTATTATCTCTTGCCATTTGAATGTGCCTCCTTAGAATTTCAAGCCGCCTTCTCTGGCGCCCTCTGCTAATGCCTGAACTCTGCCGGTGTAAAGGTAACCGCCTCTGTCGAATACGACTTCTTCGATACCCTTAGCGGTAGCCTTTTTCGCAAGTTCTACGCCTACGATTTTGGCTTGTTCGACTTTGTTCTTTCCTGCCGTAAGAGCAGCAACGGCTTTCTCCTTCGTCGAGCAGGCGACCAAAGTGTTGCCCGCTACGTCGTCGATGACTTGCGCGTAGATGTTGTTAAGGCTTCTGTAAACGCAAAGTCTGGGACGCGACGCCGTGCCGGAGAGTTTGTTTCTTACTCTTGCGTGTCTTTTCTTTCTGTCCGTATTTTTATCAATTTTTGAAATCATATCGGTTTACTCCTTATTTACCCGCAGTCTTGCCTTCCTTACGTTCGATTACTTCGCCCTTATAAGCGATACCGTAACCGTGATAAGGTTCGGGCGTTCTGATAGCCCTGATGTTGGCTGCGACCTGTCCGACGGAGACTTTATCGATACCCTTTACGCTGATTTCCGTTGCGGAAACCGCCGTGAGAGTGATTCCGTCTTTCGCCTTAACCGTTACGGGGTGGCTGAAACCTACGGAAAGCGTCAGATCTTTACCCGTCTGCGCGACCTTCCAGCCGACGCCGTTTACGGTAAGAACTTTTTCGTATCCCTTCGTAACGCCTTCCACCATATTGTGGAGTAACGCTCTGTACAAGCCGTGTTTAGCCCTTACGGCGTCTTCGTCGTTATTGCGAACGACGTGAGCGACCGCGCCGTCGATATTGAAGGCGATGTTAGCCGCGTCGTAGTCTTGCGTAAGCGTTCCGAGGGGTCCTTTAACGGTAAGCAAACCGTCGTTAGCCGTAACGGTAACTCCTGCCGGTATAGTAACCGGCTCTCTTCCGATTCTCGACATATCTTAGACCTCCTTACCAGACGTAAGCAAGGACTTCGCCGCCGTGGTTCGTCTTTCTTGCTTCTTTGTCTGTCATAACGCCCTTGGGAGTGGAGATGATCGCGATTCCGAGTCCGCCCAGAACCTTCGGTAATTCTTCGCAACCTGCGTAGATACGAAGACCGGGTTTGGAAATTCTCTTCAATCCGTTGATAACCTTTTCGCCCTTGGGACCGTACTTCAACGTAACTACTATCTTGCCCTGTACGCCGTCTTCGACAACGTCGTACGCGGCGATATAGCCTTCGTCGAGAAGTATTTTAGCAATGGATTTTTTCATATTCGACGCGGGGATTTCTACCGTGTCGTGTTTAACGGTGAGCGCGTTTCTGATGCGCGTGAGCATATCTGCAATAGGATCTGTCATTTTATCGTACCTCCTTACCAACTAGCCTTTTTAACGCCGGGAATTTGCCCTTTGTACGCTAATTCTCTGAAACAAATACGGCATACTCCGTACTTTTTGAGAACGGCGTGAGGTCTACCGCAGATAGAACACCTCGTATACCCTCTCGTAGCATACTTCGGCGTCTTTTTCTGTTTATTTATCATAGCGAGTTTTGCCATAATTTCGTGTTCTCCTTAACTTATGCTTTGAAAGGCATACCCATTGCCTTCAACAATTCGCGAGCCTCTTCGTCGGTCTTAGCGGTGGTAACGATACAAATGTCGTAACCTCTGGTCTGCTCTACCTGATCGTATTGAATCTCGGGGAATATAAGTTGTTCTTTAACGCCCATAGCGTAGTTTCCTCTGCCGTCGAAAGACTTGGACGGAACGCCCTTGAAGTCTCTCACTCTCGGAAGAGCGATCGATACGAGTTTGTCAAAGAAATCGTACATTCTGTCGCGACGAAGCGTAACTTTGATACCTACGTTCATACCTTCTCTTACTTTGAAGTTCGCAACGGACTTCTTAGCCTTGGTAAGAACGGGCTTCTGACCCGCGATAAGCGCAAGTTCCTGCGCGGCGGTCTGTACGCTCTTGGCGTTGTCTTTGCTGTCGCCGAGACCCGTATTAAGAGTGATCTTTACGAGTTTCGGACATTCGTTCACGTTCTTATAGTTGAATTTCTTCATAAGATACGGAACGACTTCTTCCTCGTACATCTTTCTCTTTCTGTTGACATACTTGGAATCGGTTGCAGGTTCGTTAGCAACCTGAGTCTTTTTGTTTGCCATTTTGATTCTCCTTATTCGGCTTTATCCGCGGTTACCTTTTCGGCAGCGGCTTTTTTAGTGGTGGTTTTTTTGGCGGCAGTCGTCTTCGCAGCCGTGGTTTTTTTGGCGGTCGAAGTCGTCTTCGCAGCCGTGGTTTTCTTCGCGGTCGAAGTCTTCTTCGCAGTCGTCTTTTCTTCGCCTTCTGCCTTGTCCGCAGCCTTCTTGGTAGCGGTCTTTTTGGCGGCAGTCTTTGCGGGAGCGGCTTTCTTGACGTCGAGCGAGGCTCCGCACTTCTTGCAGACGCGGAGTTTCTTATCTCCTTCGAGTTTATACGCTACTCTGGTAGCCTTTCCGCAAGCGGGGCATACGACGAGAACGTTGGAAGCGTCTATCGCGCCTACCTGCTTGACGATCGCGCTCGTTTCGTTCGCGCTTCTCGCTTTTTTGCTTTTAAGTTGAACGTTTACGCCGTCAACCTTGATTTTGTTATCGGCAGGGTTGCTCGCGATAACTTTACCGGTCTTGCCGGCGTCTTTACCCGTCAATACAAGGACGGTATCATTCTTTTTAACTTTCATTCCGATATCTCCTTACAGTACTTCCGGCGCAAGAGAAACGATTCTCATGTAATCTCTCTCGCGAAGTTCTCTCGCAACGGGTCCGAAGATACGAGTTCCTCTCGGTTGCTTCTGGTTGTCGATGATAACGGCAGCGTTGTCGTCGAACTTGATGTGAGTGCCGTCCGCGCGACGAAGACCCTTGGAAGATCTTACGATAACTGCCTTAACGACGTCGCCTTTCTTGACCGCGCCGCCGGGGGTAGCCGTCTTTACGCTGGCAACGATTACGTCGCCGATGTTACCCGTCTTTCTGAACGAACCGCCGAGTACTCTTATGCACATGATTTCTTTTGCGCCCGAGTTATCCGCAGCGATAAGTCTGGTCTGTGGTTGTATCATAAATTACGCTCCTCCCTGAATTATTTAGCCTTTTCGATTATTTCGGCAACTCTCCAGTTCTTGTCCTTGGAAAGTTTTCTGGTCTCGACTATTCTGACCTTGTCGCCTACGCCGCACGTATTTTCTTCGTCGTGCGCCTTGTACTTTTTGGAAGAAATAACCGTCTTTTTATACAAAGGATGCATCGCTCTTTGTTCGACGGTAACTACTACCGTTTTATCCATCTTGTCGGAAGTAACTATTCCGACTCTTTCCTTTCTTAAATTTCTTTCCATCTTACTATCCTCCGATTATACGCTCGCTTTAAGTTCTCTCGCGCGTATTTCCGTCTTGATTCTCGCGATGTCCTTTTTGGTCGTCTTTACGACGTTCGGATTTTCGAGTTGACCGGTAGCCTGACGGAAACGAAGGTTAAAGAGTTCGTCCTTAAGGTCGGACAATTTCGTTACCAACTCGTCGTTGGTCATTCCGTGAATTTCTTGCGCTTTCATTTTCAACCTTCAACTCCTTCCGTAGTTTTTTCTTTGACTACGAACTTCGTCTTGATGGGAAGTTTGTGTCCCGCAAGACGCATAGCCTCTCTTGCGTCGGCTTCGGAAACGCCCGCCATTTCGAACAGAACTCTGCCCGGTTTGACGACCGCAGCCCAGTATTCGACGTTACCTTTACCGGAACCCATTCTGGTGCCGGCGGGTTTCTTGGAAATCGGCTTGTGGGGGAATATATCTATCCATACCTGACCGCCACGCTTAATAAATCTCGTCATGGCGATACGAGCCGCTTCTATCTGATTGGAAGTTACCCAGGCGCAACCGTCCGCAACCAGACCGTAATCGCCGTAAGCGATAACGTTACCTTTCGTAACTTTACCGGTCATTCTGCCGCGGTGCTGCTTTCTTCTCTTAACTCTCTTAGGCATCAACATAATTACGCTTCGCCTCCTTCGGTTTTCTTAACCGCGCCGAGCACTTCGCCTTTGTAAAGCCAGACCTTTATACCGATCGCGCCGAAAGTGGTGTGAGCGGTGGCTATACCGTAGTCGATGTCTGCTCTTAACGTCTGAAGGGGAATAGACCCTTCGTGGTATTGTTCGCATCTCGCGATTTCCGCGCCGTCAAGACGTCCGCTGACCATAACTTTGATACCTTTGACGCCCGATTTCATCGATCTCGAAATAGCCTGTTTCATGCTTCTTCTGAAAGACGCTCTCTTTTCGAGTTGAGCCGCGATGGACTCTGCGACGAGTTGCGCGTCGGCGTCGGGTTTCTTGACTTCGAAAATATTTACGGAAACCGGCTTGCCGTTGGTTATTTTGGCAAGTTTCTTCTTCATTACTTCGATTTCGGCGCCAGCCTTACCGATAAGTACGCCCGGACGAGCCGTGTAAATCGTTACCGCTATTTTGCCTGCGGCTCTCTCGATGGTTACTTTGGAGATAGCGGCTGCATAATAAGTGTCTTTAACGTACTTTCTGATGTCGTAATCTTCTTTAAGATACGCGCCGAAGTCTTTCTTGTCGGCATACCATTGAGTATCCCAACCTTTGATGATTCCTACTCTCAATCCGTGCGGATTAACTTTCTGTCCCATACCTGCTCTCCTTACTTTCTCGCGTCGAGTATAACCGTAATGTGGCTCGTTCTTTTAAGGATTCTGAACCCTCTGCCGTGTCCCATCGGTTGCATTCTTTTAAGTGTCGGACCCTGATCCGCATAGCACTCCGCAACGTAAAGGTCGGCGGCGTTCATCTGCAAATTGTGTTCCGCGTTGGCGGCAGCCGAAAGAACGACTTTCTTTATCGGCAAAGCGCCCGCTTTCGACACGTTATCGAGAATAGCGACTGCCTCGTTGACGTTTTTGCCTCTGATAAGGTCGAGTACCACTCTTACCTTATAGGGCGAAATTCTGATATATCTGGCAACCGCTTTCGGTCTTTTGTCTTTTAATTCCTCAATTCTCTGAGTTTTTAATTTAGTATTCTTAGCCATTACGCCTGCCTCCCATTATTTGCCGCCGGTCGTCTTGGATCCGGCGTGTCCTTTGAACGTACGGGTGGGAGCGAACTCACCGAGTTTGCAACCTACCATATCTTCGGTAACGTATACGGGAACGTGCTTTCTTCCGTCGTGTACGGCGATCGTATGACCGACCATCTGCGGGAATATCGTCGAACTTCTCGACCACGTTTTGAGGACGGATTTTTTGTTCTCGGCGTTCAACGCTTCGACTCTTTTAAGCAACTTGGCTTGGACGTAAGGTCCTTTTTTAACGCTTCTGCTCATATTCTGCTACTCTCCTCAATTGATTCTCTTAAGAATAAACTTATCCGACTTATTCTTCTTCTTTCTCGTCTTATAACCGAGAGCGGGTTTACCCCACGGAGTCATAGGACCTGCATGACCGACGGGACATTTGCCCTCGCCGCCGCCGTGCGGGTGATCGCACGGGTTCATTACGGAACCTCTGACGGTAGGTCTGATACCCAGATGTCTGGACTTACCGGCTTTACCGATTCTGATAATCTCGTGGTCGAGGTTACCGATCTGACCGATAGTCGCCTTACATTTGACGGAAACGTATCTCATTTCGCCGCTGGGAAGTTTGAGAGTGGCAAGTCCGCCCTCTTTCGCCATAAGTTGAGCAGCCATACCCGCGCTTCTCGCAAGTTGTCCGCCCTTACCCGGCTGAAGTTCGATATTGTGTATCATAGTACCTACGGGGATATTTTCGAGGGGAAGGCAGTTGCCGACCTTGATATCCGCGTCGGGACCCGAAACGATGACGTCGCCTACGTTAAGACCGAGAGGCGCGAGAACGTATCTCTTTTCGCCGTCCGCGTAGAACAAAAGCGCGATGTTCGCCGTTCTGTTCGGATCGTACTCGATGGTCTTTACGGTTGCTTTGATGCCGTCTTTATTTCTCTTGAAATCTATGATACGGTACTTTCTCTTATTGCCGCCGCCGTGATGACGAACGGTGATTTTACCCTGCGCGTTTCTGCCTGCGGTGTGTCTCTGGTCTTCGAGAAGAGATCTTTCGGGAGTGGTGCAGGTAATTTCTTCGTAGGTGCTTACCGTCATGAAACGGCGCGCCGCAGAAGTCGGTTTATATCTTTTAATACCCATTGTCTGATTCCTCCGTTATTATTGAAGCGACTCGAAGAACTCGATGCCCTTGCTGTCTTTCTTCAAGGTTACGACGGCTTTCTTCCAATCGGAAGTATAGCCTTGACTTCTGCCCATTCTTTTGAGTTTGCCGTGATAGTTGGCGGTGTTTACTTTTTCGACCTGAACGCCGAATCTCTTTTCGACTTCGAGTTTAATCTCGGTCTTGTTGGCGTTTTTGGCAACGACGAAGGTGTATTTCTTATCTTTAATCGTTGCGTAACTCTTCTCGGAAAGAAGAGGTCTTAAAATGATTTCTCTTTCCATTATTCTCCGTAAACCTCCTGCAATTTCTCTACGGCGTCTTTGGCGATAACGACTACGGCGTTTTTAACCACGTCGTAAGTGTTGAGTTGATCGACGGGAAGAGTCTGCAACTTTTCAAGGTTGCGGGCAGCCCTGATAACCAAAGCGTCGTTGTCGTTCATAACCATAAGAACCGTCTTATCGAACTTGAAAGCGTCTAAAAACGCAACCATTTCTTTGGTTTTGCCGTCCGCTACCGCGATATTGTCCACGATGAAAAATTCGCCGTCGGCAACTCTCTTGGAAAGAGCGGAGAACAAAGCCGTACGTCTTGCGGTTATGTTCATTTTTTTACTGAAATCTCTCGACTTCGGCGCGAACACGACGCCGCCCTTTATCCATTGCGGCGCTCTGATCGAGCCTTGTCTTGCGTTGCCCGTACCCTTTTGTCTCCACGGCTTTCTTCCTCCGCCTCTGACTTCGGTTCTCGTCAACGTACCTTTCGTACCCTGACGCATGTTGGCAAGGCGCGTAACTACCGCCTGATGAATGAGCGGTTCGTTGTACTCTATCTCAAACAAGGCGCCGAGATCCATGGATCCGGTTTCCTGTCCTTTCATATTATAAACTTTAACGTTTGCCATTTTCTTCACGCTCCTTATTTAACGCTGTCGGTAACCGTTACGATTCCGCCCTTGGGACCGGGAATAGCACCCTTTATAAGGAGTACGTTTCTCGCCGCGTCTACCTTGACGATTTCAAGGTTCTGAACGGTTACTCTTTCGTTACCGTACTGACCGGGCATGCGCTTGTTCTTGAAAACTCTCGACGGACTGCTGTTCGCGCCCATAGAACCTACTTCTCTGTGAACGGGGCCTACGCCGTGAGTCATTTTAAGACGGTGCTGATTCCATCTCTTGATAACGCCCGTGAAGCCGTGTCCTTTGGTAAGGCCTACTACGTCTACGTGATCGCCCGCGGCGAAAGTTTCGACCGTAAGGCTCTGACCTACCGCATACTTGCCGCAGTCGTCGAATTTGAATTCTTTAAGAACCTTCCGGGGTTCTACGCCTGCTTTTTTGAATTGTCCGTTATCGGGTTTGTTAAGGTCTTTTTCTTCGACTTTGCCGAAGCCTACCTTAACCGCCGCGTAACCGTCCTTTTCGGTAGTCTTGATCTGAACTACCGGGCACGGACCCGCTTCGACGACCGTTACGGGGATTACTTTTCCGTCTGCGGAAAAGATCTGGGTCATGCCCAATTTTTTTCCAATGATTGCTTTATTCATAGATAAAGTTCACCTCCGATTATTTTTGAAATTAAAGTTTGATTTTTACGTCTACGCCCGCAGGAAGATGGATGCTGTCGAGTATTTTCGCGTTCGTCGAATAAATGTCGATAAGTCTTTTGTGAGTTCTTATCTCGAACTGCTCGCGGCTGTCCTTATCCTTGTGGGGAGAACGAAGGATCGTAACCACTTCCTTTTCGGTGGGAAGGGGAATCGGGCCGCTTATCTTCGCGCCCGCTTTTTTCATCGTTTCAACGATTCTTTCGGTTGCCTGGTCTACGGTTTTATTGTCGTAAGCCGCCAACTTGATCCTGATTTTCTGACCTGCCATTGTGTTACCTCCGATTTTATACTAACGTATTGTCAACATTGCCGTGTGTGTCGCGCGCTTAACAATAAAAAAATCACTCGCCGCTGTGTGTTTCGCGAATGACCTTATACTGCCTTTGGCGCAGTTAGTCGCAGAGGTCTTGCCCCCGCATTTGTCAATGAAAATTATCTTCCCTACTTTCGCCGCGGTTCCGGAGCCGACGACCAAGCGTTGGGTTTGAAGTAACTTTTCATCTCAACCCTATTTAACACAGCCTACATATCATACCATAACGAAAAACTATTGTCAAACGATTTTCACTACCTGAAAAATATTTTTTTAATTTTTTTATTCGACGTTTTCGGTCGCTATTTTCGGCGTGTTTTCCGTTCGTTTTACTCCCGCGCGCGTACGCGCTTATATTATAATGACGAAATAACCTGTGTATCGTGTCATGTTGAGCGTAAGCGAAACCCCCTAGGCAGGTCGCCCCCTCTTCGGGATTGCCACGCTACTGCTATTCGGCGATTAACGCTAACGCGTTTGAAACTAAC
>OLYC01000688.1_pt1 | contig 26326 bp, 20 predicted proteins | sample 1674271 | NCBI WGS metagenome assembly OLYC01 (sample SAMEA103958154, study PRJEB25191) | human gut metagenome
TGGCCAGAACCGCGTTGCCGGGAGCCTTTGCGGCCTCGCCGATCACCAGCACCTGGCCGGCCACCTTCTCGGCGGTGTCCTTCAGGGCGGTGTTGGAGCGGGAGCCCATGGCCAGCACGATGTTGTCATAGCCCCGCAGGGAACCGGTGGAGCCGTCCGCCAGGGCGTAGTCCACGCCGTCGGTGTAGAACTGGGTCACCTTGGCGCCGGGACGCAGCAGGACGTGGTTCTCCTCGAAATTCTCGAACATGTAGCGGCGGTTCTCCGGGGTCACGTCGGCGGCGATGACGTCCTTCATCTCGATGACTGCCACCTGATGGCCCCGCTCGGCCAGATACTCGGCGGCCTCGCAGCCCACCATGCCGCCGCCTACCACCAGAACGTTCTTGCCCATCTGGGCCTTGCCGTCCAGCATGTCCTGGGCGGTCACATAGCCGCAGTCGGAGAGACCGGGGATGGGCAGGATCAGGGGCGTGGAGCCGGTGGCCAGAATGATGGCGTCGGGGGCGAGGGAGCGCAGCAGCATCTCCTCGGCCTCCACGCCGCAGCGCAGATCGACGCCTGCCTGCTGGCACTTGACGATCATGGAGCGGATGGCCTCGGTCAGCTGGCCCTTGCCGGTGGGATAGGCGGCGATGCGGAAGTTGCCGCCCAGCTCGCTGGACTTCTCCACCAGCGTTACCTGATGGCCGCGGACGGCGCAGGCCCACGCGGCGTACAGGCCGCCGGGGCCGCCGCCCACCACGGTGACGCGCTTCTTCTCCGGAGCGGGGGACAGCTCGCACTCACGGCCCACGCAGGGGTTCACCGCGCAGGTGATGGGCTTACCGGCGAACATGTTGGGCACACAGCCCAGCAGACAGCCGATGCAGGGAGAGAGCGTCTCCAGCTGGCCGTTCCGGGCCTTGGCGGGCAGCTCCGGGTCGGCGATGCTCTGGCGGCCGAAGGCGATCAGGTCGGCCCGGCCCTGCTTCACCAGCAGCTCGGCGTACTGGGGCTCGGTAAACCGGCCCACGGCGATCACGGGAACGGATACCGCCCGCTTGATCTCCGTCACCAGATCGGCGTTGAAGCCGCCGTGGGTGACGCCGGGTGCCCACATGAACTCGTCATGCAGGTGGACGGCGCGGGTCACATGCAGGGCGTCCACGCCGCACTCCTGCTCCAGATAGGCCGCCACCGCCGCCGCGTCCTGTACGCTCTGGCCGCCCTCCACCTCGTCGCAGGCGTTGATGCGGCACAGGATGGGCAGGTTGCCGCCGGTCTTGCGGCGAATGTTCTCGATGATGAGCCGGGGCAGGCGCATGCGGTTTTCAAAGCAGCCGCCGAACTCGTCGGTGCGGTTGTTGGTGCGCTGGGAGATGAAGGTGCTGACCAGATACCCGTGGGCGCAGTGTACCTCCACCATGTCGATACCGGCCTGCTGGGCCCGGCGTGCCGCGTCGCCGTAGCACTCGATGATGCGGTAGACCTCCTCATTGGACACCGCCTCCGGGATCTCCCGGCCCGCCGAGGCGGGCATGGCGCTGGCGGCCTTCAGGGGATAGCCCGTCAGGGCGGAGTTCCCCTCGGGGCCTGCGTGCTGCAGCTGGATGGACACCTTGGCGCCGTAGGCGTGGCAGGCGTCCGCCACACGGCGGAAGCTCTCCACCGTGTCGTCAGAGAACAGACAGGGCTTCCGGGGGCCGCCCTTGGCCTCCCGGTACACCACCGTGGACTCGATGGTGATCAGGCCGAAGCCGCCCTTGGCCCGGGCCTGATAGTAGGACAGGGAACGGTCGCTGAGGGTGCCGTCGGTGTTGGCAAGGTTGTTGCCCATGGGGGGCACCACAAAGCGGTTGGGAACCGTCACCGTGCCGATCTGCACGGGAGAAAACATGGTCGGGAATTTCATCATCGCACCTCACTTCCTCAAAATCGCGTCAGGAGAAGAACTTCTCCAGCACTTCCTGGGCGGGCATATCCTTGCCGGTGAACAGCTTGAAGGCCGCCACGCCCTGCCACAGCAGCATGCCGATGCCGCCCACGGCGGCCTTGCAGTCCGCCGCCTTGGCCTCCTGGATCATGCGGGTCTCGCGGGGGTTGTATACCGTGTCCGCCACCACCAGATCGGCGCGGAACAGGGAGGGGTCAATGAGGGTCTCGCCGTCCAGGGGCTTCATGCCCACCTTGGTGGCGTTTACCAGAATGTCGCAGTTCTTCACCGCCTCGGCCAGCGCGGCACTGTCCTCCAGCGGCGTAATGGATGCCTTGCAGCCGGGGACGGCCTGGGCCAGCTTCTCCACGGTGTGTTGGCCGTTGGCGTAAAACTCGTCGTCACGGTTGAAGATGGCGATCTCCGCCGCGCCGTCCAGCGCTGCCTGCACGCAGATGGCGGTGGCAGCGCCGCCCGCGCCCAGCACCACCAGACGCTGGCCCTTCACCTCGATGCCGTGCTCGTGGAGGTTGCGGACGAAGCCCACGCCGTCGGTGTTGTGGCCGGTCAGCTTGCCGTCTTCGCTGACGGTGACGGTGTTGCACGCGCCGATGAGCCGTGCGGCGGGGGACAGCTCATCCAGATAGGCCGCCACGGCGGTCTTGCAGGGCATGGTGATGTTGAAGCCGCCCACGCCCAGGGTCTTGAGGGCCTGTACGCCCGCCTCGGTCTGCTCCAGAGGAATGTTGAAGGCCAGATACGCGGCGTCGAGGCCGGTGCGCTGGAAGCTGTAGTTGTACATAGCGGGGGAGCCGGAGTGTCCCACCGGGGAGCCGATCAGGCAAAAGAGCTTGGTATGTCCGGAAATTCTGCTTTCCATGATATGATCCTCCTATATATCGTCGATATTGTTTACTGTTCCAGCACCTCGGGCCATGCCTGGGCCAGCACGGCGCGGGTGGCGTCGAAGTTGGCCTTGGCCGCGGCGGCCACGCCGGCGGCGAGAATTTCGTCGCTGATGACCTCCACGCCCATGACGGCGGGCTGGATGCCCTTGTCCCGCAGCATCTTCACGAAGCCTGCAGTGTCGCCGTAGCCGGTGCCGGGCAGCATGCGGTCATGCATGGACTCGTCCCGGAGGATGCTCTTGGCGTAGGGATGGGCCTGCACGTCGTTGATCTGCACGGCCACGATCTTCTCGGCGGGGATGTCCGCCAGCAGCGCCTGGTCATAGGGCTGACCAGCACGCACCCAGTGCCAGGAGTCCAGAATCAGCTTGGCGTTGTCGCAGCCGGAGGCCTTCACCACGGCCCACGCCTTCTTGATGTCGGGCAGGCCGCTGTAGGGCATAGGTTCCACGCCGATGGTGTACTTCCCGGCCCGGTGGCACAGCTCGCGCAGCTTCTGGGCGGTGTGCTCCACGGAGTAGTTCTCCATCAACCCGCAGTTGATGTGGTTCACGCCGAACAGCTGGCACATATGGAAGCACATCTGCTCCTTGTACTTCTGCTCATAGGAGCGGTGGTTCTCCGCCCACTGGACGATGTACTCCACCTCGGTGACCTTCATGCCGTACTTGTCCAGAATGGCCAGGATGTCGGCGTCGAACAGGCCCTCGTTCAGGGCGTCCACATAGGTCTCCGCCCGCAGGCCGATGCCCTCAAAGCCCGCCTCCTTGGCGGCGGATACGCGCTCCTCGAAGGGGCACTGGTCGCCCAGGGTCCAGGAGCTGATGGTGATGGGATACTTCTGAGACATGGTAGGTTCCTCCTCAAATGACATTATTTTGTATGATGTGTTAGGTTTCGTTGACCTGCCGCAGTACCGCACGGCAGACCTCTTCAATGGTCAGATCCGAGGTATCGACGGTCACGTCGGCAGCCACCTCGTAGGCGCCGCGGCGCTGGGCCATCAGGGCGGCGATGTCCGCCACATTTTTTTTGCCCTGCAGCAGGGGCCGCTCGTCGCTGTCTTTGACCCGATCCAGAATGACCTCTGGCCGGGCTGTCAGCAGCACCACCGTGCCGCAGCGGCGCATGGCGGCCACGTTTTCCTGCCGCATGGCCACCCCGCCGCCGCAGGAGACCAGACAGGTGCTTTCGGCGGCCAGCCCCTCCAGCAGCGCCGTTTCGCACTGGCGGAAGTGGCCCTCGCCCTTTTGGGCGAAGATCTCCGGGATGGTCATGCCCTCGTTCCGGGCGATCTGCTGATCCATCTCGATGACCGGAAGCTTCAGCATACGGCCCAGAGCGGCGGAGACGGAGGTCTTGCCTACGCCCATGAAGCCGATAAAGAACAGTGTTTTCATGTTACTGCACCTGCGCGGCGCGCTCCCGCTTCTGGCAGATGTTCAGGTACACCGCCAGCAGGATGCCCACCAGCGTCACCGCCATGTTGAACAGCACCACCAGCCGGGGGCCGTTGGCGCCGCCTACACGGGTCAGCACACCGGCCACGCTGATGACGATGTAGTTGGCCACGCTGGAGGAGATCATCACGATGGAGGTGATGACGCCCCGGTTCTTGGGGAACATCTCGTTGGCCACCGCCGTCACCAGCTGCAGCACGCCGCCCGCCGCGAAGAAGCCCAGCAGGAAGCCGCCTGCCAGACACATGACCGGCTTCTGGATGAGGTAGATGGCGGCCAGCGTCGCCAGCGCCACACTGGGATAGATTACCAGGATCCTGGCGGGCTCCACGTTCCGCTTCAGCAGCGCCGCACTGACGAACAGCGCCACCACGATGCCCACGGAGTAGAAGGACTGGATCTTGCTGGGGTCGGCCAGACCGTACAGCGTGCCCAACTCCTGGTTGCAGTTCATCCACAGCATGAAGGTGGTGGAGGTGGTGAAGCCCAGACACACCAGCACGATGGCCGCGGGGGTGAAGTGCATCTTCTCCTTCTTCTGTCCCTTGATCTTCACCACCTTTTCAAAGGGCGGGAAGGGCAGGAACGCCAGCAGGATGCCGTCAGCGATGATGATGACCGCCGTGGCGATAAAGATGGTGCGGAAGGGCAGGGCGTGAGCCGCCACAAAGCCGATGGCGAAGGGCAGCAGGAACTGTGCGATGGAGATGGACAGCTTGGTGAAGATGTTGGCGATGGTGCCCTTCTCCTTGAAGATCTCCATGCAGGAGGGGGTGATGCTGGTATCCAGGAAGGAGTTTGCCATACCGCTGACCACCGCCAGCGCGTAGCCCACATACAGGTTGGGGGCAAAGGTGATGCCCAGCAGGAAGATGGCGTACAGTCCGCAGCCGATCAGGGCGGAGAGCCGCCGCCCCAGTCGATCGCTGAGAGGCCCGGCCACGGGGAAGGCCACGAGACGGCCCAGTCCGATGGCGGCGATGACCGCCACCACGCCGGAGACGTCATAGCTGCCGTCGGCCAGTGCTGCCGCGCCCCACAGGGCGGCGAAGTTCTGCTTGTACTGTCCCATAATGGTGGCTGCCACGCCCAGAACGAAATAGGTGATGTACAGGGCCAGCGCCGTGGGATAGTATTTGCGGGATTCCACAGTCTGGTTCATGATGATGTTCCTTTCTATTCTCGTTATTTTCAGTTGTCAGGTGTACAGAAGCTCTTTGATCTCCTCAATGGGCATTTCCAGTCCGCTGTACAGCCGGAAGGCCTCGGCCCCCTGGCACAGCAGCATGCCCAGTCCGTCGCAGGTTTTGCATCCGGCGGCGCGGGCGTCCTGCAGCAGCTTCGTCTCCGGCGGGGCGTACACCACGTCCGTCACCACCAGCTCGGGACGGAAGCAGCTCTGGTCGGTGATGACGCTGCGCTCCACATCCGGGGCCATACCCACTCGCGTGGCGTTGGAGAGGATGTCGCAGCGGCGGATGGTCTTGTAAAGATCCCGCCCGTCGTCCAGATCGTGGAGGGAGAGGGAGCACTCCGGTGCGGCCTTACGGATGTTTTCCAGCGTCTGCTCCACACGGGGCCAGAACTCGTCCTTTCGGTTGAACACCGCGATCTCCGCCGCACCCTCCAGCGCCGCCTGACCGGCAATGGCCGAGGCGGCTCCGCCGCCGCCCAACAGCACGATACGCTTGCCCTTCACCTCTACGCCGCTGCGGCGGAGGTTCTGGGTGTAGCCCATGCCGTCGGTGTTGTACCCGGTCAGCACGCCGCCGTCGTTGACGATGACGTTCACCGCGCCGATGGCCTGCGCCTCCGGGGACAGCTTGTCCAGATACGGGATCACCGCGCTCTTGCAGGGCATGGTCACGTTGGCACCCCGCATATTCAGCGTGCGGATGGCCTGCACCGCCGCGCCCGTCTGCTCCTGGGTCACGTCAAAGGCCAGATACGCCCAGTCCAGGCCGTACTTGGCGAAGCAGTGGTTGTACATGGCCGGAGATTTGGAATGTGCCACCGGGGTGCCCATCAGCCCCAGCATGGTGGTGGTTCCTGAGAGATGCATGCTCGATGCCTCCTTTTTGCCGCCGCTTGCGCCGCGGCTTTTGTTGTCTGGCTCCACTGTACCCCAATGCCAAAGAATTAACAAATCAATTTTTTCCATAAAAACCATAGATTTCTTTTATGGTTTGTTGTATACTTAGTGCAGGAAAAGGGAGGGACAACGGTATGAATTTGTTGCATTTGCGGTACTTTGTGGAGCTGGCCCACACCCAGCATTACACCCGGGCGGCGGAACAGCTGTGCATCACACAGCCCAGTCTCAGCCACGCCATCGCCCAGATGGAGGGCGAGCTGGGGGTGCCCCTGTTTGAAAAACGGGGCCGGAACGTGGCGCTGACCCATTTCGGTGAGCAGTTTCTGACCTGCGCCCAGCAGACGCTGGACACCCTGGACGACGGGGTGGACGCTCTGCGCCGGGTGGGCCGGGGCGAGGGCGTGATCCGCCTGGGCCTGCTGCGGACGCTGGGGGTGGATTTCGTGCCGGGCCTTGCCTCCCGCTTTCTGGCGGCCAACCCGGAGAAGAATATCCGCTTCACCTTCCATACCGGCGTCACCAGCCAGCTTCTGGAGGGGCTACAGGCCCACCGGTATGACCTGGTGTTCTCCTCCCGGCCCGCGCCGGAGATGGGCTTTACCTCCATTCCGGTGGAGCAGCAGGATCTGGTGCTGATCGTGCCCCGGAACCACCCCCTGGCCCGGCTCCACACGGTGGATCTGGCCGACACGCTGCCCTACCCCCAGGTGTATTTCAGCAAGGGCAGCGGCCTGCGGGACGTGATCGACGGCCTCTTTGACCAGATCGGTGAGCGGCCCCACATCGCCTATGAGACCGAGGAGGATCAGGTGATCGCCGGGCTGGTGGCCCACGGCTTCGGCATCGCGGTGGTGCCCTATATGGAGATGCTGCTGCGGCTGGAGGTGAAGATCATCCAGATCGTCCGGCCGGTATGGGAGCGGAATTTCTATATGGTCAGCGATGACCGGGCGTTTCAGTCGCCCGCGGTGCGGCAGTTCCGGCAGTTTGTCCTGGACGGTGCGTCGTTGTAAATTTGCCCAAATTCGCGGCAGGTGATTTGAACCTATAGATGATACCTATGGGTTTTATGAAAAATATGCATCAAAAAAGGCGGCTTTTGTGCGGGATTTTTGCCTTGACAGGCCGCTGCCGGGTCACTATAATGGGGGCAGATCATAAGTTAGCGCGAACTAACTCCTACCGTGCCCATAGGTTAGCCTTGACTGACTGCCGGGCGGCGGGAGCGCGGCGCGGGAGGGGAGCGGTACCATGTCCTTTTTTGAGAATACACGCAGGCCCACAGGACTTGGCGGGAAGCTGATGGTCTCCATGATGAATGTGGGCCATCGCGCCCTGGCGGACTGGGGCTTTCGGTTTTTGACGATCCCGGAGAACGCCGCCGTGCTGGACTGCGGCTGCGGCGGTGGCGCCAACATCGAAAGGCTGCTGAAAAAATGCCCCTACGGCATCGTCAAGGGCATCGACTGCTCCGCCGTCAGCGTGGAGAAGTCGCAGAAGCTCAACCGCAAGGCCGTCCGGATGGGCCGCTGCACGGTGCTGCAGGGCAGCGTCATGGACATGATCTTCGCCGGCGATTGGTTCGATGTGGCCACGGCCTTTGAGACCGTCTACTTCTGGCCTGATCTTCCCCAGAGCTTCCGGGAGGTATACCGGGTGCTGAAGCCCGGCGGCACCTTCCTGATCTGCAACGAGTGCAGTGACCCGGAAAAGGACAGCAAGTGGACGAAGCTGGTGGACGGCATGACCATCTATACGGACGCTCAGCTGAAGGATGCCCTGGAGCAGGCGGGCTTCCGGGATGTGGAGATTCACAAAAACGGTAGGGGCTGGCTGTGCGTAACAGCCGTCAAAGGAGGGATCGGACAATGAGTATCGGCGCAGCGGCACTGCGGGCCGCCTATCGGCTGTCCGGCGCGAAGAAGGCGTTTGCCCTGCCGGAGGATCAGCTGCTGAAGGCCATCGAAAAGGCCAACCGGGGCCGTGGCTTCTTCATGCCTACGGATCACAAGGCCCATTATGAAAAGAAAATGATCCGCGGCTTCCCGTGCCTCGTTGTCCGGGCGGCGGCGCAGCCCGCCAAGCGGGCTAGCCTGTTTTTCTTCGGCGGCGGTATGGTCATCGGTCCGGACAAGGGCGACGCCGCTGTGCTGCGGAAGCTGTGCGATGGGACGGGCTGCGACGTGTGGTTCCCCGTCTATCCCCTGTGCACGGAGCACTGCATCACCGAGAGCTATGACATGGCCTACGAGTGCTACCGGCAGATGACGGCCCTCTACGGCGGCGGAAACGTCAGCACCTGCGGCTTCTCCTCCGGCGGTGCGCTGGCTCTGGGAATGGCCGCCCACAACAGCGCCCTGGGCACGCCGCTGCCCCAGCCCCGGCATATCGTGGCCGTCTCCCCCGGCGAGGTACCCTGGAACGACGCCGAGCGTTTGCGGATGCAGGCCCTGAACAGCCGGGACGTGGCCATCGACTACGCCTTCATGGCCAAGGGGGAAAAGCTCATGTGCCATGGGCGGGACGACGTGCCGGATTATATGCTGGCGCCCTCTCTGGGCGATTACACCGGCGTGGGGGATATCCATTTTAATTACAGCACCGATGAGGTGCTCTACGGCGCACTGCCGGAGTTCGAGGACGCCTGCCAGCGGGCGGACGTTCCCTATACGGTCACGGCCCGCCCGAAAATGACCCATTGCTACTGCATGCTGCCGTATTTCAAGGAGGCGAAGGAGGACTTCGCCGAGATCGTGGAAATTCTGAAAAAGTGAGGGGATCATCATGATAGGGAAGGTCTTATGGGAAGGTCTTGGCCTGGGGGTGCTGCTGGTGCTGGTCTGCGCCTTCGGCATCCGGAAGGGCGCGGTGGGGATGGTGCATCTCTATCACGAGGATGTGCAGGAGCGCTGCGTGGAGATGGGCCTGACGACCCACGAGTGGATCAAGCGGAACAGCAAGCTCTTCAAGTTCTGCTGCGTTCCCGGCTATCTGGCGTATGTGCTGGTGTTCGTGTACGCCGTCAACGGGGCAAGGGGCTTCTGGGCAGGCTTCTGGCAGCTGCTGGTGATCTTGTCGGTGATGAACCTCATTGACCGCTTTCTGGTGGACGGCTGGTGGGTGGGTCACACCAAGGCGTGGACCATCCCCGGCACGGAGGATCTGAAGCCCTACATCACGGCCCGGGACAAAAAGCGCAAGTGGCTGTTCGGCACCGTGGGCATGGCGGTGATCGCCGCGGTGCTGTCCGGCGTCATGCTGGTGTTTGTCCGCTGAGGCCATACGCACGCTGTGCGCTGCCGGAGAGCTTTCCGCATGGGGAAGCTCTCCGGCAGCGCACATTTTTATTCGAGATGGCAAGAAAAGATTCAGCATTGCTGAACGATTGGGATTGACGCGGAAAGCCGATTCCGATACACTATACAAAAAGCGTGGAAGCGCTTTTCTGTGTGAGCTGCGTTATTCTGAAGAAAGATAACGTGCAGGGGAGGGGAGTCCATGATTTTCTATACCGCAGATCTTCATTTTCATTACGCGCCGCTGCTGTCCTCCCGGCCCTTTGCCGCGGTGGAGGAGATGGACGAGGCGCTGATCCGAAACTGGAACGAGCGGGTGTCGCCGGAGGACACCGTGTATCTGGTGGGCGACATCGGCTATAACGAGGGGCGGGTGCCCCACGAGCTGCTGTCCCGTCTGAAGGGCCGCAAGCACCTGATCCGGGGCAACCACGACACGGGGTATGAGGATGCCGCGTCGCTGTACCGCTACTTTGAGACGATCACCGACTTCAACGAGATCGACGACGGGGAGACGCACATTCTGCTGTGTCACTACCCCATCATCTACCGCAAGCGGGGCTACATGATCCATGGCCACATCCACCAGGGACGGGGCCAGGAGTACGAGCTTCTGAAGCAGCTGCCCCGCGTGCTGAACGCCGGGGTGGATATCAATTTTTACCGCCCCGTGACGCTGGATGAGCTGATCGAGAATAACCGCGCCTTTTACAGCGGCGAGCGGGACGGGCTGATCCCGCCGCCGCCCCGGACGCCCCGGGGCGACAAGGGCTGGCTTCCGGCGGTGCCGGATTTCCGCCCGATCCCGGAGCGGCCAAGAGAACGATGAGAGGAGGACGTGCTATGGAGCAGGAAAAACGGGACAGCGTCAAGTCCCTGGGCAAGGCGCTGCGGCTGATCGACATCATCAACCAGGCCCGCACGCCCATGACGCTGATGAGCCTGAGCCAGGCGTCCGGCTATCCCAAGAGCACCGTCTACGCCCTGCTGAACACCCTGCGCGGCTACGACTGCATCCGGCAGGAGAGCGATGGCCGCTACTATCTGGGGACGCGGCTGTTTGAATGGGGCTGCGGCGTATCGGCATCGTGGGAGCTGAACAGCGTGGCGCGGCCCTATCTGGAGAAGCTGGCCGCCCACACGGACGCCACGGCGCTGCTGAGCCGCATCGAGGGCAGCAGCGTGGTGGTCATCGACCAGTATACCGCCATGGGCGGCGGCATCTACGTCACCACCGAGATCGGGACGCACCTGCCGCTGCACGCCACCTCCCAGGGGAAGCTGCTGCTGGCGGCCATGTCGGACGCATCGGCTAAAGCCTTTCTGAGCGGCGCGGAGCAGCTGGAGGCGTTTACGCCCCACACCATCGTGGAGCAGGAGCAGATCCTGCGGGAGCTGGGACAGATCCGCTCCGACGGCTACGCAGTGGAAAACGGCGAATACAAGATCGGCCTGCGGTCGGTCTCCGCGCCGGTCTATGACCGCCGCGGCGATATGGGCTACGCACTGAGTGTGGTGGGCTTGTTCCGCAAGGTGCGTTCACAGGAATTTGAGGGGGCCGTGGCTTGTGTCAGCGCCGCGGCGCAGCAGCTGTCGGAGGCCATCGGTTACCGCGGCTGCCGGACATCTGTGCCGGGAAGGAGACAAAAGCAATGACGAAAAACACAAAACTGACCGCCCTGCTGCTGGCGATGGCGCTGCTGTGCGGCTGCGGCAGCAGCCAGACGGGCTATGATCCGCTTGCGGGCGTGGAGACAAAGACCGTGACCGATTCCAGCGGACGAAGCGTGGAGGTGCCGGCGGAGATCACCCGCGTGGCGCCCAGCGGCTCCACGGCCCAGATGCTGCTGATGCCCATCGCCTATGACCTGCTGGTGGGGCTGAGCAGTTCCCCCAGCACCGCACAGCGGCCCTATTTTCCGGAGGAGATGTGGTATCTGCCCACCTTCGGTCAGTTCTACGGCAGCAAGGCCAGCCTGAACATGGAGGCGCTGATCGCAGCACAGCCCCAGGTCATCCTCGACCTGGGCGACGCCAAGGAGAGCATTGCCGACGATATGGACCGCATCCAGAAGCAGACCGGCATCCCCACGCTGTTTATTGAGGCCGACCTGGACGACATGGCGGCGGCCTATCGGATGCTGGGCAGCCTGCTGGGCCGGGAGACAGAGGCGGAGCCGCTGGCCGCGTTCATCGAGGAGACGGTGGCCATGGCCCAGGCCAACGCCGCCGTGATCCCGGAAGGCCAGCGGAAAACGGTGCTGTACGGCACCGGCGCCACCGGCCTTGCCTGCAACGCGGCGGGCTCCTCCCAGGCGGACGTGATCGACCTGGTGGGTGCGGTCAACGCCATCGTGCCGGAGGAGGTCACCAACCGGGGCGGCGGCACCACCGTCAGCCTGGAGGAGGTCTACGTCTGCGACCCGGACGTGATCCTGCTGACCGCCGGCGGTCCCTATGACGAGGTGCAGACCAACGAATGGTCGGAGCTGACCGCCGTGAAAAACGGCGCGTATTATGAGATCCCCAACCTGCCCTATAACTGGATGAGCTCGCCGCCGTCGGTGAACCGGGTGCTGGGCGTGTGGTGGCTGGGGAATCTGCTGTATCCCGCCCTGTATGACTATGACATGACGGAAGTGGCCCAGGAATTCTACCGGCTCTTCTGGCACGATGACCTTTCAGCGGAGGAGGCGGCTGACATGCTGAGCCGCTCGACATACAAATGAGAAACCATACCAGACAACTGAAGCAATGGCTGCTGGCAGTGCTGCTGGCGGCGCTTGTGCTGCTGCCCCAGTTGGCCTACGCCTCCGGCATCGCCACCGATGACCTGCGGATCCGGGTGGGCTATTTCGGCATGAGCACGGACGAATATGTGGACGTGGACACCTATCACTGGTCGCAGCTGGAGAGCGACCTTCCGCTGGCCCAGCAGGCGTACTCCTTCCTGCGCGTCGGCGAGGACGGCACCTATCAGGTGATCGTGGACTCCGCCAGGGGCTTTTATATCGACGATCTGCTGGAATATGCCAACATCAACATCAGCGACATCCAGTCCATGAACTTCTATACCCGGGATCAGGAGACGGGGTATTTTACCTCCTTCAGCCTGGCAGAGCTGCTGCAGTCCCGGCGGTACTATTTTGACGATCTGCCCGCCCATCTGTACCCCATCTATGACGAGGAGGGGAACTTTACCGGTCAGTATGACGACACGGAGGCGTGGCAGTACGCTGTCGAGGTGCGGCCCATGCTGGCGCTGGAGGACAACTGGGTGCGGTACGAAGTGGGCACTGAGCACACCGGGCCCGATTACAGCGCCATGGGCACCGCCAACCGCTTCCGCCTCCTGTTCGGCCAGACCAGCCCCATGGAGAGCCGTACCAATCAGACGGCCAAGTATGTCTACGCCGTCAACGTGACGCTGGACGGCCAGCCGGAGGTGGTCAGGGAGATGCAGCCCCTGGAGGGCACCGTGGGCTCCCACAAGACCACGATGACGCTGTCGGTGGGCAATCTGTCCATTCTGAAGAATTTGCAGCAGCTGCTGAAATTCGATTCCTCCGACGGCGGCGTGCTGCGGATCGACAGCTGGACGGTGACGCCCAACAGCACCTACAGCGACCTGGTGACGGTGGAAATCTCCTATACGATCCTGAAGGAGGGAACGGCCTCCATCAGCGGCAACATGGGGGGCTTGGCGCTGAACGCGGCGGCCTCGGTGGAGGTGCCGCCGGAGGAACCGCCCCAAGAGGAGGAGCCGCCGGAGGAGGAACCCGGCCAGGAGACCACCGGCGGAGAGAACAGCGGCACCACCGCGGCGGCGGAGCCGTCCCAGAGCGGCGGACAGCCCCAGATGATCCGCCTGTCGGCGGAGATGGGCGCCCTGCTGGAGCAGCTGGGCAGCAACCAGGGACAGCAGGCGGAGATGCCCCGGAATCAGGCGGATTCTGCCCCCACGGTGGAGCCGGAGGATAACCGGGCCGTCCTGCTGTATACCGGACTGGGCGCGCTGGCCGTATGCCTGTGCGGCGCGGCGGCGGAAGCCATCTATTTCAAAAAAGAGAGGGCCAGATAAATGAGTTCTGTTTTTCATAAGATCCTGCGCTCCATCGCCAGCGCCATGGAGCTGCCGGTGGTGATCGGACTGATCCTGTTCATCGCCTTTACCCTGTTCTCCATCGGTTGGTGGGCCGTGGAGTATTTCCGGGAGCGGCGGCACATGCGCATCACCCTGCCCGCCCTGCTGGACGAGCTGCGCGCGGCGGAGAACGGCGCAGCGGAGATCATCGAGAAGAGAGGCCTGCTGCGCCGCCAGAAGGACGCCCTGCTGGAGCTGACAAAGCATCCGGAGTTTGACGCCGCCATGCGGGAGAGCCTGGGTGCCAACCTGCTGGAGCGGGAGCAGAGCCACTATGACGGCATCCTGAAGTGCACCGATCTGGTGTCCAAGCTGGCGCCTATGCTGGGCCTGATGGGCACGCTGATCCCCCTGGGCCCCGGCATCATGGCCCTGGGCCAGGGCGACACCTATACGCTGTCCGTCTCGCTGCTGACGGCCTTTGACACCACCATCGCCGGACTGATCGCCGCGGCCTTCTGCCTGGTGATCTCCACGGTGCGCCGCCGGTGGTACGCCGGGTACATGGCGGATCTGGAGACGTTGATGGACTGCGTGCTGGAAGGGGAGAATGCCCGATGAAGCGCCTGCATACAAGAGGGGGACGCTTCGACAGCGAGGACGTGAACCCCATGAACTATATCTCCAACCTGTCCGACGCCATGCTGATCCTGGCGGTGGGCATCATGCTGGCGCTGATCGTCCACTGGAACGTGGATATCTCCACCTCCGGCGGCACCATGTCCGACAGCGGCACCACCTACGCCGCCGACGGCAGCGTGCTGGTGGACAAGGACAACGCCGCCGCCATGACCCAGGAGGAGCTGGACAAAATGCAGCACGATACCAGTGTGGGCCAGGACAGCCAGGGCATGGAAAAGGCCGGTGAGCTTTACTACGACGCCGCCACGGGCACCTACTACATCGTGCGCGGCAATTAAAGGAGCACCCTATGACGTTACAGGAAAAGCGCTATACCCACCGCTTCGCGCTGCTGGCGGTGATCTTCCTGCTGGTGCTGCTGCTGTCCATGCAGCTGGGCCGCTATCAGATCTCCGCCTGGGAGCAGCTGCGGATGCTGTTCACCCGCCTGACCGGCGGTGAGCCCTTCTGGGAGAAGAGCACGGGCAAGGTGCTGTTTGAAATCCGCCTGCCCCGCATCGGCGCGGCGGTGTTGGTGGGGGCGGCGCTGTCGGTATCCGGCGTCAGCTATCAGGGTATGTTCCGCAACCCCATGGTATCCCCGGATATCCTGGGGGCCAGCACCGGCGCGGGCTTTGGCGCGGCGGTGGCGATTTTGCTGGGGGCGGGCTATTTCGGCATCTCCGCCGCCGCCTTCTGCGGCGGCCTGCTGGCGGTGGCGCTGGCCTGGATCATCAGCCGTCTTTCACGGACGGAGACCACGCTGGCCCTGGTGCTGGCGGGCATGATGGTGTCGTCCCTCTTCTCGGCGGGCACGTCCTTCATCAAGCTCATCGCCGACACCCAGCAGCAGCTGCCCGCCATCACCTATTGGCTGATGGGCAGCCTTTCCTCCATCAAGCGGGAGGATCTGGCGTTTCTGGCGGTGCCGGTGCTGGTGGGCATGGTGCCGCTCTTTCTGCTGCGGTGGCGCATGAACCTGCTGACCGTGGGCGAGGAGGAGGCCCGCTCCATGGGCGTGGACACCCGGACGCTGCGGCTGGTGGTGATCATCTGCGCCACGCTGCTGACGGCGGCCAGCGTCTCCGTCTCCGGTATGATCGGCTGGGTGGGTCTGGTGATCCCCCACTTCTGCCGGATGCTGTTCGGCTATGACTACCGGCGGCTGATCCCCGCCGCCACCCTGTTCGGCGCGGCCTTCCTGCTGGCGGTGGACGACATCGCACGGCTGGTGACCACGGCGGAGCTGCCCCTGGGCATCCTGACAGCCTTTGTGGGCGCGCCGCTGTTCGTCTATCTCATTCTGACAGGAGGTGGGCGCCGTGTCGATTGAGGTAAAAGACCTGTCCTTTGCCTACGGCAGCCATATCGTGCTGAATCAGGTGTCTTTTTCGGTACATAAAGGCAGTTTTACGGCCCTTTTAGGTGCAAACGGTGCGGGCAAAAGCACCCTGTTCCGCTGCATACTGGGCTTTCTGCCGCATTATCAGGGATGCATCACCCTGTGCGGGCAGGACATCCGCACCCTTGACCGCCGCCAACAGGCCCGACTGGCGGCCTACATCCCCCAGATCAGCGCGCCGGTGTTCAACTACACCGTGCTGGAAACGGTGCTGATGGGGGCCTGCGGCAGCATTTCGCCCTTGCAGCGGCCCGGCCAACAGCAGAGAGAACGGGCGCTGGAAATGCTGGAGCGGCTGGGCGTGGGCCATCTGGCGGGCTGCGGCATCAACGAGATCTCCGGCGGTGAGCGTCAGATGGCGCTGATCGCCCGGGCCATGGCCCAGCAGGCGAAGATCCTCATCATGGACGAGCCCACCGCCAATCTGGATTACGGCAACCAGTACCGGGTGCTGGAGACGGTGCGGCGGCTGGCGGAGGAGGGCTACACCGTGCTGATGTCCACCCACAATCCGGAGCACGCCCGACGCTTCGCTGCCGACGTGCTGGCCCTGAAAGACGGCACGGTGTATGCCGACGGGCCGTCGGAGGAGACCATCACACCGGCGCTGATCGAGGCGCTGTATCAGATCCCCGCCGCCGTGTGGGAGAAGGACGGCAGAAAGGAGCCGTAACGATGAAGCATACGAAGCAAAGATGGCTGGCTGTGCTGCTGGCCCTGTGCCTGCTGCTGAGCCTGACGGCTCCGGCGGTGGCCATGCAGCCGGATGACGCGGCGGAGAATGTGGAAGCTGCTGCCCTGCCTGCGGAGGAAGCACCTGCGGAAAATGGAGAAGCGGAAGCCTTTGATGCTCCGGAGACCCTTGCCGCCGGGACGGAAGTGACGGCGGAGCGCCGCAGCGGCTATGATGTGGCCACCATCCGCTATACGGATGCCGCCGGGACAGAGCAGGCCATCGCCTTTCGGGAGACGGAGAATGGCTACGCTTACACACTGCCCCAGGGGGTGGCGGAGAGCGCGGTGACGGTGGAGTATTTCTCCACCACCCGATGGGACGGCGCGGTGGACATCTCCTGGTACGACGCGGATCAGACGGAATTCACCCTGACCACTCCGGCCCAGCTGGCGGGACTGGCGGCGCTGGTCAATGGACGCGCCAGCGCCGAGACCTCCCGCTGGCGGATCAAGGGCGACACGGCGCTGCTGGTGTCCACCCGGAAGGACAATGTAATATTGGTGGGCGCGGGCGGCGGCAATGTGACAGGCACCGTCTATTACGGCAGCGCCGACTATGATTTCTCCAACAAAACGGTGTATCTGGGCTGCGACATGGACATGGGCGGCAGCGACGGCGTCAACTGGACGCCCATCGGCGGCAAGTACCCCATGGCGCCCGATGATATGGATGACCCCATACCTATCGAGGCGTTCTTCAACGGCACGCTGGACGGCCGGGGACACCGCGTCACCAACCTGTACTGCGACCGGTACAGCGCCAAGCATTACGCCTATTCCCAGGCTGTCGGCCTGGTGGGCTATCTGGGCGAGACGTATGACGGCGAGAGCGACCCGGCCCAGGCGCCTACGGTGCGGAATCTGTCCGTTGACGGCAGTATCCGTGGCCGCCGCATGGTGGGCGGCATCGTGGGCCGTGTGGGCAGTATCGGCACCGGCGTGCGCATCGAGAACTGCGCCAACTACGCCGCCGTCAGCAGCACCGACAGCAAGGGCGTGGGCGGCATCGTGGGCGCCGGCTGGGGCAAGGGCTACATCGTCAACTGCTACAATACCGGAAGCGTCGGCAGCACCTACGCCTGTCCTGCGGGCGGCATCTGCGGCAACAACCAGGGACTGAATATCTACGCCTGCTATAACGTGGGCACCATCGACACCAGCGGCAACCAGCGGGGACGGGGCATCGGCGGCCACGATGGCGGCATCTATACCGTTGCCAACTGCTATACCCTGTCCGGCTGCGACGACGATCCCGCCTCCAACGGCTGGTATGTGGGCAGCGGCACCGCCTGCACCATCGACATTCGTGTGTGGACGGCGGCACAGATGCAGAGCCAGACCCTGGTGACCGCCCTGAACGCCAACGGCGGCGCGTATGTGTATAGCGCGGGCGGCTATCCACGGCTGTTCTGGGAGAGCGGCTGGCCCTCCGGTACCTGTCAGGTCAACATGGGCATCACTGTAACGGCCACGCCCGGCGGCGACGTGACAAAGGGGACGGTGGTCTATCTCTCCAACGCCACGCCGGCGGGCAGCGTATTCCGCTGCTACAGCGCCAACGGCAAAAATCTGCTGGGCGACTACTATACCGTTACGGCGGATGTGACCCTGAGCGCCGTGATGGAGTCTATGGTAGCCGGTACCGTACAGCTGCCGGAGAGCAGCGTCTACACCCTCACGGTCACAAAGACCGGCACGGCCTATGTGGACGGTGAGGCCGTCAGTGTGACGGACGCGCCTGTGGTCAGCGGCGATCCCATCTATGAGAATGACGTGCTGACGGTAAAGGCCGCCGTCAAGGACGGTGCGTATCCCGAGAACAACGACTATGTGTACAGCGGGAAATTTGACTTTGTCTTCGCCTATCAGGACGGCGCAAGCAGTTCGGAAACAAAACGGAACCTCCTGAGTACGAAATTCACCGTTGCCAGGACTGACGCGCCGCTGATGATAACAGCTGTGCCCAAGACCACGGAAAAAACATGGCTCCAGGTGGCGGATACCTCCTGGTACAGCGACAGCGGGACGGCGTTTACCATCACCACCGCCCGGCAGCTGGCGGGACTGGCGCAGTTGGTGAACGACAAGACAGACACGTTCTCCGGCAAGACCGTCCGCCTGGGGAATGACATCAGTCTGCGCAACGACGACGGCACCTCCGGTACGCGGCTGTGGGACGGCATCGGCACCTCCGGCAGCTTCAACGGCACCTTTGACGGCGCGGGCCATGCCATCACCCAGATGACGGCAAGTACCTCCGGCAGCGTGGCGCTGTTCGTCACATGCAGCGGTGCGGTCATCCGGGATCTGTCCCTGTTCGGCGAGGTCACCGGCGGCAGGGCCGCCGGACTGGCGGTGGATATGACCAATACCACCGTGGAGAACTGCGCCGTATCGGTCAAGGTCACGGCCAGCAACAGCGGCGCCAGCGCCAGCGGCGGTATTGCCGGTACGATGAACGGCGGTACCATGATGGGCTGCGTCAACCGCAATGCCGTGACCAGCGAGAACGGCGTGGGCGGCCTGGCGGGTGAGCTGAAGGGCGGCGGCACCATACAGGACTGCGCCAATTACGGCGCGGTGTCCGGCAATAACAGCAACGGCGGCCTTGGCGGCCTGGTGGGCAAGGTGAGCAGCGGCACGCTGCTGCGCTGCGCCAACTACGGCGCCGTCAGCGGTACCAGCTGGTACACCGGCGGTCTGGCGGGGTATTGCAGCAGCGGCACGGTCACCGACTGCTATAACACGGCGGCGGTTACCGGCGGCCATGGGACATACGCCAAGTCCTATGTGGGCGGCCTGGTGGGCAGCGCGGCGGTCTATACACTGTCCAACTGCTTCACCGGCGGCGCGGTGTCCGTGGGCGGTACCTATGGCACGGCGGGCGGCGTATTCGGCTATGACGGCACGAACTCCAAGAGCAGCGGCACAAACCTGTGGTACCTGGACAGCGCCTGCACCGCCGCCAGCGGCAGCGCGACCAACGCTGCCATCACCGCCTGTACGGCGGCGCAGCTGGAGAGCGGCGCGGTGTGGACGGCCCTCAACGTGAACGGGTGCTTCACCCGGGGCGAGCAGGGCTATCCGGAGCTGAGCACGATCCCCGCCGCCTATGCCATCCGGGGCCGGGTGGACGCGGGAGGACGGAGCGTGACGGTCACGCTGAAGGAGAGCGGCCAGACGGTGCAGACGCTGACCGGCATTGTCGACGATTTCCAGATCTCCCTGCGGGCCAACGGCAGCTATAGCCTGCTGTTTGAGGCGGAGGGCTGCGTGTCCCATCAGATCGTCATTCCCCAGGACTTTACCGGTCTGCTGGATACGGTCATGCTGTGCCGGGCCGGGGATGTGAACATGGACGGCGTGCTGGATGTGTACGATCTCCAGCGGCTGTATGAGGATCTGAGCGGGCTCGATCCGCTGACGGACGACTACGCGCGGCTCCTTGCGGACGCGAACGGTGACGGCCCGGTGACGGTCGCGGATGTCCAGTGGCTGTACGAATATCTGCTGGCCGCGTCAGGAACGTAAAATTCTGCAATGCGGAACAAAAATTCTGTATTATGGAATGCGCCGCGTTGACGGCGGAAGGCAAAAAACGGTAAAATGTGGACAGGGTAGCTTATGCCCTGTCACTTTTATACATCGTTGTTCCCGGCGGGGAATAACGAGCAAAAATGCAACAGAAAGGAAACAACACGATGAGAGTTAAAAATTCTCTGCGGCGGCTGACGGCGCTGCTGCTGTGCCTGGTGATGATGGCGCAGACAGTGGTGGTGGCGTCGGCGGTTGGGTTCAGTCCTACGACTGAGACGCCGGAGCCTACGGCGGCAGACGCCTTCGCGTTCAGCGACGGCGAGATCACGGATTATGTCGGCAGTGATACCAACGTGGTCATTCCCGCCGCCATTGGTGGCGTGGCTGTTACCAAGATCGGCCAGGCCGCGTTTATGAGCAAGAACATCGAAAACGTGGTCATCCCCAGCACGGTTACCTATGTGGACGATTACGCCTTCGACTACTGCGACAGTCTGGACAGCCTGTATTTCTATGGCGATGTTCCGGCTAATCTGGGAGATGCCACTTATGATATGTCGACCAGTGTGGTTATCTACTGCAAGGGTACCTATCTCAGCGACTACGAGTATAAGATGGGCGACGATTTCACGGTTTTCGGTACGATCAGCAACAGCCTGGCCGACCCCGCCTATCCTGCGGCTCCCAGCCACAACTGGAAGTACACCGACAACGGTGACGGCACCCATAGCGCCGTGTGCCAGGATGCGGGCTGCACCGAGGTCATTGCCAGCGAAGCGCATACCTATACCGGCGGCTTTTGCGCCTGCGGTGCTAAGGTAAACGGCAGCGAGGCTGGGATGTTCAACTACAAGGTGCTTGACGAAAACGCCAAGACCGCGGCTATCATCGGCTACAATAAGACCGGCCTGGGCGGCGAGATCACTCTGCCCAGCACCTATACCAAGGATGGCGTGACCTATACCGTCACCACTGTGGCGGCGGCAACAACAGCAACACCGATGCCGAGGCGCTGTCCAAGATCACCAAGGTCACCGTGCCCGCCTCCATTACCAACGTGGAGGCCAGAGGCTTCAACTATGTGGGCCGCTATATGACCCGCGCATGGAATCTGGAGGAGATCGTCTTTGAGGCAGAGAACTTCACCTTCGGTACTGCCGCTCTGGGCAGCAACCCCAAGCTGACCAGCGTCACCCTGCCCTCCGGCATGACGGAGATCACCGCCAGCATGTTTGCCAAGGACACCGCGCTGGCGGCGCTGACCATCCCCGCCACTGTTACCAAGGTGGGCAAGCTGGCCTTCGAGGGCTGCACCGCACTGCGGAATGTTACCTTCCAGAGCGAGACCGCTCCCGAGATGGAGAATGACAGCGGTATGTACGGCGGCTATCCCTTCAAGGGCTGCCAGAGCCTGGTGCTGAACGTGCCCGGCGTGGAGACCTACAGCGAGGCGTGGGATGCCATGCTGAGCGCCGGTATCGACCTGGCCGGTGACATCACCCTGAAGGGCCCCGGCGGCACCGTGGCCTATGTCTCCGATTTCAAGGTTTATCCCGACGCGAACGATACGAGCAAGTATCTTGCATTCCATGTCATCAACCTCGACAGCGCCGAAAAGAAAGGCACTGTTGAGCTGAAGTATGTGAGCTATAGCAGCGGCGGCACTCTGACCATCCCTGAGACCGTCACCACCAAGGTGGCCGGTGAGGACTGGACCTTCACCGTCATCGGCATCGGCAAGAGTGCGCTGAATCAGTGGCAGTCCGGCTATACGAGCGGCTCCTATAATTTCGCAGCAGTGGAGTACGGCGTGAGCCAGGAGCAGTATGATAGCCGCGAGACCGTGGGTCTCAGAGGCTTCAGACTGGTCAGCAAGGTCACCACGCTGTCCTTCGAGCAGGCGCATGTTCCTGTGACCGATCCCGCCGTGGAGCCTACCGAGGATAAGCCCGGCCTGACCGAGGGCAAGCACTGCGAGACTTGCGGTGCCATTCTGGAGAAGCAGGAGACCATCCCCGCCACCAATCCCGTGGTGCTGACGGTGAAGGGGCTGGACAAGGACGGCAAGGCCGTGGAAAAGATTTATCGCAAGAATGATCTCTATGCGCTGAAGCAGGAGGGCAAGTTCGGTTATCAGTACTGGAAGGGCGGCAATGAGCAGATGGTCGTGACTACCCAGTATGTGACCATTGTGGATCTGCTGACCGACGCCGGTATCGACTTCGACAAGGGCGACAGCATTGCGGCAGCGGATAAGACCGGTTTTGCTGCTGAGCTGACCTATGAGAACATGAATGCCCTGAAGTATTACTTCACCGACGCGGAGAATAAGGAAGAGGTGCCCGCTGCCCTGGCCCTAACGTGGGATTCCGGCGCCAAGACACTGGAGCAGCTTGCCGCCTCCGCCTATGACAGCGGCAGCATCCGCTTCTGTTACGGCGTAGGCGAGAACGAGTACGGCACCGCGGCCGGTAAGCGTCTGGTAAGCGGCGTGGTCACGCTGGATGTGACCTATTGCCAGCATACGAATCTGGAGCCTTCCGTTAAGGAGAATGAAAATTCCGCTACCTGCACCAAGGACGGTTCCTATGACGAGGTCGTCTACTGCTCCGATTGCGGCGGGGAAGTGAGCCGCGAGACCAAGACCATTAAGGCCCCGGGCCACAAGTGGGATGAGGGTAAGGTCACCACCCAGCCTACCACGGCCAAGGAGGGCGTCAAGACCTTTACCTGCACTGTGTGCCAGGCGACCAAGACCGAGCCTATTGCCAAGCTGCCCACCAGCGGCGGCAAGAGACCCGCGCCTGCCACGCCGGACAAGAAGCCCGTGGAATCCGGCCGTACCTATGACGCCGGTATCGCGGTGTATGTGGGCCTGAGCCTGCTGTCCCTGACCGGCGGCGTATGGGTCGCCAAGAAGAACCGCAAGGAGCGGTAATCAAAGCTTCGTGATCCCTGGTTTTCCTTTCTGACGCAAAAGCGGAGGCACAGCGTGCCTCCGCTTTTGCTGTTGCCAAAGATTTCACAAAAGCACCGCTTATGAAAGTGACATGTTTTACAAGTGTTGCTTAAGAATATTTTGGTTATTTTTCCCTCTGGCGCGGCGGAAAAATGGGTGTATAATTATTTCTAAATTTTTATAAGCCGCGCAGGGCGGCAGAAGGGAGAATCGCATGCAGCAGATCACACAACTGAAAAAGGTGCTGGTTGCCAACCGCGGCGAGATCGCGGTGCGCATTTTCCGGGCCTGCTACGATCTGGGCCTCCATACCGTAGCCATCTATTCCAACGAAGATACCTATTCCCTGTTCCGCACCAAGGCGGACGAGGCGTACCTAGTGGGCGAAAAGAAGTCCCCGCTGGGCGCGTATCTGGACATCCCCGGCATCATCAGCCTGGCCAAGCGCCGGGGCGTCACCGCCATCCATCCCGGTTATGGCTTCCTGTCCGAGAATGCCGACTTTGCCCGCGCCTGCGAGGATAACGGCATCCTGTTTGTGGGCCCGTCCTCCGACGTGCTGGCCAAGATGGGCGACAAGCTCAGCGCCAAGGAGATTGCCGTCAAATGCGGCGTGCCCATCATCCCCGGCTGCACCGAGCCTTTGAAGGACGCCGATGACGCGCTGGAAAAGGCCGTCAGCTTCGGCTTCCCCATCATCCTGAAGGCCGCTGCCGGCGGCGGCGGCCGCGGCATGCGCCGCTGCGACAAGCCCGAGGAGGTCAAGACCGCCTATGAGCTGGTCCACAGCGAGGCGGAGAAGTCCTTCGGCTGCGGCGACATCTTCATCGAGAAGTACCTGGTGGAGCCCAAGCATATCGAGGTGCAGATCCTTGCCGATAAGTACGGCAACGTCTACCATCTGGGCGAGCGTGACTGCTCCCTCCAGCGCCGGTATCAGAAGGTGGTGGAGTACGCCCCCGCCTGGTCCGTCCCTAAGGAGACGGTGGAGGCCCTGCGGCAGGACGCGGTGAAGATCGCCAAGTCCGTCAACTACGTCAGCGCCGGTACGGTGGAGTTCCTGGTGGACAAGTCCGGCCACCACTACTTCATTGAGATGAACCCCCGGATTCAGGTGGAGCACACCGTTACAGAGATGATCACCGGCGTGGATATCGTCCGCGCCCAGCTGCTGGTGGCGGCGGGCTATCCCCTCAGCTGCCCGGAGATCGGCCTGACGAAGCAGGAGGATGTCCACTTCGACGGCTACGCCATCCAGTGCCGCGTCACCACCGAGGATCCCTCCAACAACTTCGCCCCCGATAACGGCAAGATCACCGCTTACCACTCCCCGGGCGGCTTCGGCGTCCGTTTGGACGGCGGCAACGTGGGCGTGGGCACCGTCATCTCCCCCTATTACGACTCTCTGCTGGTGAAGGTCACCAGCTGGGATCGCAGCTTCCCCGCCGTCTGCCGCAAGGCAGCCCGCGCCATCAACGAGGTGCGCGTCCGCGGCGTCAAGACCAACATCCCCTTTGTCACCAATGTGCTGGCCCACCCCACCTTCGTCAGCGGCCAATGCCACACCAAGTTCATCGACGAGACGCCGGAGCTGTTCGAGATCATGGATTCTCGTGACCGCGCTACCCGTGTGCTGCGATATATCTCCGAAATTCAGGTGGCCAACCCCAACGCCGAGCGCCACCAGTACGATATCCCCCGCTTCCCTGAAGCCAGGGAGCCTCTTGGCCCCGGCCTGAAGCAGCTGCTGGATGAGAAGGGCCCCGAGGCCGTCAAGCAGTGGGTGCTGGATCAGAAGAAGCTGCTGCTGACCGACACCACCATGCGCGACGCCCACCAGAGCCTGCTGTCCACCCGTATGCGTACCCGCGACATGGTGAAGGGCGCCGACGGCGTGGCCGACATCCTGCGGGACTGCTTCTCCCTGGAGATGTGGGGCGGCGCTACCTTCGACGTGGCCTACCGCTTCCTGCATGAGTCCCCCTGGGAGCGTCTGCGGCTGCTGCGGGAAAAGATCCCCAACATTCCCTTCCAGATGTTGCTGCGGGGCTCCAATCTGGTGGGCTACGCCAACTATCCCGATAACCTTGTCCGCGCCTTCGTGGAGGAGGCCGCCCAGCGGGGCATCGACGTGTTCCGCGTGTTCGACTCCCTGAACTGGGTGCCGGGCATGGAGGTGGCCATGGAGGAAGTCCTCCGCCAGAACAAGCTGCTGGAGGCCACCATGTGCTACACCGGCGACATTCTGGACGAGACCAAGGACAAGTACACCCTGAAATACTACGTGGATCTTGCCAAGGAGCTGGAGAAGCGGGGCGCCCACATGCTGGCCATCAAGGACATGTCCGGCCTGCTGAAGCCCTACGCCGCCAAGAAGCTGGTGTCCACCCTGAAGCAGGAGGTGGGCCTGCCCATCCACCTGCACACCCACGATACCACCGGCAACCAGGTGGCCGCCCTGCTGATGGCCGCCGAGGCCGGCGTGGACGTGGTGGACGTGGCCTGCGCGCCTATGGCGGGCCTTACCAGCCAGCCCTCGCTGGATGCTGTGGTGGCCGCCCTCCACGGCACCGAGCGTGACACCGGCCTTGACCTGCGCCGCGTCCAGGAGCTGAGCAACTACTGGTCCGACGTGCGCCTGCGGTACGAGAGCTTCGACCACGGCCTGAAGTCCTCCACCACCGACATCTACCGCTATGAGATCCCCGGCGGTCAGTACACCAACCTCCGTCCCCAGGTGGAATCCCTGGGCCTGGGCGACCGGTTCGAGGAGGTCAAGGAGATGTACAAGACCGTCAACGACATGCTGGGCGACCCCGTGAAGGTGACGCCCTCCTCCAAGGTGGTGGGCGATCTGGCCATCTTCATGGTGCAGAACGACCTGACGCCGGAGAACATCGTCCAGCGCGGCGAGGCCCTGGCTTTCCCCGATTCCGTGGTGTCCTACTTCAAGGGCATGATGGGCCAGCCCGCGTGGGGCTTCCCCGAGGATCTGCAGAAGGTGGTCCTGAAGGGCGAGGAGCCCATCACCTGCCGTCCCGGCAAGCTGCTGCCGCCTGTGGACTTCGATCAGCTGCAGCATGAGGTGGAGCAGTTCCATGAGAATCCGGAGAAGAAGGATCTCATCTCCTACGCCATGTATCCCAAGGTATACGAGGACTTCTGCCGCCACCGGAAGGAGTACGGCTACATCACCCGCATGGGCAGCCATGTGTTCTTCAACGGCATGGCGCTGGGCGAGACCAACAAGATCA
>OLYC01000694.1_pt1 | contig 26290 bp, 21 predicted proteins | sample 1674271 | NCBI WGS metagenome assembly OLYC01 (sample SAMEA103958154, study PRJEB25191) | human gut metagenome
TTGGAAGATTCACTGTATCTTGTACAAGTATTCAATTTTTATGCCTAATTTTTTTAGTTTCGTGTCCAATTTTTGTTGACAAGTGCAGAGACTAAAAGACTTGAAGACATCAGATAGCAGACATCTGATGGTGATTTTTTTCAGTCTCGCAGTCTTTGGATCTAAAGTCTCCAAGTCTAAAGTCTAACGTCTCCAACTTTATCAGCCCTCAAGTCTCGAAAGGATCACCTACATGAACTATCGCCGTATGATCGTCTGGCAAAAGGCTATGCAGCTCATAGACATGACATATGACGTAGTCTGGCGATTGCCATCAGAAGAACTTTATGCCCTTTTCTCACAAATGAGAAGAGCCGTCGTCTCCATTGCCTCGAACATCGCAGAAGGAGCCGGACGAGGGACAGATAAAGATCTAAGACATTTCATGACTATTGCACGCGGCTCAGCCGCTGAGTTAGAGACACAGTTTTTGATATGTTTGAGACTGCACTATATGACGGCAGAAGAGATTCGCCCGTGCATGCTGCTTTTGGATGAAATTCGGCGCATGCTGACAATACTGAGCATCCGCGGAAAAGCCTGAGCAGAAGTCAGACATCAGAGATCAGACATCAAAAGTCTGAAGTCCGACATCTGACATCTGACATCTGAAGTCTGAAGTCTGCCATCTTCAAAAAAAACACGAAGGATAAACCACCACATGAACAACCCTAAATACCACCATTCCATTTCCTGCGCCTCCGGCGCCGCATTTTTCTACCTCATCGGCGACTACATCGCCCTTGTCCTAGCGGGGATACTCTCCCTTGCCATTCGAAATCTCCTGATCACCCATACCACCTATCACATCGCTCCCATCTACCAATATTTCTGGGTACCGCTGGTCTACATGGCCTTTATCCTCTATGAGGGACTCTATGGGAAGCGCATGCTCATCTACCAGATGATGAAAAAATTGTTCCGGGCTTCCCTGGGCGGCACCGTCTTCTCCATCATCCTCATGTTCCTCACGCAGGTGGCGGGGGATGTATCCCGTTTCTATGTCATCCTCTACACCGCGATTTCCTTCGCCCTGCTCTGCCTCTTCCGTGTCATTCTTGCGAAAGGGATGAAGAAATCGAAAGCCTTCCAGATCCCCATCCTCATCGTCGGGGCAGGAAAGACCGGCGAAGTCATGGCACGCCAGATACAGAATGATACCGGCATGCGCTACCGCATCGTCGGCTTCCTCGAAGACCATGAGCCCTACGACAAGTCCTGCACCATCCTTGGCGGATTTGGTGACATGGAGCGCGTCATTCGTGATACCGGCGTCCAGTATGTCATCATCGCCGCCCCCGGCATCCCGCAGACACAGCTCTCTTCCCTCATCTATCAGGCACAGACCCTCGTGAGGAATGTAGGTGTCGTGCCGAACCTCGTCGCTGTCCCCATGTCGAATGTGACCGTAGAATCCTTCTTCGATGCGAAGATCATGGTGCTGCAGATCCGGAACAACCTCGCCCGCACATCGAATCAGATCGCCAAGCGCCTCTTCGACCTCGCCGCCACCATCTGCGGCGGCCTTCTGATCTTGCCGATCCTTCTCCTCATCGCAGCATGGGTCTATCACGACTCTCCGGGACCGGTCATCTTCAAGCATCGCCGTGTCGGCAAAGACGGGAAAGAATTCAACTGCTACAAATTCCGCTCCATGTGTACGAATTCACAGGAAATCTTAGACCACCTCCTCGCGACCGATCCGGCGGCGAAAGAAGAATGGGATAGAGAATTCAAACTGAAGAACGATCCCCGTATCACAAAGAGCGGCGCCTTCCTTAGAAAGACCAGCCTCGATGAGCTGCCTCAGCTCCTGAATGTCCTCAAAGGTGAGATGAGCCTCGTCGGTCCCCGTCCCATCATCCAGAAGGAAGTCCCACGGTATGGGAGATATATCAAGGAGTACTACTCCGTCCTTCCCGGCATCACCGGCATGTGGCAGACCAGCGGACGCAGCGACATCGACTACCCCGAGCGCGTACAGATGGACAGCTGGTACGTGCATAACTGGAGCGTCTGGCTGGATCTCGTGCTCCTTTGGCGTACCATTGCGGTTGTCCTCAGCCATAAAGGTGCGTATTGAGGGAGACTTCAGACGTCAGAAGCCCGACACAGGCAGTCTCACAGTCTAATGTCTCTAACTCTCATTGTCTCAAAATCTTTCCTAAAAGGAGCTTGTATATGGATCATTATGATTATCTGATTGTCGGCGCAGGTTTATTTGGCGCCGTTTTTGCGCATGAAGCCAAAAAAGTAGGGAAAAGTGTCCTTGTTATTGAGAAACGTGATCATATCGCAGGCAACGTGTACACGGAAGATATGGAAGGGATCCATGTACACAAGTATGGAGCGCACATCTTTCATACAAATCTGAAGCATGTCTGGGACTATGTGCAGCAGTTTGCCACATTCAACCGTTTTACCAATTCACCGGTAGCCAACTATCATGGCGAGCTCTATTCGCTGCCCTTCAATATGTACACTTTCAATAAAATGTGGGGCGTCGTGACGCCGGAGGAGGCGGCGGCCAAGATCGAGGAAGAGAGACGGGCAGCTGGCATCACAGAGCCGAAAAATCTGGAAGAACAGGCGATTTCTCTGGTCGGGACGGACATCTATGAAAAGCTCATCAAAGGTTATACGGAAAAGCAGTGGGGGCGTCCCTGTAGCGAGCTTCCTGCTTTCATTATCAAACGGCTCCCGGTGCGTCTGACTTTTGATAATAATTACTTCAACGCACTCTATCAGGGGCTCCCTGTCGGCGGCTATACGAAGATGGTGGGAAATATGCTTCGCGGCGTCGAGGTGAAGCTTGGTATCGACTATCTGGCCGGCAAGGAGAAGTGGGACAGCATGGCGGAGCATGTCATCTATACCGGCCCGATTGATGCCTATTTCCACTACGCCCTTGGACCACTGGAATATCGTAGCGTGCGTTTTGAGACAGAAGTCCTAGATAAGCCGAATTTCCAGGGAAATGCAGCAGTGAACTATACAGATCGAGAGACGCCATGGACGAGGATCATTGAGCATAAGTGGTTCGAATTCGGTAAAGACAATGAAGGAAATGATCTGCCGAAGACCGTCATCAGCCGGGAATACTCTTCGGAATGGAAAGTGGGCGATGAGCCATACTATCCGGTCAATGATGAGAAGAATGGCGCGCTTTATCAGAAATATAAGCAGCTGGCCCAAAAGGAGACGAAGGTCATTTTCGGTGGACGCCTTGGCGAGTATAAGTATTATGATATGGATGCGGTGATCGATTCAGCATTGCAGTGTGCGGAGAAGAGATTGGGAGACTGAGAAATGCCAGACATTAGACATTAGATGTCAGAAGTCAAGCATTGTTCATCAGCTGAGAGGGAGAAGCGAGTATGCAGCATAGGTCGATTGGATAGATGCATTGGAAGGATTCACTATAGCCGCAATGCCCAAAGTCTAATATCTCCAAGCCGGATAGTCTTTCATAAAGAAAGGAGTCTAAAATCAATTGGATCTAAAAATTCTTATTGCTGCTCATAAAAAATATTGGATGCCAGAGGATAATGTATACATGCCGCTTCACGTCGGAGCAGAGGGGAAAGAGTCGCTGGGATATACGCCGGACAATACAGGCGAAAACATTTCCTCGAAGAATCCCAACTACTGCGAACTCACCGGCCTCTACTGGGCTTGGAAGAATATGGATTGCGAGTACATCGGACTTTGCCACTATCGCAGATACTTCGGAAAGAGCACGCACACCAAAGACATTGAAAAGAAGAAAAGTGCTATTTTCCATCGAGCAGACTATGAAAAACTGCTAGAGAAATACGATGTCATACTACCCGTAAAGCGAAACTACTATATCGAGACCGTTAGGGGCCAGTATGAGCATGCTCATTATAAAAAGGATCTGGACGAGGTCGAAAAGATTATTTCCGAGAAATATCCAGGCTATTCCGATGCTTTTACCAGAGTGATGAATCGAAGGAAGCTTCATATCCTGAATATGTTCGTTATGAAGAAGTCACTTTTCGACGAATACTGTACATGGCTTTTTGATATTCTGTTTGAATTGGAGAAGCGGACGGATATGACAGGGTATGATACTTACGAAGCACGGCTTTTCGGCTTTATGTCAGAGCGCCTTTTTAATGTATGGCTGGAGAGGCAGAATCTGAAAAAGTGCGAGGTGCCGGTAGTATTCTTGGAAAATATTGACTGGCCGAAGAAGATAGCTGATTTTTTGAAGAGGAAGATTAATGGGGGCAATTAAAAACACTGTAATAATAAAGAATATGCATTTAGGTGTGCTATTACTTATACTTTATTAATACTAAAATAAAGATAGCTAAAATTTGACGATGCTGTAATCTATAGGTTCATGTATTAATTAAAGGAGTACCTTGTGTATGGACATTTATGATTTCATATCCAAATATAAAAACCATCCAATTTTATTTATTGGATCTGGGTTTAGTATGAGATATGCTAAAATGGCATATAATTGGGATGGGTTATTGGAGAAGGTTGCCACTGAAATAAGTTCGAATACTGAGTACTTTTTGGATTTAAAAGCGGATTATATGAATAAAAATGATGTTATGTATGAAAAGGTTGCATCAAAACTAGAAAATGATTTTAATGAAATGTTGAAAAATGATAGAAATGGAAAACTCAAGAGTATCAATGATATCTTTTATGAACAGATGAGAAAAGGGAAAAATATCAGTCTGTTTAAGATATATATTTCTAAGCTTTTGCAAAATGCATCTATTAAAGAATCTGTTAAAGAAGAGATTAGTGAGCTAAAAAAGGCTAGAAAAAATGTTAGTTCTATTATAACAACTAATTATGATCAAATAGTTGAACAGCTATTTTCTTTTAATCCATTAATTGGTAATGATATTTTATTGAGTAATCCATATGGCTCTGTATATAAAATTCATGGTTGTGTTACATGTCCAGAATCCATAATAATTACAAATGAGGATTATGAGGGGTTTGAAAGTAAGTATGAGTTGATTCGTGCGCAGTTGTTATCTCTGTTTGTTCATAATCCAATAATTTTTCTGGGGTATAGAATAGGGGATCGCAACATAAAAAAGATATTAAAAACTATATTTTCTTATGTAGATTATAATTCACCAGAGGCCCAAATAATACGAGATAATTTTTTGTTGGTTGAACATGAAAGTAATTCTATGAATCATGAAGTAGTTGAACATGATATTGATATGTCTGATTCAACTATAAGGATTAATAAACTTAAAACAGATGATTTTATTTCGATTTACAGGGCGATTGCTGATTTAGTTTTGCCGGTCTCCGCAATGGATATACGAAAAGTGCAAAGTGTTTATCGTTATATTTGTGAAGGTGGGGATATTAAAGTTTCCTTTACCGATGATTTGGATAAACTTGATAATTCTGACAAGGTTTTGGTAGTTGGCTCTAAAAAGAAAATTAGTTATATTTATGCAAATACTTCTCTGATTATGTCAAATTATTTTCGGATTATAGATGAATCCAATATTCAAATACTAGAACTTATAAATAAGCAGAAAATTCCCAAAAGCCAGTATTTTCCTGTTTTTGCATTTGCAACGATTTACGGTGGTTTGAAAAATATAGAAATACTAAAACAGCAGCAAAGAGATAAAATTGATACATTAGTAAAAAAAGCCAATCCTTGTTGCGCCGGAAATCATGATACACCAGATTCTGTGTTTGAAGATGACAAGATACCTAATACTTATAAAGTGGCAGAGATAGTATGCAGTATTATGAATGGAAATATGACTTTAGATTCAGCTGAAACTTATTTGAGAGATTTTGGGGATAAAAAGACTACTAATTATCGTAAGATACTCTGTGCTTATGATTTAAAAAAATATGATAAGCATTGAAATTCTTTTTTCTTCAACCTGAACGTGCCAAATAGCGAAAACTAGAACGTTATATAAAGCTGAATTTCTGTGTTTGACAATTAATTTAGTAATACCATGTAATTACTGTTTCTACGTTGAGGGAAATTGTATTTTATTGGTAAATTGCAAGTTGAATTTGAACACTCATAATCAAGAAACACTATCAATTTACAACTGACCGATTCTTTTTTTAATATTGGAGATTAATCTGAAGACAAGATTTCCGAAGAGGAGGCTGTCTGCTTACATCCGATGAATCTGCGTGACAGCTATCCGATCGGGAAGTGTACCTCAGAGAATCTTTGCCAGGCCTACAGTCATGAACGGGGAATTTCTGTCGACGTCTTGCGCCTTTCTCAGGTCATCGGGACTACGTGCCCTGTTAGAAAATCTCATGACATACGAATCGTGATGGAGATAGCACGGGATATCCTGAGCGGAAGTGATATCGTCTTGAAAACAAAAGGCGAGAGCAGGCGAACCTATGTCTATGTGGCGGATGCTGTGACAGCGATCCTGAAGGTGCTGACATGCGAGGGTTCTGATGTGTATAATGTAGCTAATGAGGGAACGTACTGCTCGATCTATAACATGTGCCAGCTTGCTGCAGAAAAGGTGGCTGGCGGGAAGATCAAGGTAGTGGTACAGGAAAAAGATGAGGGCATCTATCCGGCAGCAAACTGTTTGAATTTGTCAAATGAGAAACTGCGGGCATGTGGATGGAAGAGCAGTACGGGACTGGAAAAGATGTTCCAAAGATTGATCCGATATTAATTGCACACATTATCATGTTTTTGACTCCTCAAGAGGTGGGAAAATGATAACCAAGATTGTAATTGAAAACGATGCAACTTTTGATAAAAAGCAGCACATACTTGAACCTTTGCGAAAATTGAATTTTTTCTATGGCGCTAATGGCTCGGGAAAGACGACAATAAGTAGAATTTTAGGGGCACCCGCTGAGCATCCTGATAGCCGGATTTACTGGGAAAACAATGTCTTGTTGTCTTGTCATGTATATAATATTGACTTTGTTAATCAAAATTTTGGGAATGACATACAGATGCCAGGTGTATTCACATTAGGCAAGGAGGAGAGAGAAACAAAGGCAAGAATTAATGAGATAGAAAATGATATCGGTGAGTTGGAACAAAAGTGTTCTAAACTTGAATGCGAATTGAATGGCTCGAATGGAATTGGTGGATTGCGAGAAAAATTAAACACATTAATTGAAAAAAATAAAGAGATATTCTGGCGACAGAAGCAGAAGTATGATTCAAGTCCTATACGAGAAGGATTAGTTGGCTTTTTAAATAGCAAAGAAAATTTCATGAAAGAAATACTTGCACAGTCTGAGTCTAATAATGAGGAACTTTTATCTTTTAAAGAGTTGGAATCAAAGGCGAAGATTGTATTTAATAAGCATCTTGAACTACTTGAAAAGATAAGAAATCTAGATTTTAGCAAATTGATGGAACTAAATAAAGCACAAATTTTAGAAAAGAAAATTGTCGGGAAGGATGATGTCGATATCAGCGGGCTTGTTAAAAAGTTGAATAATAGTGATTGGGTAAAACAAGGGATAAACTACTTGGATGACAGCGATGGAGCATGTCCATTTTGCCAAAGACCAATTTCGCGCGAGCTTAAAAATCAGCTAATTGAGTATTTTGATGACAGTTATGAGAATGATTTAAGAAATGTTAGGCTGCTTGACAAGGAATACAAGTCTGTAGGAGCGTTTTTGCTGGCAGAATTGAAAGAATTGGGGACAAACAATAACTTTCTACAAAATGATGAGGGTTTTGAAGATGCTGTTCATTTGTTTAAAAACTTAATTGAAGAAAACGAAGAACGAATTCACCAAAAGGCTACCGCTGCTAGCACACCGATTGCTTTGCACAAAATTGATGAAGTAGTAGAAAAACTGATAAAGAAAATCAATGAGGCTAATGAAAGAATAGAAGAGAATAATGAGGTCCTAAAGATTAATGGTATTTTACGCGTTACCTTAACAAAACAGATATGGCGGTATCTAACCCACGAAATTGCTGGTGATATCGCATTATTTAAGATGGAAAAAGCGGAAATTACTAAAAAAATAGACAATTCTGCCAAAGCTTTAAAAGAGTCCAAGAATAAACTTGAATGCAGCTTGAGGGAAAAGGAGGGGCTAGAAGCAAAGTTAACAAGTATTATTCCAACTAAAGATGAAATTAACCAAATGCTTAAAAAATTTGGCTTTAGTGGATTTTCTCTTTCTTTATCAGCAGATAAAAAGGGATACCAAATTCTTCGTGATGATGGAAATCCTGTTAATCGCACGCTAAGTGAAGGAGAGAGAAACTTCATAACATTTCTATATTTCTTCGTTTCCCTGCAAGGAAGCTCGAATAGTTCAGGACAGGTTGAGGATCAAGTTATTGTTATCGATGATCCGGTATCGAGTATGGATCAGGATGTTCTTTTCACTGTTTCCACACTCATCCGAAGTCTGTACAAAGATATTACTGATGGTACGAGTCATATTAAACAGTTGTTCTTGTTTTCACACAATATTTATTTTTACAGAGAAGTTACTTTTGCTGATGGGATTAAGTATCTTAAAAAGAATAGCCAAAATGTAGAGTATGGAATTGTAAGTAAGGCGTTTGGTAAATCCAAGGTCGATCTGCGAGATGATAACCCTATTCAGTCGACTTATGAATTATTGTGGCTGGATATTAAAGCTGCAAAAGCAAATCCAACGGCGAATGGGTTAAATGTAAATTCACTCCAGAACACCATGAGGCGAATATTGGAACATTATTTCAAATATTATGGTGGTATTTCTTTGCGAGAACTCCCCGATAAGATTGGCGAAGAGGATCGTTTGGTTGTAAGAAGTTTGGTTTCTTGGATGAATGATGGTTCTCATAGCAGTTTTGAAGATTTATGCTGTGCTTCTGCGCAAGGTGCGTCTGTGACGCAATATTTAGACGCATTTCGTACAATTTTTGAAAAGACTGGGCATATGGCACATTATAATATGATGATGGGAGAGGAATATCAATGAAAAAGTACAACGCAGAGGATAAAACCAAGGTCATTCTGGCCATTATCCAGAGGCGACAAGGAGGGGAGTACCATCTGTGTCGAGTCATGTACCCCAGCATGGTTCGTGCGTGGAAGCAGGAATTCCTGCAGAATGTCCAACGTGCATTTGACTCAGATTCTGAGCAGAAAACGGGGCAGAGAAAAGACGTCACCATGAAGAGAAAGAGCGATCAGATATTTAAAACCGTGAGACAGCTCACGCTTGAACGTGATTTCCTTCAGAGGACTTTTGCCGAATCGCTGGGGAGCTCCAAGTCTCCCAGAGTGTGATTCAAAAGGCTGTGATCTCTCAGTACCGAAGACACTGGTAAACCGCCTGCTCGAGCCTCTAACACAGAGCGACTGCATGAGGCATTGAATTACACAGTTATTGACTCAGTTTACTGTGGAATGTTCGTAGCGTGAGTATGAAGCTGGGGGGCGGCTAAGCAGCCTCAGCTTCAGCAAATTCCGTCGCATTAAGTGCATCGTATTAGTTTGCTATGCACTGCAGCTAGTACGAGCATGCCCATTTCAAAAAAGACCTGGATGAAGTCGAAAAGATTATTGCAGAGAAGTATCCGGGCTATTCAGATGCTTTTCGAATTGTCATGGATCGCCGGACGCTGCACATCCTGAATATGTTCGTCATGAAGAAAAGCGACTTCGATGAATACTGCGCCTGGCTCTTTGATATCCTCTTTACGCTGGAGAAGCGTATCGATATCTCTTCCTACGATGCCTATGAAAAGCGCATCTTTGGCTTCCTCTCTGAGCGACTTTTCAACGTATGGCTGGAAAGGCAGAACCTGAAAAAAGTGGAAGTGCCCGTAGTGTTTTTGGAGAATATCGACTGGCCGAAGAAAATCAGAGATTTTTTGAAGCGAAAGTTTTTAGGGCGATGATCAGAATGGAATAATCAGATGGTTAAAATTTCAGTTGGCTGGGATATACCTATTTGATATTTGATCTTTCGCCTTCTACGCATTGGATGAAGGAAAAGCGGATCCAAAGACTTCATTTCATGGGATTACTGAGTCTTTTATGAATCATGCTTGCCGGCTGGTATATTTTGATTTTTGATCCTATAGAGGAATAGATAATGTCTGACGCTTAATAGAGCTATGGTTTTTACAGAGATAATTCTGGTCCTTAGCACTTTTATTTTGCCTTATATGTGGAGAACGGAGGATAAAGCTGTTTTATGGGAACCCCATTTTTCTCGGTATTAATGCCTGTCTATAATACGGAAAAATTTCTTCGGAGAGCAATTGATAGTGTATTAATGCAGAGCTTTCGTGATTTTGAACTGATTCTCGTAGATGATTGCTCCACTGACCTCAGTTCCGTGATTCTTGCAGAATACCAGCAAAAGGATGATCGTGTCATTGTTGTAAAAACAAAGAAAAACTCGGGAGTAGCAAATGCGCGTAATACGGGCATGAAGCTTGTATCAGGCAAATATTTGACATTTGTTGACTCGGATGATTACATTGAAAAAGAACTTTTTGCTAATGCTAAGAAGATAATTGATGAGACTGGAGCGCATCTTGTCAAATATAGCGTGGTAGAACAATATTACGATATAGACCAAAATTATATCGGGAAGAGAAATGTTGTCTTGAGAGATAAAGTCTATCATACTAAAAATGATATTCGTGCAGCCATTTTGCCAATGGAAAAATTACCTCTTTTTGGTTATCTTTGGAATTGTTTTTATGATTTGAATATTGTTCCAAAGCATCTTTGGAATTTCGATTCAAACCTGCATGTTAATGAAGATTTCATGATGAACATGAAGCTCATAGATTATATCGATGTCATGGCGTGTAGTAGCTATATTGGCTATCACTATGAAAAACGAATCAATAACAGTCTTTCAACAATGCGAAACGAACAATATTATGAGTGCTCTAAGCCGAAGATAAAAGTACTGCTAGAAAAATACAACGAGTGGAATTTATTGACGGATTCAAGAAAAGCTGATATTTATTGGCTTTATATTCGTATTGTATATTCTACAATCTGCCGTTCAATAAACGAGGGCTCTCTCATTTGGGCTAAAGAAAAAATGAGAAGTATTTGTCAAGATGAATTGTATCTTGCATTTACTAACGACAGAGATATCGGTAATTATTACAAAGGGAAAGAATGGTGCATGTATATGCTGCTAAAATATGAGTCTAGAGGACCTCTCCTCTTTCTTTGTGAAATGATTTCCTTTGTTAAAGAGCATTGTCCAAGCGTATTTTCTAAGATAAAGGAATGATTATGATGCAACCGGTAAAAGTACTACAGATTGGAATGACACCCAATATTGGTGGCATGGAGACTTATTTGATGGCGCAATATCGTAAGCTGAACAGAGACATAGTACGATATGATTTTTTGAATATTACTGGCGAAAATGAAATTGTATTCGCTGATGAAATAAGGAAAAATGGGGACAAAATCTATGCTGTTCCATCGAGACATAAGTCGCCATTCCATCATTATCTTGGCATTTGCAAATTATTGCTAAAAAATAGACATGAATATAAGTATGTAGTGTTAAATACATGTTCTTTGTATTATGTGTTCCCCTTATTTATGGCTGCGTTGGTAGGAATTTCGCATCGTGTGATTCATTCGCATAATTCGGGAGATGAAGAGAAGAGCTGTTTTCCACGCAATATAATAAAAATGATCAACAGGATATTGCTAAGAATCTCAGCCACTGATTATTGGGCCTGTTCCAATCTGGCAGGGGGATGGATGTTTGGGAGTCATTCTTTCAAAGTGATTCATAATGCCATCGATGCAAAAAGATTTATCTTTGATCCGAAAGTACGAAAAAAAGTACGTGGGAAACTTCATCTTGAAGGAAAATTTGTAATAGGAACAGTTGCTCGGTTTTCACCGCAAAAAAATCATGAATTTTTGATTAAAATATTCAGAGAAGTGGTAAAAAGGGAACCAAATTCAGTTTTAATGTTGGTTGGTGAGGCAGCTGGTTTTCAGGATCGTTGGGTAATGATCCATCAAAAAGTGCAAGAGTATAATCTGCAAGATAAGGTTTTATTCTTGGGAATGAGGAAAGATACAGAAGAACTATATCAGGCCATGGATTGCCATGTGTTACCATCGAAATTCGAGGGACTATGCATCACTGCTTTGGAGGCACAGGCAGCGGGGCTTCCCTGCATATGTTCAGATGCTTTGCCTGAAGAGGCGAAAGTAACAGACAATTATTATTCCCTGCCGCTTACTTTGTCTGCAGGGAAATGGGCTGGCTTTATCATAAAAAATATGCAGCAGGATAGAAAGGATATGTTGAAGGAATTCGTGGATGCCGGGTATGATATCGATACAGAAGTAAAAAAAATAACAAACTTATATGTATGATCGGGAGGAGTACATTGCTTATGTCATATCAATGTGTTTTTATCAGAGAATTGAAACGAAAATGGTGGATTATTGCGATATTTGTAATCGTTTTGGGAATAACAGTAGGTGTTGAAAAAACGTACTTTGGAAACCAAATCATTCAATCATCTGCATTCCATACTGAGAAGATGGTTCAGGTTGGATATGATAAAGGATACAGCAATGCAGGTACAGAGTTTAACTATAGCGCTTTTTTTGGTTCTTATAGTGAAATGAATAAATTTTTAGATGTGACAAGCAGTATCTATGACTATAAAAAATTTGATGCAAATTGGGGACAATATGATTTAAGAGATAAAATAGAATGGTTAAAGAGACATATTTTTATTATTAATATTAACGGTGGCGTAGTTCAATATGGCTTTTTTTAAGACCAGAGGAACCCAAAGATACACAGTATATTAAAGAGTATGGTGAAGCATTGTTGGATACATATATTACATTTTCCGAAGAAAGAATGAAGGCAATTTTACCGATTGAGAAATATACAGTGGTGAATGAGTTTACAAATTTTCCGGAGTCTCATAGTGTGACGCCTAAGAAGTCATTGCTAAAATATGGTTTCGCAGGCGGTGTACTTGGTTTTATTATTGGATGCTTTATTATTGCCATCTTGGCTATGGGGAAATATAGAAATGGAAGATGCTAATTTCTTATTTTTGTTTTTTGCAACATCTTTTATGATAACCACTTCCCTGCTGGTAATGCATCGTGGCGATATTCTACGTCCGTCTGTTTTATTATGTGGAACTATGTCTTTTAGCGCTTTTATGGCAGCGATCAACATAGATAGGTGGTCCCTCAGCTTTGATGCAGATTCCTTTCTTATTTTGACAGCAGCATTGTTTTCGTTCATCCTTGGAGATTTCTTTTGTACCTTTAAGGGGTTTGAGAATTCTGCTAGATTGTATACAACGTCTAAGCAACCGATATTTACAAGAAGAAATCACCCTTATAATATAAAATCATGGATGGTGTTAATAATTGTTGTCATTATGGCCTTTTTTGCTTACAGCAGTGCTCATGAAATATATACATTAGCTGCAGCTTTAGGAAATGAAAATGGCTATATGGGGATGATCAAGACGTTGCGTCCAGCAATAGAATCTAATACTGTAACTCTTAGCAGATGGATAAATTACAGACAAGTATTTGCACTGTCTGTGGCAGTTGTTTCTTCGTATGCCTTATTATATAATTTTGTTTATTTTAAATTTGACGTATCCTATTTTAAATGGCTTTTCCCTATTATTATGTATGTTCCTTTTATGATATTAACGACTGGAAGAATGGCAATGATGTCATTCCTCATTTTCTTTTTCGTTTTAGGAACTTTATTATATCAAAAGAAGAATGGGTACTCTGACATTAGCACAAGAAAAGCCATCATTTTTTGTATTATAGTAGGAATAGCAGGTATAGCTTTTTTCTTACTGATGGGAACTTTAACAGGCAAGGGATCTAGTCAGAATCATTCAGCCTCTATGATATTAGCTCATTATGCCGGTTTATCGTTACCGGCTTTTAATACAGCCATTCATTCTGTTACGGTAAATACAGGAGAAATTGGCTCAACAACATTATTTGGAATATATCGCATATTAGCGCGTGTCGGATTTGACTTACAGGATGTTAGAATATTTCTTCCTTTTGTTCATTTTGATGGTATCGATACAAATGTATATACAGCGGAATGGAGATATTTCAAAGACTTTGGCTTTTTCGGTATGTGTGCCATTATGTGTATATTAGGGATGTTTTACTCATTTATGTATAACATCATTAGGTATGGAAGAGAAAAGGTTTTTGTTGAAATTTTTTATTCTATAATTGCTTTTCCACTTTTTTTATCATCGATTGATGATCGTTTTTTCTTAGATTTGATGGGTACTGCTATTATGTATGATGCAGTAACAATTTGGCTGGGGAAAAAGATTTTATTGGATTATTGCATGGGTTCACTATTGGAAACAAGAAAGGAAAATCATAATGGATAAACTATTACGAGAAATAGAAAAACATGAAGTGGTGACCTTTGATGTTTTTGATACACTTTTAAAACGTCCATTTAGAAATGCTGATGACTTATTTCTTGCAATAGCAGAGCAGTTTCCCGATATAAAAGATTTTGTGAAACAGCGGAAACATGCTGAAACAGCAGCCAGAAAAGTTTGCACGCATAGAGAGGTTAACCTTGATGAAATCTATAGTGTGTTAGAAAGAGTATACGGGAAGGAAACGTGTAAAAAACTAAAAGAGATAGAGATTCAGACAGAAATTGATACGGCTATATTAAATCTAGATATTTATCCGTATTATCAAAAATGTATTTCATCTGGGAAAACCATCTACATTATATCGGATATGTATTTACCGGGAACGATCATAAGCCGAATTTTGTCTAAAATCGGAATTTGTGGATACAATAAATTATATTCCTCATGTGATTATAGAAAAACAAAATGGGAAAACGGAGATCTTTTTAAATATGTGATTCAGGAGAATCAATTGAATCCCTCAAACATGCTTCACATTGGAGATAATAAACGTGCTGACATTGATATGGCAGCAAAGTGCGGGATATCGACGTACCAGGTCTTACCTGATAAGGGAAATTCAAAAAGAAAATATTCCGTCAATGGATTCATCAGTGAAGATAGAAAAAAGATTTATTCTTATCGTTTAAAAAGATTTACAGAAATGACTGTTCCACGAAATAAAAGTATTGCGTTTTCTGATGGATATAGGCTTTTCGGCCCAATTCTTTACTTTTATGTGAAATCATTAAAAGACTTTGTTGAAGCAGAATCTATAGATAAAGTATTATTTTTTTCTAGAGATGGCTACATTTTGCAAAAAGCTTATAAACTTATAGATGAAAAAATGGAATCGCAATATTTTTACATATCTAGGAAATCTGTTATTATCCCACTATTATATTACACGGATTCTTTTAAGGAATTTCTTGGGTTATATAAGTCATGGCCCAAAAATGTCAAGATAAAGCAAATATTGAGCCGTATGGGGCTTGAACCTGAACTTGTGTGTGGCGATTTAAAAAAATATAATTTGTCTCAGGATGATGAAATTCCATTCAATGAATTAGTAATGAATCAGGCACTCAAAAAATTTTACGTTGATATTCATGCAAAGACTTTGAAAAACGCCAAAAGCCAAAAAGATCTGTTCTTGACATATTTTCTTAGATCTGTAAATAAAGTTAATCGGTTTGCCATCGTTGATATCGGTGCTAGGTGTACAATAGAAAAGGCATTAAAAGATCTTCTGGGAAAGAATAAAATTAAAAGTGCGTTTTATACGTATTATTTTAGGTTAGAGAACCCGAATGAGCAAACCAAGTTACGAAGAACATGTTATATTAATACTTCTATGATGAATGCTGTATTGCGGTTTTGCTATATGTTTTTAGAGGTTTTCCTATCTGCTCCACATGGAACTGTATTAGGATATCAAAAAAATGAAAATAGTGATATTACCCCTAAATTAGACGACTTTATTTACCCCAAAATGCATCTAGAAAATGATTGTCAAGCTATTTTGGATTTGCAGAATGGGGCACTGGAATTTGTAAGAAATTATGCCGGGAAATACGAAAAATATTTACCATTAGATCAGGATATAGTGTTTTCTTCATTTTTTAATTTTGGACTTTTCCCAGAAAAACAAGATTTACTATTCTGGGGGAAGATACATTTTGATGCAGATGACTTTGAATCATTGATTTCTGCACATACCTTCAAGGACTATGTAAAACATCCTTCTTTGTTTATGAAAGATTTTTCTAAATCGATGTGGCCTGCAGGCTTTGTTTGTGATGTATTTCGATCGAGGACTCTCTTCAAAATCCTCTTTTGGTTTTATCTTAAACTAAAAACAAAATGACTACGGTATTGTGGTGATTTTTTCAGGTTGCGTGATTATATGGAAAGTGCAGGGGCACAACGTTGAGATTTAATAAGCTTGCGGGAAATATCATGTCTTTGATCTCGCTAAAAGGAGTAGAATATATTTTAAACTTTGCGCTTTTTCCTTATTTAGTCAGGGTCTTAGGCGTTGAACGATTTGGTGCTGTTGCATTTATGCAGGGAATTGTACAGTATGGCATTATACTTGTGGATTATGGCTTTAACTTAACAGGTCCAAGGGATATAGCGCGTGCCAATAGCACAAAAGAAATCGGGCGTATCTTCTCAAACATTATGGCGAGTAAGTGTTTGCTCTTTTTGTGCATCACTCTTATATCCTTTGTAGCGCTGAGATTCTTAAGCAGCACAGGCTACGAGTTTGATAGAAGCTTGTACTGGGTCGTTTATCTTATGGTTGTTGGAAATCTTGTTTTCCCCGTATGGTTTTTTCAGGGGATTCAACAGATGCGCTATATAACGATTTTCAATATTTTGGCACGGAGCATTACTGTAATATTGGTATTTATCTTCGTTGATACACCGGAAGATTATATATTAGCTGCTTTCTTTCAATCTGTTACGATGCTACTGGCAGGATGCTTTTCTATAGTCATTTTAAAAAGGAATTTTTCATTCATTTTCGTGAAACCAACAATAAACGGAATAAAAAAGACTTTTTTTGATGGTTGGCATATTTTCTTATCTACTATTGCTATTAACATTTATACAACAACGAATATTGTTCTATTAGGTATGCTGTCAAATAATACGATCGTTGGATATTTTAGTACTGCTAATAAACTTATTGACTGTGTAAAGGGGGTGATGTTTACTTTAAATCAGGCAGTATATCCATATGTTAATGACAAAATAAAAGTTGGGCGGGTAGTAGCATTTCTTTTTATAAAAAAATATTTTTATTTTTATTCAGGATCTACATTGATAGGGGGAATAATCTTATTTATTACGGCTCCTTATATTATTTATTTGCTCTTTGGCTCTGGATATGATGAATCGACGCATATACTACGTTTGATGTCTTGTCTGCCATTTATTATTTCAGTCAGTAATGTTTTTGGGATTCAAGTCATGTTGAATTTTGGATATCAAAAGATATTTAGTCGTATATTACTTTTAGCAGCAATTTTCGATTGTTCGCTGATTGTTCCGTTGATACGATTTTTTCAGGGATATGGAGTGGCGATTACAATGATACTGGTGGAATCATTGGTTACAATTTCTACATCAATATATGTAATGAAAAAAATGTTGTGGAAAATATAGCAACCTATTGATAGAAGTAGTTTTTTATTATGAGCATTTCGTTGCTTGCCAGTGTTCCCGATGAGAAGGAAATCCGACTGTTCTCTTACTTGGCGGGAGCTACATTTGTATTGATTTTTCTGATGCCATTTTCCTCGCTGTATTCCATTTGTTTCTCTAGTCGCGGTGTATCCCTATATCAGCAAAGTCATGCAGAAGTCTGTGGAGCAGGGGCTTCATTTTCTGAAAAAGCAGCTGCTGGCCTATACCGTTTTAGGAGTGCTGGGCGGAGCCGTGCTCTATCTGCTTTGTCCCAGGGGCATCCCGTCGCTTCTGGGGGAAAAGTATATCCCTTCGATCGGACCGCTCCAGGTCATGGCTTTCGTGCCGCTGGTGGTGGCGATGAGCAATGTCATGGGGTATGAGACGATGCTTCCTTTGGGAATGGAAAAGATCTACAGCAAGGTATTGATCACAGCCTCTATTTTTAATCTGATCATCATCTGTCCGCTGATCTCATGGAAAGGTGCGGAAGGTACAGCCTTGGCGGTGCTTTGTACGGAGACGATGGTGACGGTCATCATGGCGGTGATCTTGTGGAAGAAGAGGATACTCCTTCGTTAAGGACCGCTGCTGAGGTGGTAAGAAAAGCTGATCCATTTGAGAATGATTTCATTTTGGGAGGAGAGAACCATGTATAAAATTCGTAAGGCTGTGATTCCGGCAGCCGGTTTCGGTACGCGTTTCCTGCCGGAGACAAAGGCGATGCCTAAAGAAATGCTGCCTATCGTCGATAAGCCGACGATCCAGTATATTGTTGAAGAAATCCTGGCAAGCGGGATCGAGGAGATCCTGATCATTTCTGGCCATGCAAAGCGGGCGATCGAGGATCACTTTGATTCATCCCCTGAGCTGGAGTCGCACTTGGAGGAACATGGGAAGGAGGCTTTGCTGGAAGAGATCCGGAAGATTTCTGGTATCAAGGTACACTATGTGCGCCAGCCGTATATGCGTGGCCTGGGGGATGCGATCCTGTGTGCCAAGGATTTTGTTGATGATGAGCCGTTTGGCGTCATTTTAGGGGATGATGTCGTGTATAACGGGGAAGGAGAGCCGGCACTGCATCAGTTGATTCGGCAGTATGAGAAGACGGGAACAACGATCGTCGGCTGTCAGTTGGTTGCCAAGGAGCAGGTGTCTTCTTATGGTATCATTGATGGGAAACCAGAGATGGATCCTGATCTGATGAAGGTATCGGATATGATCGAGAAGCCGTCTGTCGCCAAAGCGCCGAGCCGTTTTGCTGCTTTGGGACGGTATGTGATCACTCCAGACATTTTTTCCATTTTGGAGGAAACAAAACCTGGGAAGGGCGGAGAGATCCAGCTGACGGATGCGCTTCGCGTACTGGCGCGAAATGGGAAGGTCTATGCCTATAATTTCAAAGGGCAGCGGTATGATACTGGAAATAAGCTCGGATATCTCAAGGCTGTCGTGGAATTTGCTCTGCGCCGTGAGGATCTGGGAGCTGATTTCCGTGCATATTTGAAAGAGATCGTCGGAGCGATGTAAGACATCAGAGGGGAGATAGTAGACGCCAGAGATCAGATGGTAGGGAAGCGCTAATAAAATAGCCTATGCTACGGGCATCACTTATTGACAAGTATTTTAACTAAAAATCTGTAAATCTCTCGTGGAAAAACATAAAATTTGTACGTTATGAGATATATTTGGGACTTTTCGTGAGTAACCATTGTGGGCGCAAATGCTGGAGAACTAATAGAAAAACGTGAATGGGATGCTGATTAAAAATAGGTCATGTGGGTTTGTATTGTTAAACTCTTGAAATTACGTAGGGAATTCCACGATGGTAGGTAGATTGAAGCTTAATAAGTAAATCGGGCAATGCGTTCACGTATTTGGCAAAATCGCTCATTTATTTTTGTAAGATAAGGAGGAACATCGATGAATAGTGAGAAAGATAATGGTCATGTATCAATACTGGAAAACTGTTCGCCAAATGTTCCTTTTGAAGATCTGACACCGGCTTGCGATGTTGACATTTCAAACTATAAGCAGGCGCTTGATCAGACCTTTTCAGAGCCTTGCCTAAAAAATATTGCTATTACAGGACCGTACGGAGCGGGGAAAAGTAGCGTTTTGGAAAGCTACTTACAGTCGCAACTGGCAATCGAGGAAAATTATAAGGTGAAATGCCTTCGGATTTCCTTGTCTCATTTGCAACCGACTAAGGCTGGGAATCCATTATGTGGTGGAGAGGCTTTTGCCGGTACGTGCAAGGAAACTGAAGTCGCTGGTTCTGCCTATCAGATGGAGCAGCTATTAGAGGGGAAGATTATCAATCAGATTGTCCACAAGATTCCGCAGAAGGTTGCTAAAGCAGCTGGATTTAGCGTGATTGATGAGGAGCCGAAAGATGACTCCTGCATGCTTTCCCTGATTTTTGCTGGAATCATAGGAATCATTTTAGTGTTTTGGTGCATTCCGTCTATTACGTCGCCTGTCATTCGTCACTTTTTCTTTCACTATAGTTATCCGATTTCGATTATTCTTTTTGTAGTTTTGCTTCTTTTGATTTCAGTAATTGTGACATTAACATATAGCCATGGGGCGGCGGTTCAATCATTCTTTGTTCATATTCGTCGCGTGAAGCTTCAGGGAAACGAAATTGAGCTATTTCAGAATGAGGAGGCTGGCTATTTTGATAAATACTTGGATAGTATTCTGTATATGCTGAATCATTCGGGAAAGCAGTTTTTTATTTTTGAAGACATCGATCGTTTTGATACGACTCTTATTTTTGAGAGGCTGAAAGAAATCAACGAGCTGGTTAATGCCAAGCGGGAAAATGAGGATAAAGCAGCGATTAAATTCATCTATCTTCTGCGGGATGATATTTTCATCAATAAAGAAAGGGCGAAGTTTTTTGATTTTCTGATTCCGATTATACCGGTCACAAATACAAAAAATTCTTCGGACAAGCTGTTTGCGATACTTGAGCGATACCGTTTGAAAGAGCAGGTAAATCCTGATCTGGTTCGTGCACTGGGACTCTATATTGAGGATTATCGCTTAATTAAAAACATTGCGAATGAGTTCAGAATATATTTCGCTGCGTTGGGGCAGCGAAATAAACTGAATCCAGACAAGATGTTGTCGATGATTGTCTATAAGAATCTTTTTCCAAAGGATTTTGTTGATTTGCAGAAGCAGCAGGGGTATGTGCATTTTCTGCTATCAAAAGCAGGGAAAGTAGCATTTGTGTTCGAAAGGAAAAAAGAACTGGAAAAAGAGAAAAAGGAATATGCGAAACAGCTTGAATCCATAAAAAATGAAAGTTTAGATGACTTTAATGAATTGGCGTGGGCTATTATTGGTACTAAGTATAATAAAGATGCATGGGGAAGCCGATATCTTTCTAATAACACGAGTAAAGATTTAAGTGAACTGGAGCAATATATTCAAAATGATAACGGTATAGGACAAAAGGCGAAGGAGGAATATAAGCGCCGAAAGGAAAATCTAAGAATCAAAAATGAATATAAGATAGATGCAGTATCGGAAAAATGGAGAGAATGTGATAAGAAGATAGTACTGCTAGATGGAGCTTCTTATTCGGTGCTGGCTTCTATGTTTATTGGAAAAATAAATCAAGTATTTTTACAAAACGAGCGTGATAACAACGGTAACGAAATCTCTTATGATGCTGTCCGTCAGAACGAGTATTTCAACCTGCTGAAGTATTTACTGATCAATGGTTATCTGGATGAAACCTATGCGGAATACACTACGTTTTTCTATGGCGAATCGCTTTCGGAAGCGGATCAGACATATCTGATGAATCTTCACGAGAATGGAAGTCCGAAGTGGGGGCTGCAGCTCAACAATATCCCTCTGGTTTTGGAGAATATGTCGGAAACAGAGCTTTCAAGGGCTGGTGTGCTGAATCAGGCATTCCTTTTGTATCTGTTATCTCGTTTAGAAGATGAGGGAATTTATCAAAAGATGGAAAAAGTGGTTCGTAATTTCAAAGGGGATTCTTTTTCCTATGCCATTCAGTTTATCTTGGCGGACAAGAAAGTGGATGCGTTTGCAACTTGTCTGTTTCGCACTTGTCCAAGCAGCTGGGGACGAATTTATACAGAGTCCAATTTATCCGCGGACACTATAGAAGCATTAGCTTATGATGCTTTGCTTTTTCTTAGTGAGGAAGAGCTGACGGCGCTTAATCAGCAAAGTGCAAATAGTTTAGCCCAGTATATCAGCGATAATCAGGATTTCCTGCAACGGGCACAAAATATGGATGAAGGTAAACAGGCAAAACTGATTTCGTCCATGAAGGTGCTGAAAGTTCAATTCTCGGATATCCATGCTGAAGGTGTTTCTAAAAAGCTTTTGCATGATGTTTTCTATAGCGGCCTTTATGCTTTGTCTGGCAATACTCTACGCGTATTCTTTACCGATGTGTCTGAGGCATCAGAAGCGGATGCTATCACGAAGCCACTTACACTTTTATGGAAACTGTCGGAAGATGATAGTGTCAGAAAGGATATTGAATCACGTTTTGCCCAGTTCGTGAATGCCGCCTTAGATAATTTAGCGGGATATTCGTCGAAGTATGCTTATTTTACAGATAAGTCTGATATGGCAGTGGCTCTTACCAATCAAAAGAGAGGTGGCGACGAAGCGGCCATGAATTATCTTTCAAGGCTGATGCCAGAGACAGTAGTATCTCTTTCTGAAATCGAGGAGTATGATGACTGGAAACTACTGGTGGCTCATGACTTGGTAAAGCATACGGAGCAAAACTTGTATGAGTACATCAATCAATTTGGCGTGGACGATACCCTGATCGAGTGTCTGAATTCTTCTTATGCTAAATCTCCCCTGATTTGCACATCGCTTGGAGAGAATGAGCAGATGGTTATTCAGAGTGCGATTATACCGGAGTGTACTATTGATACGAATGTGTATATTTCTATTTTGGACGCTTTGGACTATCCTATTACTGAACAGCGCGGATTGGATGCAGAATCTTTCCCAGAAGAGAAGCTCAGGAAATTGATTCAAGAACGCCGTTTGGCTATGAATCCAAATTTATTCAATTTTTTCCAAAAACGGCATCCCCAATTACTGACCTCGTATGTAAAGAATGATAAGAATACTTTTGAACAGTTGATGGAAGAGGGAAAAATCTCATTGACATCCAGTGATATTGGCTTGTTCCTGCAAGATTCTTCATATACAGACGAAGAGAAAGAACTGTATTTGGGACATACCGAAGGGCCGGTTGCCTTATTGCCGTATAGAAACCTTTCTGAAAAGATTCAGTGTATTATTGTGGATTATCATCTGGATGAGGCTGAGATTCCAAAACTTATTGGGAAGTATGAAAGTTTGCGGCCGAAGGTGTGCAAAGCTTTCCTGCGCGCTGTCAACCAGCATATCAAGCCTTTTATTGGAATCAATATGGATGATAATGGCGTTTTGCTGAGGGACATTATGCAGTCCTCCTATATCGATAAAGAGAATAAAGTAAGGATTTTGATAGGCGCGATTTTAACGCTTGATATGGAAAAGGCTAAGGACATGTTATCTGCTATCGATGTGGAGACCTATGGGAAGATCCTAAAGTCGGGAGCGACGAGACATATCAAAGAAACGCCGGATGCAGTGAATCAGCAGCTGTTCGAGGTGCTGAAGGAACGAGGATGGATAAAGGGGTATGAAATGGTTGGAAATGAGTATATTATAGAGAGAAATTTTAGACTTGGTGTTCAAGGGAATGCTGATTAAGTTGAAGACGGAAATACAATGATACTGAAAATCATTCATTATTGCTTGTTTGCTTGGAAGCCTTTGCTAGCTGAGATAAAAAATATATCGCTACATGGAGATTGTATTACCTAGAGTATGAAATCAGAGAGTGTAATGAGAGTAACCGGCATGAAGATTGTATAAGCGACTTCCTTGCAATACTTGGTCACCGTATTGCGTGATATGCTAAGTTCTTTAGCAATTTCTTGTTGTTTTTTGTTCTCACGCAGGTACTGTTGCTGGATATGATCATAGGCTTCAATTGTGATTTTCACTTTGATGCAACCAATGCGGCGCACTCTTTACGGATTTTAGGGTTTTGAATGGCTGAATTTTTCTATATTAGCACTTGCAGCACAAGGCGAATTAGGGCATAAATTATTATATGTAGTTTATTTAAATGGTACAAATTGACAGAGTAGTGGCATATGTATTCGAGTAAATGAGTGTGAAGGGCATATAAATGACTATGGGACGAGCTGTAATAGAAAGGAAATATGTATACCTGTTCGAGCTTGACTCAGTACGAATGTCGGATGAGGAGATTCTTCTTGGGCAGCAGAAGCTCTATGATGAGATCGTCCATGAGGGAAATATAGTGGTCCTCACGTATAATCAGCTGGTGGATTCTCGCGGTTTCTTCAGCCTTCTTTCGGACGCTGCGTATTACGATTCCTTCATGAAACTTTTTGAACAGGGGTGTATCCGTGTCTCTCAGTATGGGGATGAGCGGACGATTTCACAGTATCTTCTGGATGCCTTGGATGAAGATAAGCAGTTCATCTTTTCTGCTTTGCCGCTGAAGTTCACACAGAAACGTCTGATTGCGCTGGTGAGGCGAAGCCTCATGTACTCAGACCTGTCTGAGCTTTCTGAGTATTTTGAGGGAGGAAGACGAAGCGAGGAGGAGCTTTGGGATTTATTTCTGGAAGTGAAGTGCGATAGTGATGGGCGGGTCCTTTCTATCAGGGAAGAAAATGGGCGAAAGTCTGTGGCGGGAATGCGGCTTGTCATCCGACAGCTGTACCATTTCCTTTCGCTTGTTCTAGGGCTGAGCACGATGCATAGCATATATATTCCGCCCCGAAAGTTGGAAGAAATCAAAGGCTTGCGGATGCATCATATCTTATCCTGCGCTTTAGAGATGGATTGCCCTGAGGTGGCTTTATGGGATGAAGCAGCGCGGATTCTCCGCAGTCTTCCTTGTTATCAAAAACAGTCGGATGGGCGATCGGTGTATCATCGGCAGATCCTTGCGGCTTCCCGTGATGCGGCTGATATGACGGCTTATCGTCTGGCAGAGGCGGTCATTGATCTTTGCTATAACTATGCCTGCGAAATCAGCATCTGTAATACGTCGAAGCATTATAATGTGAGCGAGCTTCTGGGGGATAGAAGCAGGCCTTCTTTTGAGGCTGATTTCCAGAGGCGTCTTTTTTCTTTATGGCAGGATGGAATGAAGGCTGAAAGCCGTTTCCTGAAGGCGGAGACAGATGAATGTATTCCTTTTGAGAAGTCGGCAGAATTTCCGGATTTCGTAAAGGCAGTCCGTATGGCGGGTTATACGACGTATTCCTCTTCGGGGCTATCCGATGGGGTGCCTCGCTATGAGTACGAGGAGCGAAAGCAAAAGGAAACGCAGCAGTATTTGATTCAGCGGGGGATACGGAGCAAGCTGCTGTTTTCCTGCCTTTGCTTTTTGGTGGCCTGTCTGGTGGAGCTTTGTATGCAGGGGATTCAAAATGTACTGGATGACTACATTGAATGGAATGATATTTTTTACTCCCTAGCGGAGACATTGGCTTTTCTATTCATTACTGAGTGTGTCTCTGCTTGTATCGCCCGCAAGTATCCCAGATTTCTCTCTTTGTCGGAGGCATTGGGCGGGATGAAGACTTTGCTCAAAGATGGCATGTCTAACCGTGTAACGAAAGAGTTTCCAGATGAGCAGGCGGTAGATGTGGATTTCCATGAAGCCAAAAGCGGTGAGGCACCGATTGATTTCGTAAAAACGAAAGAGATAAATTCCTATCTGGCATATAAGAGAAGCGGTCATTCAGGGAGGCTGTTTGCGGCTTCTGGTGCTTGTCCTATCGCAGAAATTGAACACGAGAAGATACTTCGACAGGTCATCCGGGATGCAGAAATCTTTCATCACAGGTATGGGCTCATTTATAAAAGTCCTTTTAATACGCTGCTTGTGGATCCGATTGTAGGGGCAGGTTGTCATTTTTTCCCTTTTGAGCGAGTCCTTCCTACGGCGGGTAATGGTGTAGTCATGGTGCCACGTTTGAGAGATCGATATGTACTTTTACACCAGTTCCGTCACGCGCTGAGGGGGATGCAGTATGCTTTTCCCAGAGGGTATGCAGAGCATGGAAGTAGTCCGCTTGAAAATGTAAAGCGGGAACTTGGAGAGGAATTAGAGGCAGTGGTGACAAGGAGGCCGCTTTCCCTTGGGTTCATTGAGCCGGACAGTGGGCTGACTTCTCGTCGGATAGAGGTATTCCTCGTAGATATTGATAGCTATATCCAGAAGAAGGGGTATGAAGACATTGAAGATGTGCAAGAGGTCTCGTTGGATGAATTAAAGCAAATGATCGATGAAGGAAAAATCGCAGATGGTTATACCTTGGGGGCTGTGGAATTGATGGAAAGATGTAGTGGAGGCTGAAAATTATTATTGGACTTAGAGACAGAGAGACGTCAGACTTGAAGATATCAGACATTAGACGTCAGATATCAGAAGCCAAAAGTCCGAAATCTGTGGTCTGACATCTGAAGTTTTAAGCATGAAGTTTCCAAGTC